>Ga0183099_1001861_pt1 | contig 11530 bp, 5 predicted proteins | sample Biomet1_FD_127788 | JGI IMG/M metagenome (GOLD analysis project Ga0183099, IMG submission 127788) | Microbial communities from bioreactor (seeded with anoxic lake sediment) at LBNL, California, USA - Biofuel metagenome 1 | ecosystem: Engineered > Bioreactor > Anaerobic > Unclassified ... | reverse complement strand
CACGCGCCAGAGCCAAACGAGCCGCAGTTTCGGGTATGCGGGCCATGTCCGGCTTGGAAATCTGGCAGTCCGCCCCCACACTTTCGCCCTTGTGCCGCAGCTCGTCCGTAATAATGGAGGAATATAAAATCACTGGCAGAGCACCTAAAACCGGGTCGGATTTTAAATTCTTCGTCAGGGTAAAACCGTCCATCAACGGCATTTCGATGTCGGAGATAACGACCTCGACAAAGTCCGACAGGGGCCGTGCTTCAACCTGAGACTGCCGGGCCAGGGCACGCGCCGTATCCAGCGCCTCCTGGCCATTATTGACGATGGTCGCCTCGATGTTGGCGGCGGCCAGGCTCTTTTTCAGCAGCAGGCGGATGGTGGCCGAGTCGTCCGCCACCAATACGCGTAGGGTTCGCGGCGCAACATAATCATCCGCTCCGGACTCCGGCTCTGGCGGGGAAAGATCCGCCAGGATGGTCTCCAGGTCGAGCAACTGGATGAAACGGCCACCGCGCTCCACAAGACCGATGATGGCCTGAACGCCGACTTTGGGCATGTAGCCATCCGGCGGGATGACTTCCGTCCAGCCAACGCGGTGGATCTCTGTAACGCCAGAGACGAGGAAACCCGTCACGGTTTGGCTGAACTCCGTCACAATGACGTTATCCTGCTCGTTGGCCTGCTTTTCTATGCCCAACCACACGGCCAGGTCGATGACCGGCAAGATGTGCGAGCGCAAAGGAATAAGCCCGAGAAAACTGGGGTGCGGGGCCGAGGGCTGTGGTTCCAACCCAGGGCTGGCGATGACCTCCATGACCTTGGCCACGTTCACGCCAAAGGAATGGGTCTGCTCAGTGCCGTCAGCATCCACGGAATCGATATGGAATTCCAGAATTTCCAGCTCGTTGGTGCCGGTTTCCAATAATATATTTGTCTGATTCATGGCCCCTTCCTCGATGTGGTGCACGGCGTTAGTGCTCGTCTTGAGATTTGCCGAGGATCTTGACCATGACGGCTTCCACATCCGCCCGTTCCAGTGGCTTTTTCATGCACAGAAACACATCCCCGCCGCAGTAGGCATTAATAAGCCGCTGGGACTGCTCCGCAGCAGTGACGACCACAAACACCGCCGGGGCTGAAACCCGAGAGGGGGTATGGGCTTCGAACTCCCGAATACGGTCAACGGCGTCCAGCCCGTTCATCGCGGGCATCATAATGTCCATAAAAACAACGCCAAAACCTGCTCCATCCAAAGCAGCCTGGCTGTACAGGCGTACGGCGGTCAGTCCATCGCCCGCTATCGTGCAGGTGCCAAACGGTTCAAGCACGGTTTTTAAAAACAATTGGCTCAGTGGATCATCATCCACAATCAAAATGTGCATAACACCGCCCCCCCAAGCCAGAACACCTATTCACCCTCACGGGCGCGCACTCATATGAGCTACGCTGCCCTGTGCTGAGCCCCCTCCCCTGCGACATCGCGCACCACGGCCAATTCCTTGGCCGAGAACAAACGATCGATGTCCAAGACGATGATAAAGACGCCCTCTTGTTTGCCTATGCCCAGTATATACTCGGAATTGATGGATGTGCCCATGCGCGGTGCCTCTTCCATCGCGTCGTCATGGATTTCAAACACCTCGCGCACGGAGTCCACAAGACCTCCCATGACGATGCGTTCCCCTTCAAAACCAACTTCCACGATTATGATGCACGTGTCTACTGTCGTGTGGGCGCGCGGCATGCCGAACTTGAGCCGCATGTCCATAACCGGCACGGCGTGGCCCCGCAGGTTGATGACCCCGCGCATAAAATCCGGGGTGCGCGGAATTTTGGTGATGGGTGTCAGCTCCAGCACCTCGCGCACGCTCGCGATATCCAGTGCAAAGACCTCTTTACCCAAGGTAAAGGTCAAATGCTGATGCACATCGGAATGTGTTTCGTTTGCCATGGGGCCTCCTGGCTCTGTGAGGCGCAGCGCCTAGAATTTCTCAAAGTCAGCGTCGTCGCTGTCCGAGGTCAGGTCCAGGTCGATGCCGCCGCTCTTGGTCTTTGTGGGGCGTGGGGCCGGCTTGGACGGAGCGGCCTTGTGGGTCGCAGCGCTGGGGCCAGCGGGCAAGGCCTTGGGCTTGCGCGGACGCAAAGTGCCCACACCGCCGCTTGCATCCACCTGGAAGAAGCCCATGGTTTGCTGCAACTGCTGCGCCTGGCTGGACAATTCCTCACTCGTGCTGGCCATTTCCTCAGAGGCGGAGGCATTCTGCTGAATCACCTGATCGAGCTGCTGGATGGCCTTGTTGATTTGGTCGGCACCGGCATTCTGCTCGCCCGTGGCGGCCGCGATTTCCTGCACCAGCTCTGCCGTGCGCTGAATGTCCGGCACCAGTTTCATCAACATTTCCCCGGCCTTCTCACTCACCGTTACCGTAGAGCTGGACAAATCGCTGATCTCGCCCGCGGCGTTGCCGCTGCGCTCGGCCAGCTTGCGCACCTCAGCCGCGACCACCGCAAAGCCCTTGCCGTGCTCGCCCGCGCGGGCGGCCTCAATGGCGGCGTTCAGCGCCAGCAGGTTGGTCTGGCGCGCTATTTCCTCAATAATACCAATCTTCTCGGCAATATTCTTCATGGCGTCCACGGCCTTGTTCACGGCCACGCCACCTTCCTGAGCATCCTTGGCGGCCTGCAGAGCAATCTTTTCCGTCTGCAAGGCGTTGTCGGCGTTCTGCTTGATGTTACTGGCCATTTCTTCCATGGACGAGGAAACTTCCTCAATGGCGGCAGCCTGTTCCGTGGCGCCCTGGGAAAGGGTCTCCGACGAGGCGGACAGCTCCTCGCTGCCGCTGGCAACGTTTTCCGTTGCGCCGCGGACATCGGCCACCACTTGGCGCAGGCGCACCACCATGTCGTTCAAGGCCTGGGCCAAAACGCCAATCTCGTCCTTCTGGTGAATATCCAGCTGGGTGGTGAAATCGCCGCCCGCCATGCGCTTGGCGAACTCCACACCCTGCAAAACAGGGCGGGTGATGCCCACAGTAAGGAAGAAGGCCACGATAACACCGATCAGCAGTGCCACCACAAGTCCGGTGATCATAATCGTGCTGGCAGCGGAAAGAGCCGAGGCAGCTGAGGCTGAGCCATCCTGCGTGGCTTGAACACCGGCCTGGCTGGTGGCCGTGGCGCTGGCCACAACAGCGGCTCCCACCTCGCGCCGTTTGGCATTAATGGCGGCGACCTCCTCACCCAACTTAAGAAATTCGTCCAAAGATGTCTTGTAGCTCGCTGCGCCGCTCTTCACCTCTTCCAGCTGCTTGAGATTCTCTGCGCTGTGGGTAATGGTGCGGATTTTATCCAGCATCGCATCGATCTGTGAAAAATTCTTCATCGCATCCTGTACAGATGCGTTGTTGCGGTCAACTTGCGACTTAAAATTCGCAATACGCACCGCGCTTGCCAGTGCGAGAACCTCATTAATCATGGCAATCTTTTCTGAACGCTCCTTAATTTTTTTGCTGTCTGACTTACCCGAGAGGTCCTGGGCGAGTTGCTTGTCCTGGTTTTCCTTAAAGTCGTTGCCGCTTTGCACAAACTGCTTGGCGGCCGCACTCATTATTTCCATGTTCTTATCGCGCGCCGCCGTAACTTCCGCCGCCTGCTTCACAAGATTCTTGTACTCAGCCACCTTTGCCGTGGCCTGAGCAGCGCTCTCTTTCAGCTTCGGCATATCATAGGTTTGCGCCAGTTTTGTGGCCTCGGTCAAAGCCGTGTCCACATCGGCCAAATTTTTCTCAACCTCAGCGATATTCTTCGCTTCCCCCGTATAAGTGAAGGCCCGCATGGCATACATGGCCAGCAGGGAGCCACGCTCGACCTGAACGCCAAGAGCCACCTGCGGAGCGCGCTGGTCCTTCAACTCCTCGGCGATATTTCCCACGCGCTTCATGTTCCAGACAGCAACGCCGCCAAGCAGCACAGAGATTAGAATCAGAATTCCGAATCCACCACCTATCTTCATACCAAGACTAAGATTTTTGAGCATTTGTTCCCTCCTTTATTGGCATATATGTCTGTATGCCGCTAGGACCGCCATGGCCCTGACTTTGAATACTACCAAGTGCGTAGCACGTTCTTTCCATCTCGACCAGATGCCGGAGAAATAAATTGTGAACAAAAGGTACTTGGCAGGCATCAACATGGGCGCGTTACTGCACAGCGCCAGGAACAGCGCAAACGGAACGGAACGGCGAAAGAGGCACGGGCATCGAGCCACGTCATCGCCCCATGCCTGTTCCGCTATTCAAACGATATGGAAGAGTAAACCAAGAAGGGAAAGCAGGCCGGGCTATTCCACCCTCGCGCGGGAATCCAAGGGTACACGCTCAAGGGCACGCTCTAGGTCTTCCTGCTGCACAGGCTTGCTCAGGTAGTCATCCAACCCGGCATCCAGGAAGCGTTCACGGTCGCCCTCCTGGGCATAGGCGGTAAGCGCAATGATGCGCACGCAGGCCTTGCCACCGCCCAGGGCGCGAATTTTGCGCGTGGCCTGTACACCGTCCAGCACCGGCATTTGCACATCCATAAACACGCAGTCAAAATCCTGCTCCTGCATGGCCGCCACAGCCTCCTGCCCATTATTGACACAAACGGGCACATGCCCCAGGCGGCGCAGCATCAGGCTTATGGCCATTTGGCCGATGGGCTCGTCCTCCGCAACTAAAACGCGCAGAGGGGGGAGAGTTGCGTTCGGAGTCGGCACGGGTTTTTGTGCCAAAACAACCCCCGGCGGAGCAACCAGGGGGAATTGTACCGGCAGTTGCACGTAAATGGTGGTTCCTATGCCCAGGTCGCTATCCACGGTAATATCGCCACCCATAAGCGCTACAATGCGCCGCACAATGGCTAGGCCCAGGCCCGCCCCCTCGTACATACGCGTGTAGGAGGCATCGTTCTGAGTAAAACGCTCAAAAATATGGCCAACCTTATCATCTGGAATGCCAATGCCCGAGTCGCTGACGGACAGGTACAAACGTGCCATGCCAGGGTCCAGCGCGTGCCTGCGCACCCAGGCGCAAACACGTATGCCGCCCTCGCTGGTAAACTTCACGGCATTGCCCACAAGGTTAAACAAAATCTGGCGGATGCGTGCCTCATCGCCCAGCAGGGGTTGCAACGTGTCCGGATCCGCCTGAAACTCCAAACTGAGGCGCCGATTGTCGCAACTTACGCGGAAGACCTCCGCCACGGCAGAGAATACATCACGCACCCAAAAACTTTCCCTGCGCAGCTTGCTACTGCCGGCATCCAGCCGGGAAAACTCCAGCACGTCGTTGAGCAAGGACAGCAGCCGCTTGCCCGCATCCAGAGCCATGGCGGCATATTCGGACTGCTCCGCCGGGGCCACCCCCCCTTGCAGCAGTTGCAGCATGCCTAGCACACCGTTAAGTGGGGTACGAATCTCATGGCTCATGTTGGCCAAAAACTCACTCTTGGCTTGGGCCGCTGCCTCCGCCAATTCCTTGCTCCGTATAATTTCGTCCTGGCCACGCTTGCGCAGCACCACCTCCCAGGCCAAATCCGCCAAGGTGCTGACGGTTTCCACATCGGTATCGTCGTAGTCAAAGGGCTTGTTACCCACGCCAAGAAGGCCCACCAGCGCATCCTTATAATGCACGGGCACCACCAACTCACGCGTCAGGCCCACGTGGCCAGGTGGAAGGCCGCGCCTGTTCGGCATGGCATTGTAGTCGTTATGTACAGCGGGCTTGCCTGTGCGCATCGCATCTGCCCAAACCCCGGCGCCCTCAAGGGGGTAGTGCATGCCCATGGCCGAGGTGGAGCACTTCTTGCCCGTCTGTGTCGACCAGGATTGCAGGGTAAGCGCCCTGCTGTCCTCGTTCACAAAATGTAAAAAACCAATGGTACTCATGGTCATGGCCTCGGCAGAGTCCACGGCAGCTTGCAGCACGGCCTCCAGGCTGCTCCCATCAGCTATACGACCCAAAGTGAGGCGCGATTCCAGAATACGCTGCACGCGCTTACTTTCGGTTATGTCGCTGAACATGCCGAAGGTGCCGCCAAATTCTCCACCGGGGCCAAAGACAGGCCGGGCGCTGACCAGAGTCCACAGCTCACCGCCGCTGCGCTTGCGCAACCGCTGTTCATAGCGGTCAGAATCACCCTGCCGATGCCGGGCCTGCTGCTGCTGCTGAGCTTCCACGTCCTCTGGAAACAAAAAATTTTCCATGCCCTGGTTCATCATCGCATCCGGCGTGCTGCCCAGCATGGTGGCCATGGTTTGGTTCACGTACGTGGTGCGGCCCTCGGCGGACATGGTCCACACCCCCTCCGTGGCCGTTTCCACAATACGCCGGAAGCGCTCCTCACTTTCCTCTAAAGCGGCCAGCGCGGCTTTGCGGTCGGCAATGTCCGCAAACATCACCAGCAGCTGCCCCTTCCTCATGGCGGCAATGCGCACCTCCACAGGCAACCACGTTCCCTGCTTTGTTTTATAGCGCCGTTCCATTACCGTCACTTCTCCCTCGACCAAGCCCGACAGGGAGCGATGCAGCGCCGCTTTCTTCAAGTCATCCGGGTGGACGATATCGCTCCCGTAAAAGCCGAGGAGTTCCTCCTTCGTGTAGCCCAGCAAAAGCCGCGCGCGCGTGTTGGAGTCAACTATTTTGGTGCTGGTGCCATCGACCAAAAACATGCCGATGGCGGCTTTGTGGAACAGCTCGCGGTAGCTGTTTTCGCTGTTCTTCAGCGCCTCCTGCACGGCCATGCGGGCAGTGATGTCCCGCGCGGTGCCCATGGTGCCTATGAGCACCCCTTGTCCGTTGTACAACGGCGATTTTTGCACCTCGAGCGCAAGATACTTCCCACCCACCAGGCCGTCCTCGACAAAGCGGCCCGGCTTGTTCTCGCGCAGCACAACCTCGTCAGAATCGATGCATTGCTCCCCAAAAGTGTGCTGAAAGCCCAAGGCACGCTGACGCTGGGCAAAATAAAGGTCGGTTTTTCCCAGCACCTCTTCATCGTCGCTGCGCAAGAGGTTGGCGCAAATGGCGTGGTTGGCAAAAAGGAAGCGCCCGTCCAAATCCTTGGCCCAGAGCATGTCGATCATGTTCTCCGTCATGGAGAGCATAAACTGGCGAAAATTGACCAACTCCGCTCGCGACTGCTCCAGCTCGCGCTCCATGTCCACTCGGTCGGTAATGTCGGACATGACACCCACCATGCCGCCCGGACGCCCCTCCGCATCCTGAAACACGGCTTTGTGGAACAGGATGTTGCGCACAGTTCCATCCGGGCGGGTCATGTGTCCCTCGTACACTTGGGTTCCGCCACGGGCCAAAAGCTCGCGGTCCATACGGTCGTACACCTGGGCTTCATCCTGCGGGTACAGCTCAAACACGCCTTTGCCCACCAATCCTCCAGGGGACAGCCCCAGAAACTGCTCCATGGCGGCATTGCAGGCCGTGTAGATCAGGTTCGCATCCTTGGCGAAAATAGGGCTGGGGATGGCGTCCAGCAGGGAACGAATCATATTGGTGTTGCGTTCAAGAGCCTGGTGCGTGTCGCGCTGCCGCCTTTGCTCGTCCTGCTGATCCAGGCGGCTTTCGGCCAAGCTGCCCAACAATCCGGCAAAGGCGGTATTGTAATTGCGCAAGGTTTCGAGCTTGGCGGGGGGAAACACAGGCAGGCGTTGCACGGCCTCAAGGTAAGTGGCCTCGTCAAAACCATATCGGCGGGCCTGCTGGCGGAAAAACTCCTGCCCGGCACCCTCGCCCTCGACGATAAACTGGCCGGAAATGAGGGTGGCCAGGTGCTCCCCACGCACATGCACGGGCACAGCAAGCACGTGCAGACCGTTTTCGCACTGGCGGGTGCAACAGGGCTGGGTGTTTACCTCGCAAGAAAGTTGCGCATCCGAATTGCCACAGTGTTGCAAGGTCTCAGGATGGGCGCGGTGGAACAGGGCACAGGCATCCTGCCAGCCAACGGAGTGCAGGGCCTCACCGCTGCGCGCATCCACAAGGCGAAACGGCACCCCGGCGGAGGCGAAATGCGCCTCGGCCATGGCCATAACCTTCGGCATGTCCAGCAGATCAGAGAGACGGTATTGCCGCTGCCCCATACATCACCCTCCTACACTACGCATATTCTGAAACGATTCTCTACGCAATGAATTAAGGGAAATGCAAAGGGCGTAGGCCACGGCCAGATGACCCTGAACCGAACCTTATGGAGCCAAGCAGTATTGGCCGTGCCCTCTGGCTGCGCTAGCCCCGGTATTGGTCGCGCACTTCAAGGAAGGAATCGATGTTTTCCAGCAGGATATCGGTCATCAGCGGGTCAAAGTGCTTGCCACGCTCCGCGCGGAAATGATCCAGCACCTTTTCCAAAGGCCAAGCGGGGCGATAAATGCGATTGCTCATCAAGGCGTCGAACACATCTGCCACGGCAGCCAAGCGGCCATACAGGTGAATGCCCTCCCCTGCCAAGCCACTGGGGTAGCCTGTTCCGTCGTAGCGCTCGTGGTGTTGCAGGGTAATGATGGCCGCAGCCTTGAGCAGCTCGCGCCGCGAGGACTTCAGGATTTCGTAGCCAATGCCCGGGTGCGTGTGGATGACGCTCATTTCAAGCTCGGTCAGTTCCGAGGGCTTGTTCAAAATGTCATCGGCAATGCCCAGCTTGCCCACATCGTGCATGGGCGCGGCCAGGCGCAGCAGGTTTGACTCGGCCTCTGCAATACCGAACTTACGGGCCAGAATGTACATATATTCCGCCACGCGCCGCACGTGGTTTCCCGTCTCCTGGGAGCGCCATTCAATGGTCTCGCCCAAGGTCAGGATAATCTCCCGCTGCGTGTCCTCCACTTCCTTGTTCAGGTGGAGGTTGTCGAAGGCAATGGAGACATTGGCAAAGAAGATCTCCACCAATTGCAGGTCCAGCTCCGTCAACTCCTGGCATCCTTCCAGGTAAATGATGCTCTCCGAACCGTTTTGACTGCGGAAGTAGCCCAGGTAGCATTTGCCATCAAAAAACAGGCTGCGCCGGGTTTTTACCGCCTGCAAGAGGTGCTGGTACACCTCCGAGGAAACGGCATCTTCCACATTGTGGCGCACATAGGGCTGGTAGTCACCCGTTGCGGCCAAAATGCTGTAGTGGCCCTTGTCGTTCACAGCAGTAAAGCCAGAGGCCTGGCAAACCAGCGCGTTGCGGTTAAACGCAAGCAGAGAAACAAGCTGCGAAAGCACGCCCATGGAGAACTTTTCCAGGGATTGCAGCTCAAAAATATTTTCGGAGGCCTCGATAATCTTCTGCAAGCCCAGCCGGTTGGCCTCAATGGTGGCGATGTCCGCACTGGTGCGCAGGGCCGAGACAATGGTGGTGAGGAGCTTTTGGGCCGTCAGCTCCGTCTTTTCCTTGTAGTCGTTGATGTCGTATTCGATAATGACGCGTTCTTCCGGCGCCTGGCCTGGCTGGCCGGTGCGCAGAATAATACGCACAAAGCGGTTCGCCAGCACCTCGCGGATGTACTTCACCAGTTGCAGGCCGGTGTCGTTTTCCTCCATCACCACATCCAGCAAGATGACGGCGATGTCTGGGTGCTGGGCAAGCAACGCCCTGGCCTCGGCCCCGGTATAGGCGCTGTAGAAGTCCAACCCGCGGCCCTTGTAGTGAAACCCACTCAAAACAAGGCGCGTGACGTTGTGCACCTCAGCCTCATCGTCCACAATCAAAATCTTCCAGCCCTCGGGCTCGCAGGGGACAGCGGCCGGGGCCTCGTCTTCCTTTACAAATAACAGGTCGTCAGCATTCTCAGGCATTGTGGCCTCAACCGTTCAGCGGCAGCATCAGGATAAAGGTGGCGCCCTGTCCAGGGGTGCTTTCGCAGCGTACAGTGCCGCGCAGCTTTTGAGTCACCAGATTGTAGAGGATGTGCAGGCCCAAGCCGGTGCCACCTCTCCCACGTAAGGTGGTATAGAACGGCTCGAATATCTTGTCCAGGTTCTCCGGCGGGATTCCTTTGCCATTATCCGCGTATACAAGACGCAGCAAATCACCTTCCATCCCGGCGGTAATGGTTATGTGCCCTGCGCTGCCCGGTTCAAAGGCATGCATCAACGAGTTCATGACCAAGTTGGTGAGGATTTGCGAAAGCGCACCGGGGTAGCTGTCCATAGCCAGGGTCGGGTCGCAGGAAACCTCCACAACGTGCGCGGTCTTTTTCAGGTGCGGGCGCAGGGAAAGTAAAATTTCATCAATATACGCGCGCAACAAGAACGACCGCTTCTCTTCCGTTGAGCGGTCCACGGCCACCTGCTTAAAGCTGCGGATGAGGTCCGAGGCTCGGCTCAAATTGGACAAAATCATGCGGCTGGATTCGTCGCACACGGCCAAATATGTTTCCAGCGCAGCGCGCTTAAGCCCGCCGGACTTATACTCGGCCAGCATGTCCCGTGTTTTTGCCTCCAGGTGCGAGGCAGCAGTGACGCCAATACCCACCGGGGTATTGATCTCGTGGGCGACGCCCGCCACAAGGCCACCGAGGGAAGCCATCTTTTCAGACTCCACCAACTGCTTATGGGCGCGCGTCAACTGGCCCAACGTATTCGTCAGCTCGGTATTGGCCTCCTCCAACTGCTTGGTGCGCTCCAAAACGCGCTGCTCCAAGCCCTCGTTCAATTGACGTATGAGCTCCTCGGACTGACGGTATGCGGTAATATCACGCGAGAAGCTGGCAAGCTGCTTCGGCACGCCGCTTTCGTCCAGCACGGGGTAGATGGTGATGGTGTAATAGAAGCCTTCGCGCTCCTCCTCCACCGTGCGCGGGCTGCAGGTCAGCACGGCATCGTGGATGTGCATGCGCCGGGCCTCGGCCACATGCACCGGCAAAAAGTCGAAAATGCTTTTGCCGATCATATCCTCCGGGCCCAAGCCGCGCCGCCTGGCCCCGTGCTCATTGATTGCCAGCACGTCGCCTTCCAGGTTCATCAAAATTGCCGAATCAGAGGTGGCGTTGAACAGGGCACGGATGCGCGCCTCGCTCTCGCGCAATTCCTCCACCGCCAGTTTACGATCCGTAATATCCGCCAGCATGCCTTCCAGGCCAGTAAGAACACCCTGCGCATCACGTACGGCCCGGGCAATAATGGAACACCAAATGATGCGGCCATCCTTGTATCGCACCGGGATTTCCATGCCCTCCACGCCGCCGTCGTCCTCCAAGGCTCTCAGCACATGGGTACGCGTTGTGGGGTCGGCGTACACCTGAGAGTCGATGTCCGTCACCTGGGCCATCAGGTCCTCAGCCGAGCCGTAGCCCAAAATGCGCGCCATGGCCGGATTGGCGGAAAGAAAGCGCCCGCCCAAGGTGGTTTGAAAGATGCCCTCCGGCGCATTCAAGAATATGCCGCGATAATTTTCCTCGGCTGTACGCAGAGCAGCCTCCTCCAAGGCTCTCAGCACATGGGTACGCGTTGTGGGGTCGGCGTACACCTGAGAGTCGATGTCCGTCACCTGGGCCATCAGGTCC
>Ga0183099_1001860_pt1 | contig 11531 bp, 15 predicted proteins | sample Biomet1_FD_127788 | JGI IMG/M metagenome (GOLD analysis project Ga0183099, IMG submission 127788) | Microbial communities from bioreactor (seeded with anoxic lake sediment) at LBNL, California, USA - Biofuel metagenome 1 | ecosystem: Engineered > Bioreactor > Anaerobic > Unclassified ... | reverse complement strand
AAATATTAAAATAAAACGGTCCCCTCTCGGAGACCGTTTTCATAATACCTATATTCTGAATTATATCCGCTGTCTGATATAATTCACTGCATTTGTCGCAACCCAGTAAATCGCGCCTTTAGGGTTGTCTATCATATCATCCAGTATACCTTTTTTGTCTGACACAATTTTAAGGCATCCATCATCCGGCCCGATTGCATACGCCACATCGTTTTCATCGGTGTAAAGCGTAACGGGTTTTTCCGGTCGTGCATCGATGCGATTATCCCGAATATATTTCAACACTTTCCGGCATAGCCAATATAGTCTACCTTGTGGTTCAAGGGCAATTATATCAGACACGCCCTTCTTGTCAGGAACGATTCCCATTATTCCTAATGATTCTAAAATGTCGTTTGTACTTGTTAATTCCGGCAACGGTGTCGGAACGATTTTAAGTGCATCTTCATCAATCCACTTGATTCCGAAATAACTCAAAATTCCCTTTGCATCTGCAGCAGCGCATTTTTCACGGAAATCATTGGTGCAGAGCAGTGCGCATTCCTCCCGGTTGGTATAAAAAGCATGTTCAATCAATACGGCCGGCATACTCGTCCCGGCAAGAACTGCAAATTCCGATGTCTTAATTCCCCTGTCCTGTAATCCCAAATACGGAATACTTGCTTCATGAATTTGTTTTGCGAGCTGTGCCTGTTTCCCGGTATTTGCGCATACGTATATCTCCCATCCGTGCGCACTGTTCCAATCTGTTCCTGCGGCGTTGGCGTGTATTGAAACGAACAAATCCACTTTTGCAGAATTCGCACGCCGGCAACGCTCGGTTAGAATCGGGTCAACGTTGGAATTGGGGGAAGTGAGCAAGACTTTCACCCCGTGTCGTTCAAGATGATTTTTAATCCGGTCTGTTACATCGTGATTAAATTCGTATTCCATAAGAGATCCATCAAAGCTTCTCTTGCCGGGCGTGGTTTTACCGTGACCGCTGTCAAGTGCTATGTATGGCATGATTATTCCTTCCTTTCTTTTGTAGACAATAATAATGTTGGATATAATTGAGCAATTGCAGGATTCTCATTTGCCAATGCCTTTAATTTTGTAACTGCATCAGCGACCATTCGATAAAATTTATCTTTTGATATGAGATTCGACATGAATTTGAATTTTGAAATAAATGCATCATAAGCACTTGCTTTTTTAACTTCTCCCGTCCCACTTCCGTATTCATTTTCGGCTTCACCAACAGCAGTTAAAAGCCATTCGCTGATTTTGCCTTTGAACATGCTGTCAAATTTAAGGAACACGCAAACCAATATCACTATGAGTAATACAAGTGTGTCCCAATTTGTCATGATAAAATTAATTGTTTTCATCATCATTACCTCCTGTGTATTCATCTAATTTTTTGTGGATTACGTTACGAAATATGCCCAGACCTTTTACTCCGGCATCATCAAGATTTTCAAACACCGAAAGCGTGTCTTTCAAAAGCATTAAGGTATATACCAATTGTGTAAACCAGATTGCCAACTCCGATAATATAGACACCCGATAAAACAAACTGCATAAAATTGCCATTACTACAAATATGATCAGCTTGTCCGTTGTGCCTTCCAAGAATTTTTTGCTGTTTATGTACTTTTTGCCTTGATCGTCTTTCGTGCGTATTGCCTTTTTGATGCCTCCGGCTTTTCGGCTCTGCGCATAAAGCCTGGTAACAATATCAAGAACAATCATTCCCAATACCGCCAAGCTTGAATATAGATATTCAGGAGCCGGAAAGAAAAACCAGTATAACCATGATCCAACAATTGAAAGCAATACTAACACCCCGTTGCTAAATAAATTTGAAATGTAGTGAAATATGTTTGAAATTTTCATTGTGGTTCTCCTTGTGGTTCTTGAATTGATTCATCCGGAATCGTAATATCTTTGATTTCCCATGATTGCGTTATTACCTCACCGCCCGCATACATAGGAGATGGATACTGCGTTTCAACATTGTATGTAGACGGTTCTGGCGGTTCTGCCACAATCAGTTCCTTGTGACCGTTGTATTGTTTTAACTGTTCGTCTGTTGGATTTGCAAATGTTCTTTCTTCTCCGTCAACCACCGCCTTGAATACATTATCATTCCACGGAATAGGCGGTGTAGTTGAATCAATGAATTTATATAGCATAATAAGTTACCTCCATGCTTGTTGGCTGTACGGCTGTTGTTGCTTCGATTACGTTTGTTCCTTTTTCGGTCGGGATATATGGCATACTTGACGGGTAATCATATGTTTTCGTTGCTTTCTGAAAAACAATTTTAACAGTTCTGCCGGCTGCTTTTTCTGCTGCAAGATACGATTTCCACTGCACCAACGTTGTGATGCCAACCAACGAAAAATACACAGAACCGTAATTTGCATTACCTCTCATTCCATTTTTACCGATGATGTCTGAATAATAGGGAAAATGAGTACACTCAATGTTGCTTAATCCATTTACTTTAATTCCGTTTATGTCGATGTATGCAGAGAAGCTATTTACAGTAGACCATCCCGGCATACTTATCCAATTTGAGTTTTCATCTACCGACATTTCCATCATATCTCGGTATATTCTTCGGTTTGCAAAATCGATATAATCACCATTGTATAAAGGTGGGATAATGGATAGATATGATTCGGCACGGATTGTGTTTGAAGTATTTCTCGAAACAATACCAACATCATATTTTCCGCTTGTACCATTGTAATTTCCAACACCTTGAATCAATACCATGCTTGATGGTGATGGTGTTCCACTTCGATATGTTTTTCCAAACACCTTATAATTTGACAAATAGATTTTGTTTGCATTGGATAATGTCAGAGGCGGCACTCCCGATACCGTTGTTAAAGTCCCCATTGGCTCTCTTGAACGTGTTCTCTGCTTCCACTCACCGTATCTCATATATTAATACCTCGGACATCACCGTTCATGTATGTTCCGTCCCACCACAAACTTACATTGTAAAATCGGTTTGAAACAGGAACGAAACTTCCGCTTACAATATCAGAGCCTGTCCACTTGATATTTGATGGATAAGATAACGGAATAGGATTTGATAAGCCTACACTTGTAAAGACGATTGAGCAAAAGAAGATTGATGTGGTTGTAAACGTTGGAAATGTACCAATGATAATATTCGTGTAATATGTGCATCTGTATTCCTTGTTGGATTCAAGCGTTCCTAAATTCAACTCGTTTCCTGCTCCATTTGATATTATAATTTGTGTTTGCACCGATGTAATGGTATCAGAAATAATCTCCGATTTGTCCGTATCTGTCCAGTAATCCGTGCCTTTTACTGGAGAATATCCGTCAAATCCAATGCCATTCTCGCCAGTTGCTCCAGTTTCCCCAATTGGTCCTTGCTCTCCAGGAGGACCTTGCGGACCAGTTTCCCCGGTTGCTCCAGTCTCTCCCGTCTGACCTGTGGGTCCAACATTCCCTGTTTTTCCTTGTGGCAATCCAATATTAAATAATATTGCATCTTCTGTTTCTTCTTTTTCTACGGTTGGTTGAGCGTTTTCTGCGAGTGTCGATATGCTTATTTCCATATTTGCAATTTTCATTGCATCCGCTGCATTTTCCGCTTGTTGTTGCATCATAGCAACGATAATATCGTACACATCAGCCGGCGGGGGAGGCGGAACAGCTCCGGGAAGAAAAGATCCATTTGAAACTACGATCCCCGCCCATTTCACAGGCTTTCGTTTGATAAGTACGTTACCTTCAACTATTTCTCCATAAACTCCGATATATAACCAATCCTGTGTTTTAATGATATCACCAGGTATATAGCATTCATTGTTGGTGTCGAGCGGACGAAGAACAGCATTATCTATATCTTGATAGAATATTGCTGTTTTGGTATAACCCGGTTGCCATTCCGTAAAATCAAAGTGACATAATGTTTCCTCAATTTCTCCTATGGTAATGGTATCTGCGCTTACAAGTGTTGTCTCTCTGTCATGAACAGAAAGAATTATATTTCCCATATTCTCACCTCTAACTATTTAATGATGTTATTTATTTCCGTCTTTTAAAAGCCATACTTTGGTTATTCCACCTGTTATATAATAACTTGCTACTCCATTAATCATGGTACCAAAATAAACGTGATATAACCCTGTGTAGGTTGTTACATCTATGCTAATTATTCCGTTTCCAACAGTTCCTACCATTGATTTAATAGCAGTGTATGCCGGAGTTGATCCGCTGATAATCGCTATTGCTAAATTTGCCCCAACTGCTGATGATGTTGCTATTTCGTATTTCATTCTTAAGAAATCATAATTTGTTAGGTCAATCGTATTATTTGAAAATAATACATCGATCCATTGCACATCATAATATCCAACACCATTAACTGATACTCTATTTGCTTCTTTGGCTATGGCTGTCGTTCCTGATGGCAATGTACCCGAACCCAATGTTTTTAAGGTAACTTGACTATACCCTCCTGTTGCACTAACATTTTCATTTCCCTTGTCATATAGACTGAGTATTGATGCGGATTCTCCAGTAATAATGCTGTGCCGCATTAATGCCATTGTTGTCATTTGTAATCTGTCTGCGTCTGTTAATTCCATTTTATCACCCTAACTTATTGAAATGGTTGTCGTAAATGCGTCCGAAAATGTAAATGTCATGCTTGTTGCTGTTTCAGTATATGTTATCGCTTGTGGTGCAGTAATTCCCTCTAAATATACTGTAATTGTCCCTGCAGTTTTATTAATTGTGGCGTTTTCTATTCTTCTGACTTTTGTGGCTAATCCGTACCAATTGGTTCCATCTTGGGCTGATATATTTTCAACCTTTGAAAACTTATTCTTTACGCGAGAAGCTGTCATACCGTTGATAATTTGTCCAACGCTTTTCACATTTTAACCCCCCTGGATATATCCATAATATTTTGCTGTAATTGAAGTAGAAAAAATTGGTTGTCCTTTTGGTCCGTATGAATGTGATAATGATGTAATCCGATATATTGCTGTTAATGCTGTACTCGATTCAATTATCATAATACAATCGCCTACCCATAAATATGGATTCCCGACAGCTTCAAATTCCATTTCACGTGCATTTGTTGCCATAGTTAAGGCTTTATAATTTGCAATATTGGCACATGTTTCTGCGTTTGGTGCGGATTTTTCTTCTGTAATTAATATTTTTTCTTGAAATATATTATAAAAATCTGCGTTTTCATAAACAGCGATGCCATTACAAACTTTGTCTTCCGACGTCTGACCTATTACCGTTACTGCTCGATATAAGTCTGTATCGTCAATTGTATATCCGAGAGATATGATGTCAACACCCTCCTCAAATACCCATGCTGCGTATACATAACTTACATATACCGTCTGACCACTTGCAATATTGCTTGTGGGTGTTCTTTTTATTTTCCATTTTGTGTTTTTGTTACCTGAAACAATCGTATAATCCACACCTTCAACATATATAGTTCCAGAAACAAGCGTATTTGAATTAACCCTTATACTCCCTGTGACAATTGGAAATTTCAACAATTCGATTTCTGTGGCTCCGGTGAGAGTTGTAACTTCGTCAACAACTTCCGGTTGTCTATCTACCGCATATTGAAAATATATTTCTCCGTATCTTCCTGCATAAAATTCATAATTATAATTATCTGCAAGCTGCTTCATTGCATCTGCATATGAAATATTTGTAAATGTGATGTCTGAAATAATCGGTCCTGATGAATTACATATTATTTCACTCTCCTGCCATCCGGCACGTAATGCTAAATCTGTAAATATATGTTCTATCGTTTCCATCAGATATACGATTGAGTGTGATCCGTCATTTTCAGTCACAGTTTGATCCAATGCTCTTTTTAAAAAATCACGGGAAAAAACAGTAATTTCTTGCGGATATGTTTTCATTTGAATATTATCTATCAGACCTGCAAATACCTGCTTTATATTTGTACCATAACCAAGAGATATTGTAAGATCGTTATTTGGCCATAACACATGATTCCATTCTCCGACGCCATCAGGCGAATATATACCGTCCTTATTATCAATGACAATTTTAGCTTGTCCAGCTCCATTTTTAAGCGGCTCAATGCTGATTGACTTAATCCTCATTGGATATGGCTGACCGGTAATAACCACGCTTGCAAGAGGACGGTTGTCTCCGACATGCAAATTTGACTTGATTACATTTCTTTCAGCGTCTGTATAAGGTAACATGATTATTCCTCCACAAAAACAATATCAGCTTTTATGCAACTGTCAGATTCGTATTTTGGAGGTTGTAATGTATCAATATAATATCCTGCATTAATGGTGCCGTCGTTCAATGTTTGCAATGTTCCGCCAACTTTATAAGCCAAAAGTGCAATATATTCTGTGATCGAACTGAATATCAAGGTTGCACTTATTCTGTACCTTCCCCGTCCGGACTGCTGTAATACCGTATTGATTGCGTTTGGATTTGAAGAATCAGGTATAAGAATTGTTTCAATAAATGTTGATTCTGATTGATATGGAGACCATGTTCCATACATCACATTCAACGTTGTACTTCCCCATGTTATCATTTATGATCACCCTCTCTTTTTGTTATCCGATCGGATAGCGCCTGTTATCTCTTAACAGTTCTTGTGCTAACATTTTTGTACTTCCCATTAATTCGCCTTGAGTATTCACACCGTTGACGGTTATTTCTCCGCCAACAGTCAATTTTCGTTCATTGGTGACGTTACTATCCATTGTTGGGAGCAATCTGCTTGTTGGGCTTAATAATTCATTTGACAATTCTGATATATTAGCATTATTGTTTGACGCTAATTGTCCAATTGACGGAGCTCCTAAATCCACTTGTGCAGCCGCTTTCACCGCTTCGGCTATTTCAGCCATTTCGTCGGCGGCAAGACTGCTATGCAATTTAATTCCTCCGGCATATCCTTCTACTGTATATTTTCCTCTTTGCTTCATCTCCTTTGAAGGAGATGCCATTCTCATTTTTTTGTCGAGTGCCTTTAAAACGACATCACCCATGTATGTCCCGGAATTTTTAAGTGCCGGCAATTGCATACTGATTCCATCAATATATCCTTGTACTGTGTTTTTTCCGGCTTCTGACATTTTTCCATACATATTGAATTCGCTGGTTTTTGTGTCAAGATCGGTTTTAAGATTTCCCATTGTAGTTGTAAAATCAGTTTCCATTTCAGCAACGGTTGTTGAAAAAGTTTCTTTTCCCTCACTGACTTTTGCAAAATTTGCATTGATATTTGCTATGTCCGTATCTGTTCCGGCAACAATTGTTGCAAGAATTTTTGCACTTTCTGCGGATCCATCAGATAACTGCTGTATTAGTCCCTCGTCAATGCCTCTTTTTATGGCTGTTTTAAGGTTTTCATTATATGATGATAAATATGTGATTTGCTTCTGCATACTTTCAATAACGCCATCAATGCTAATTTCTGCATTGGTATCTAAATCAGCAAACAGTTTTACTTGGCTGTCAATTGAGCTTTTAGCAGCATCGTGTGCATCGTTGTATTTTGTGGTTAAATCTTCAATGGCAGTTTTAGTATTTTCAAGACTTGTTTTTAAAGCGGCTTCTTCCTCGGTTACTGTGCCTGATGCGCTTGCATTATCTCTCAAAATACGGTTCAAGTCTTCGGCAGATATGGCGAATTCTGTGCAGGCTTGATCTGCGGTCATAAATCCGTTATTTACGAGTTGTCTAATTGCATCTTCTGCTGCCGCTGTGTCTTCTTTGACTTGTACCATTTCCTTTGCATAATCCGAAAGAGTTCCTCTAACAATTTCCAATATTTTATCCGCTTGCTTTAGATTATCCTCCCATTTTTCACCATCGCCATTGTCAATATGTTTTCTGTATTCTTTTTCACTTTTAATTAAATCAATTTCTGTTTTTCTCGCTTTAGCATAACCTTCTGACGCTTTTTTTGCCTTATCTTGCGCAGACGCGCCGGTGTTATCGAGTGCAACGCTTTCAAGTTTGTATTTTAAATACTCTTGTTCAGACTTTGTAGCTCCTTCAAATACATTGACCTGTTCATTGAAAGACCCATTTTCAAGGTCAACTGCTGTAATAAGTCCGTGTGAAGCGGTGATAAGTTGTTGTTTTATGCCTTCAAGCTCTTCCGATTTTTGCTTTAATTGACCTTCACTGATTGTTGCGTTTTTGAATTGTTCGTTTAAAGATTTATATTTGTCAATCAAAGACAATGTGCTGCTTGTATCGGATTAGTTTTTTTTCTAAGTCTGACATCGATTCGGTAGCAGTTTTGTTTCCTCCGATAAACGCAGCGAGTGTTTCACCAACAAATGTCTGTGCGGATTGCTTAACATGATCCATTGAATCACCAAAGCTATCTAAAGCTTCAACGGCATCATCTGACATAATTGCACCAGATGTCTTTGCTTGCTCCCCAAGCTTTTTAATGGTATCGCTTCCAGCTTCAATAAGAGGATTTAACTCTGTTGCAGATTTTCCGAATAGTTGCATAGAGAGAACGTCTCTTTTGGTTTCATTTCCAACCCCACCAAGAGCATCAATCGTATCATTCATGACATCGTTGACATTACGCATGTTTCCGTTAGCATCTTTATATTCAACTTTTAATTCCTTAAAAGCGTCAATATATGATTGAGTTCCGTCACTTGCTCCACCGATTGATTTAGTCAGCTTCTTCTGTGCCCCAGTTATCGTGTCGAGCGATACACCTAAATCGTCTCCCACATATTTTAGATTCTGTAATTCTTCTGCTGATTTTCCGGTCACGGATTTTAATTTCATCAGTTCATCGGCGGAATCAAGCGCTGCAGATGCAAATTCTTGTAGCTTACTTCCTATTGCGGATAAAGCATTACTTGCTAAATTTGCAAAAAATCCGCCCTTAAATATATCTCCAAGAAGAGATGATTTCCCCGAAGCATTTTCTGTTTCTTTACCAAAATTATCAAGCTTACTTGTAACTTTGGTGAGCTCCGCTTCGTTTTCTTTGATTTTGGCTGTTTGATTATTGATATTTATTTTTAATTTATTAACTTCATTGCTGTCTTCACCATATTTATCTTTCGTCAAACCAAGCTTATTGTTTAACCCGTCCAAAATAACTTTTTGATCATCAAGGGAATCGTTTAAATATGTAGTTCTTGCTTTTAAACCATCAACGTTTGTACGCCAATCATCCATTCCGGCGGTAGCGGCTTTAAATTCGCTTTCAGTAAGCTTTACGGATTGTGACAGCCCTTTGATTGCATTATTGGTTTGCGTTAAATCCATGCTACCAAAACCGTCTTTCATCGCTTTGGCACCATCCGCCATATTTGATTTAAACCCTGAAAGATCAGCTCCTACTTTAACCATTAAAGACCGTATTAAACTACTCATTTATTCCATTCCTCCGTAATTATCTGAATCATTGCATCGACAATAATATTAGCAACTTCTTCTTGACTTTCGTCCGCTGCAGGGCGAAGAAAAGGATGCTCTGAAACCTCTCCTGCAATTCTTCCGTTTTTTTCAACAATCTGATGCCCAAGTTCTCTGGCTGCTCCGTAATAACCGCCATCTGTGCCTTTTTGATTAAATCCTACTCTTGCAAATATTTGATACGCTTTTCCTTTTTTTCTTCCGGGTTTGTGTACCTTTATAGACCTTGCAAGATCTCCGGTAATATTGTTTATTTTCGACCTTGCTTTATCTGCAATTATCTCTGCGCCTTTAACGGAAGGCTCGGATAGTCTAAATATTAAATCTTCATTGTTCAAGGCATTAAACGCTTTTACAGTTTCGTCAAATCCTTCAAAAGACAAGCTGACGCCTTCTGCATGATTTTTACCTCCGGATTTATGCGACGACGATACACTTATAGCATTTTGACCTTTCATATTTCTTCCACCGTCCCTCCCAATGCAACACATATTAATTTGCAAGCATTCATCATTTCATCATCCGTTTGCTCTCGTTTTGGTTGATGTTGCTTTTCTTGTGGTTCAGTGTCAATCAACATATCTGTTAATTTTGGCATTTTTTTCACTCTTTCAAAGTAAGCCGAATACCATGCGGTTTTATATATATCATTGATTTTTATTTTCGATTTTTAATATTTGCATTAAGCAATTCTGAAAATTCAGCCGGTGTGTGTTCCCACAATTCAATTTGAGATATTCCAATATCAGCGGCGATTTTTATATAGTTACTAAAATCAAAATAATCTGATTTGATTTCTTTCTGCTCAACATCTGTTTTATTTTTGGTAAATGCATTTTCTAGCGCTTTTCTTGTGGCAATAAATAACTCTGCTTTGTCTTTGGCTTTTAAGATATTTTTTTCAGCTTTTTCGAGTGATAGTTCCGGTTTCTCACGTTTCATCATAAGCCATAGAAGTGCTGTCATTTGGCTTAAATCATTGGTGTCAAGTTCACACAGTTTGCTTTCCATTAACTGCTCATATTCCAAAATTATACCCATCGTTAAACGCAATCTGTATACTCTGTCAATGTAGATTGAAATAAAAGGTGTCATTTTATCCTCCTGAAAGGAAAGGGGGCGGATAACCGCCCCCAATATTTTGAGATGTATCTGTTATGATGCTGCTCTTGCAATTCTGATGGTATATGTCTTTGGTGCTTTGCTTGTTTCGGTAACAACGATTGTTACGGTCGTAATGCTCCCTGTCAATCCAAGCGGTATAGCACTTGAAGCAACACCACTCGCAACCACATTACCATTGATGGTGATTGTTCCTGCGGCCGCCGTCGGCGTGATTGTTACGCTGCTAATGCCCGTAAGCACCGTTGCAACATAATCATATTTACTTCCGATTGCCACCGGTGTTATTACTGCGCTGTCAGATATTTCAAAATACGGTGTCGTAAGACCCGCCGATGTTGACAGTGCAAAATTTGGTTTTCCTGTGATTTTTATTGTTGCTGAAAACGCAAGTTTGTCGTCAATCGGAGCATCCCCAATAGGTTTAACGGAAGTTGCGAATGCATTAAACGAAAATGTATAAGACCCTCCCGGACCAGTAACCACTACTGGTCGTATTGTACCTGTTCCTGCATCTGCATAAATAGCTTGCTGCCCCGCTGTGTCTGTAATATCAGAGTATCCTTCAATCGCCACGCTTCCTGCATCCGAAAGACCTGCAACGAACTCACGAAATCGGTCAACACTTTGATGTGTTGTCACATCTATGCTGTCTGTTGATATTTCAGGGTTTCCAATGCTTGTAAGCTGTGCGATTGTGTTTCCGTTCCATGAGATAGACGTTCCTTTTCCAAATAATATTGTTCCCATAAATTTAATCGCTCCTTGTATAAATTATTTCAAATTCGAGATCTACCGTGTGTTTTTTTATTGTTCCATCTGTACTTATTTCAGTGTTAGGCAGTTCATTTATCAAGCTTATATATTGGATATTTAATCCTGACATCGATCCTGCGTAATCAGATAGAGCTAATTTAATTTGTTTTGACACCGCT
>Ga0183099_1001859_pt1 | contig 11532 bp, 4 predicted proteins | sample Biomet1_FD_127788 | JGI IMG/M metagenome (GOLD analysis project Ga0183099, IMG submission 127788) | Microbial communities from bioreactor (seeded with anoxic lake sediment) at LBNL, California, USA - Biofuel metagenome 1 | ecosystem: Engineered > Bioreactor > Anaerobic > Unclassified ... | reverse complement strand
AATGAGTACATAAAGCCTGATTTTGCAAGGCTTACAGATGTCGAGCCTGTTGCTGAAGCCGATAGTGATGAAGCTGATGGTGAAACAGGAGCCGTATAAATAGTACCGGAATCATCTATCTGATTTTCTTTATAAGCTTCCCTGCAAATAGGTATGGAAACAATAAATTCTGTACCTTTTTCTTCTTCACTGTGCACTGAAATTGTTCCTTCATGCAATTGAACCAAATCTTTTGTTAGTGACAACCCGATGCCTGTTCCTATAGTATTGAATTTACGATAATCACCTTCATAAAAGCGCTTAAATAGCTGACCAACTTTATCAGTACTTATGCCTTCACCATTATCTTTAACGGAAAGAACAGCGCGTTGCATCTCTTGCTGAAAAGTCAATTCAACAAGTACAGTCCTTCCCGGTTGATTATATTTTGCTGCATTAGAAAGAAGATTATATATAATCTTATCCATCTTATCACTGTCAAAATAGCCATTCAGATGTTCTGGTATACACATAACAGAACAATGAATTTTCTTCTTTTTCATCAACGGGAAAAAGCTATTTACATTATTGGTCACAAAAGCAGCTAAATCACCTCGCTGAACACGAAGCTTCAAGTTCCCGGTTTCCGCTTTCCTGAATTCAAGAATCTGTTGAATCAATCTTATCAATCGGTTGGTATTATTCGTTATAACCTGATAAGTTTCTTCTCCGTTGGGCATGGTTAGTTTTAGCTCGTCTACAGCTGCTGAAATAATCGTGAGCGGCGTAAGTAGTTCATGCGTTATGTTGGTAAAGAATTGAAGTTTGGAGTGATGCAGTTCTTCTGTCTTTGTACGTTCCAGCTCTCTTAACTGAGCATCATTCCGTTCTTTCATCTGTCTATCTAAACGTACAATGATTAAATAAGCAATAATAGCTGCTATAAAGGTATAAACACAATACGCCCACCACGTTTGCCAAGGTGGAGGTAAGATGACAATCTCCAGCGATTTAATCTCTTTATTCCAAATCCCATTTGCATTAGTAGAGCGCAACTTAAAATGATAAGTGCCCGAAGGTAAACTATTATAATGTGCAAAGTTCTGAATCTCTGTATATTGCCATTTAGAGTCATATCCTTCTAATTTGTAGGCATACTTAAAGCTCGGTGATTCTGTAAAACCTAAAGTGGCAAATTCAATACTAAAATCATTCTGTCTGTAATTGATCTCTATTTTCTCAGTGTATGAAGGAGCTACAGACGAAATCTTATAACGATCTTTTTCAGGAAGCGAAGCCCAGGATATATTTAGTAATTTAATATCCTTAATAACAAATGATGGGAAATACTCTTTCTCAGTAATCTGTTCTGGAAAAAAGCTATTAAATCCACGATTCCCACCAAAAAACATTTCACCATTGTTTGCAACAAATGATGCATTCCGATTAAATAGATTATCCTGTAATCCATCATACCTTGTGTAAAGACGATAATTAACCTCTTCCAAGTTGTCCGGAACCATTAATTTAATCAATCCGGCATTGGAGCTCATCCACAAATTATGTTGTTTATCCTCCTTAATACTAAAAATAGCATCTCCTGGCAAATTAAAAGTTTCGTGAACAGGGATAAATACATCTTTATTGGCATCATATAGACTTAATCCTCCACCATCTGCTCCAGCCCAAAGTCGTCCTTTGCTATCTTCGAAAAGGCAAAGCATTGAAACGTCGTTCAGGTTATTTTTTTGAGGAGTATAATTTATGAAATGCAATTTACTTAATTGATTAAGATTCCCAACAGCTCTTAAAATTCCGCCATTACTTGTACCCAACCAAATTTCACCAGAACGTCTTTGAATGATGGAAACTATTGCAAATGTATTGAGTGGGATATTGTCTATTTTGGTTTGACCGAATCCTAGACTTTTACCTTGTGATGTGAATATGCATAATCCTCCTTTGGTTCCTAACCAGAAGTTGTGAGCCTTATCTTCCTTAATTATAAAGATACAACCATGAGGTAACGTAGATAAGTTTTGCTGGTTATATGTCTGAACACGCCTGCCTGCAGTTTCATTGGGCCGATAAACAATTAATCCCAAGCCATGTGTTCCAATCCATATGGAACCATCTTTTTTTGATTGTACAATGGAGTTGACAGTTGGAATTTCATTTATTGCTTTGAAATCGGGCAACTGACAGTTATGCGTATAGACTTCGGTTGCTCTGTTATATTGATAAAAGCCGGCACTTCCTAATCCCATCCATATAAGCCCTTTATTGTCTACAAACAAGCAACGAATAGATGAAAAACTACTTTTTTCAGTTTCAATCTTATGGTATGAAAAAGGGGAAGGTTGAGTAACGGTTGTATTAATCCCGCCTCCTTGCGTACCTAACCACATCATACCTTCTCCATCACAAAGTATAGAGCTAATATCGTTATATGAGATAGATGTGGCTGTCTTATTCGGAGAATAATTTTGGAAATGGTACTGATTATTCTCCTCTTGAATAATGCTAAGTCCGTTTCGAGTAGCCAACCAAATTTTGTTATTATTCCTATCTTCACCAATATCATAAATAGAATTACTGCAAATAGCCCCTTTTGCACCGGATGCATTAAAATTAATCCATTTAGTTTTCTGAGGATTATAAGGATTCTCTAAAAGGAAAAGTACCGTGTCCCCATGAGCCTATCCAGATACGATGCTTGCTATCTTCAAAAATGGAAAAAGCTGAATTCCTGTCATTTAATTGTGGATAAGAAATGAATTGGTTTGTATGGAGGTTTAAGCGATAATATCCAGATCCCCACGTTCCAATCCAAACATTTTTCTTTGAATCTTCTATTAAATCCATCACAGACATTGTATTATTAAAAGCACCTTTCGTGCACAGTCTGTTCCTATTAATTAATTGATGATTGGCAGGTATATACTCATATAAACCCTGTTCGGTACCTATTAGATATCGTTTATTACTAGTTATTAATATACGAGTTACCACTACGTTTTTAAAATTCTCAAGCTCTAGTCTTTTAATTATTCCAGTACGTTTATGCAGAATGGTAATTCCATCATTCGTACCAATCCATAATTGTTGCTGATCATCCTCTACAATGCATCGGATATAATTATTGCTGAGCAATTCAGGAGTATGAAAATTAGATTTAAAAACCTTCATCTGTACACCATCATACTGACAAAGGCCACTATTTGTACCTATCCAAATAAAGCCTTGCTTATCCTGATATATACAATGAATCTCATTGGTTGGTAATCCTTGTGTGGTTGATAATTGAGAGAATGGAAATAGTAATCCATCCTTCTTTTGAGAAAAAAGGCTTAGAGGATATACAAATAAAAAAAATATAAACAATGTGACGCAAAAAGATTTGTGTGCATTCATAATAAATGGATTTCTGGTAACAAAGTAAATACTATAGGCCCTTTTATACAACTATTTATGAATATAAAAATTGAAATGACGTAATTCTAGAGCTAAATGAATGTTATTTCGACTTACAATATTAAATATTAAAGCAACTTTGCAGAAATTCAATTTTAATCAATAGACTATGAATAGATTGTTTAAAGCTGCTTTACCTTTAGTTGCATTACTATTGGTTTCATTCAGCAACAAACCCTCCGAACAAGAAGAGATAGTTAATATTATCCATAAAGCTAATCATTACTGGCAAAAACAGAATCCTATTCACGAAAGGGCTTTTTGGGATAACGCAGTTTACCATACTGGAAATATGGAGGCTTTTTTCCTTACGGGAGATGCTACATATAAGCAATATTCTGAAGCCTGGGCTCAACAGAATGAATGGAAAGGTGCTAAATCAGATAATAGATTGGAATGGAAACTAAATTATGGTGAAAGTAATGAATATGTATTATTCGGCGATTATCAAGCTTGCTTTCAAACATACTGCGACCTTTATGCTGCCGATCCAGATCCAAAGAAAATAGCAAGAGCCCGCCAAGTCATGGAGTATGAAATGAGTACTAACCGAAACGACTACTGGTGGTGGGCCGATGGATTATATATGGTGATGCCGGTTATGACAAAGCTGTATAAGATAACCAATAACAAACTTTATCTGGACAAATTATATGAATATACACTTTATTGCGACTCTTTAATGTATGATGAACAAGAGGGACTTTACTATCGCGATGCCCGATATGTATATCCAAAGCATAAAAGTGGAAACGGTAAAAAAGATTTCTGGGCTCGCGGAGATGGTTGGGTAATAGCCGGATTAGCCAAAGCGCTCAAAGATTTACCAAAAGATTATAAGTACCGTGATTTTTTTGTGAATAAATTCCGCAAAATGGCTAATTCATTAGCTGCTTGCCAGCAAGCTCAAGGCTACTGGGCACGTAGCATGCATGATGCTGATTTTGCTCCTGGACCCGAAACCAGTGGAACAGCTTTAATAACCTACGGACTTTTATGGGGAATTAACAATGGATATCTAGATAAACAAACTTATGACGCGGTATGTAAAAAGGCATGGAACTATTTATCAAAAGTAGCTTTACAGTCTAACGGAAAAGTAGGATATGTACAACCTATTGGCGACAGGGCAATTCCAGGTCAGATCGTTGATAAAAATTCAACATCAAATTTCGGAGTTGGGGCTTTCTTATTAGCATCTTGTGAAATGGCTCGATATGTAGGTGTAAATAACGATCGGGAATATTGGGCAAACACCTTATATAAAATAGCTTCACCGGTATTGAAAGCCATGAGTAAAGGACAATTGAGCAAAGAGATGCAAGTGGAAGTCAGCCCTACGTGGGATGGTCGGGATAAACGCGTAACCTATATGGAATGCTTTGGTCGCCTTATGGCAGGAGTTGCTCCATGGTTATCTCTGCCTGATGATAATACTCCTGAAGGAAAACAACGGAAACAATTGCGTGAATGGGCATTGGCAAGTTATAAACAAGCCGTAGACCCTCAAAGTCCTGATTATCTGTTATGGAGAAAAGAAGGACAACCATTAGTAGATGCTGCTTATGTGGCTCAAAGCTTCCTGCGTGCTTATGATCAGTTATGGGTGCCTTTGGACGAAACAACCAAACAACGCTATATTGCAGAATTTCAGCAACTACGTAGGGTTGACCCACCTTATACCAACTGGTTACTATTCTCATCTACCATTGAATGTTTCCTTGCCAAAGCAAACGCACAACCCGATATGTACCGCATTCACTCAGCTCTTCGGAAAATAGAGGAATGGTATGTAGGCGATGGTTGGTATAGTGATGGAACAAGCTTTGCATTTGACTATTATAACAGCTACGTGATTCATCCCATGTATGTGGAGTGCCTAAAGGTTATGGTTGACTTGAAACAGAACTATATTGCAACAGCTGAGCAATATGAAGTAGCTTTAAGAAGAATGCAGAAATACAGTCAGATACTAGAAAGATTTATTTCACCAGAAGGTACCTATCCTGTTTTTGGGCGTTCAATACCATACCGTATGGGAGTATTTCAACCATTGGCCCAATTAGCTTGGAATGGGCAACTTCCTGCAGAACTTACTAACGGGCAGGTTCGCGCAGCTCTTACAGCAGTTATGCATAACATGTTCGACTCCGGTAAGAATTTTAATGAAAAAGGGTATCTGCGTATAGGCTTCACACAAAGTACTCCAAATACTGCCGATTGGTATACAAACAATGGAAGTATGTATATTACATCTTTGGCATTTTTGCCATTAGGCTTACCTTCCACTCATCCATTCTGGACAGATGCTCCTATGGACTGGACATCAAAACGTGCCTGGGAAGGAAATGACTTTCCTAAAGATCACGCAATCCATTATTAAAATTAGCACAACAATGCGTCTACTATATTACATATTTATGGTAAAATAGTAGGCCTTGCACTATAATCAGAGTTGATTGAACGGATTTTGGATACAATAATTAACACTTTCAAGATACCTTTGCACAAGTCGAAAGACTAATAACCAAAATTAATTTAATATGAGAAACATGTATCAAGTTTATCTTCGTAAAGACAAACTATCTAAATCGATTCTTGTCTTACTCGTTTTCATGTTGCTGGCTCCATTGAATCTTATGGCACAAAACCAAGCCATTAAAGGAGTAGTAAAAGACAGCAAAACCAATGAACCATTAATCGGATGTTCAGTGCTGGTAAAAGGCACATCCACAGGAACCATTACTGATTTAAATGGCGAATTTTCACTCAATGCCTCTGGCAAATCAACGCTTGTATTCTCTTTTGTTGGGTATAATGAGAAAGTTGTAGCTGTTGAGGGTCAAACCAATCTTACAATATTAATGGTAGAAAATTCCGAAATGCTGGAAGAGGTTGTTGTTGTTGGTTATGGTGTTCAAAAGAAATCAGACATAACCGGCTCGGTAACATCCATTTCAAAAGAGCGCTTATCTGACCTACCCGTAACTAACGTTTTGCAAGCTATCCAAGGAGCAGCAGCCGGTATAACAGTTACTCAAACATCATCAGTTCCAGGTGATGCACCATCAGTATTGGTGCGCGGTCAAAACTCTATTAATGCAAACTCTGGACCATACATTGTTGTGGACGGTATTCCAATCAGTAAATCAGGTGGAACACTGAATGACATCAGCCCTAATGATATAGCTTCCATGGAAATATTGAAAGATGCGTCGGCAGTGGCAATTTACGGTACTAATGGTGCAAACGGTGTAATCCTTATTACTACTAAACGTGGAACTTCGGGCAAACCTGTTATCAGATATAGCGGCTATGCCGGTGTTGAGGGATACGCTCATATGTTGACTCCAAGAAACGGGGATGAATATATTGAGAAATTTAAATGGTACAAACAACAACGTGGAGAATCTCAGGATTCACCTGTTCCAAATTACGGTGAATTAGACAACTACAATAATGGGAATGAAACTGATTGGATTGATGCCGTTTCCCAAACCGGCATTATCCAGGACCATAACCTTAGTATTTCAGGTGGTGCTGAAAAAATTAAATATTATGTTTCAGCCGACTATACAAATGAAAAAGGTATTTTAAAAGGATATCAATACAAACGTTTCGGTTTACGTTCAAATATTGATGCTAATGTTACAGACTTCCTTACTATTGGTACATCTTTATATTTGACTAACCATAACAAAGACGGTGGTCGTGTAAACCTTTTGGTAGCATCGGCAATGAGCCCATACGGACAAATGTATAATGCTGACGGAAGTTACAAAATTTATCCAATGGAACCTGAACAGCTATTTGCAACACCATTTTTAAATTATGGAAATGATGTAGAACGCAGAAGCTTTAATGTCAATGCAAACGGATATGCTGAAGTTAAATTCGGTGGTATCTTTAAGGGGCTAAAATACAAGTTAAATGTAGGTTATACTTTTATTCCTACAAGAACATCGAAATATGCCGGACGTTCAGCTAATGACCAATTAGGAACAGCAAGCATTTATAACTCTGAAACAAATAGCTATACAATAGAAAACATCGTAACCTATTCAAAAGACTTTGGTAAAAGCCATTTTGACTTTACCGGATTATACAGTGCTCAAGAACGTAAGTTTAATGAATCTACTGCAGGAGCACAAGGATTTGTTAACGATGCTCTTTCATTCAACAACTTAGGATCAGGCGCTACACAAACCAGTAAATCTTACGCGGATAAGTACAATGCACTTTCACAAATGGGACGTTTGAATTATTCATATGACAGCAAATACTTAGCTACAGTTACAGTACGCCGTGACGGTTCATCTGTATTCGGAAAAGATAGTTCAAAGTATGGTGTATTCCCGTCTGTAGCTTTGGGTTGGAATATTTACAATGAAGGGTTTATGAAGAAATTTGAGTGGTTGGATAACCTTAAAATTCGTGCATCATATGGTAAATCAGGTAATGAGGCCATCAGTTTATATCAATCCATAACAAAATTAAGTAACAATCGTTTGCCATTTTCTGGTATAAGTACCATTGGTTTAAGTGCTGACAACTTAGGAAATGCCGGATTAAACTGGGAAACAACTACAGGAGGTAATATTGGTATCGATTTTGGTATCTTTAAAAACCGCATTATGGGTACTATTGATGTTTACAAGAGCAACACAACAGATATCTTATTAAAACGTTCATTACCTACAATAACCGGTTATGAAAATGTATATAATAATATGGGTGAAACTTCAAACCATGGTATAGAAGTTACATTGAATACTCATAATATTAAAAGCAAAGACTTTAACTGGAGAAGTACTATTATTTTCGCAGCAAATAAGAATAAGCTGGTCGACTTATATGGCGACAAACAAGACGATTTAGGTAACCGTTGGTTTATCGGACATCCTATTAGTGTGATTTATGATTATGTTATGGAAGGAATCTGGCAAGTAGGAGAAGATGTTTCCAAACAAGATCCAACAGCTAAAGCAGGTGATATTAAGTTTGCAGACTTAAACGGCGACCATGTTATTACTGCTGAAGATAAAAAGATTTTAGGTCAGACTGCTCCAAAATGGACTGGAGGTTTAACCAATACATTTACTTATAAAGAATGGAGTCTGAATATATTCCTTCAAACAGCTCAAGGTATGCTAAAGAATAATCCTGACTACTCTTACGCTGATGAAGCCGGACGTCGTAACACTCCTAAAGAGGTAGGTTACTGGACTTCTGAAAACAAGAGCCAAACTCGTCCATCATTAGCTTATACTAACACCCGCGGATATGGTTATGCAAATGATGCTAGTTATCTTCGTATAAAAGATGTAACGTTGAGCTATAATTTCAGACCAGAGATGATAAGCAAATTAGGACTTGAAAATCTTACAGCTTACGTAAGCGGACGTAACCTTTATACCTTTACCGACTGGGTTGGTTGGGATCCTGAAGCTAAGCACGATACACGTGGTTCCGGTTCATGGGAAGACAACTATCCCGTTGTAAGAAGTTTCGTATTTGGTGTAAACATAACCCTTAAATAAGTATTTAATATGAAAAAATTATATATAGCTTTAACAGCACTAACATTAACAGTTGCTTCCTGCAGCGACAGTTACCTGGATGAGACTCCGTACTCATCATATACCTCCGATGCAATTACCGATCAATTGGGTATCAATGCATCAATAGTAGGTATCCAGAATTCTTTCAGTAATATTTATACGAAAAGTGACCGCCAAGGTTGGTTAAGTGTTTGGCAAGTTGGAACAGACGTTGCTTCTGCCGGTGGTTATGAGAGTATTGAGGTTCCATATTATAACTATGAGAAACTGACTGCTTCTGATTTGGGAGCCTCCAGCATCTGGAGTCTCTGTTACAAAGTAATCAACAATACAAATATCCTTATTGATAACCTGGAACAAAACGAATTACCTTCAGTAACTACTGAAAACAAGAATAAAGCATTAGGTGAAGCTAAGTTCTTTCGTGCATATTGCTACAATATGTTAGCCACACTTTTTGGTGATATTCCATTGCAAGAACATGCTGTATCAAGTGCAAAAACAGACTATACCCGCACTCCTATTGCCCAGGTAAATGAATTTATAGTTAATGATCTTGCTTTTGGATCACAAAATTTGCCAGATATTGATGATGTAGCAAGTAATTCAGGCGGGAAGATGTATAGCCGTGCAAATAAATATATGGCCATGCAGCTACTAGGCGAAGTTTACATACGAATGAATGAAGGCGCAAAGGCCGAGGCTGTTCTGAAACAGATCATCTCAAGTAATAAATTCTCTCTTACCAAAGCGCGCTATGGAAAAGACATAGCTAAAGATGGTGATTATTATCATGATATGTTTATCTATGGAAATCAACGACGCGGACAAGGTAACAAGGAAACAATCTGGACGTTTGAATTGGAAAATCCATCTTCTGTAACAGGTGGTTATACAGGGGCACCACAACACCGTCGTGTTTGGGGAGCTGCATATCACAATGTAAAAGGAATGGTTCTTTGTGATTCATTAGGAGGCAGAGGTTTAGGACGTTTACGTCTAAGTAGCTGGTTAACCAAATCACTTTATAAAGATGGCGACATCCGTAATTCAAAATACAATATCCATCGTGATTTCTATTATAATGATCCTGCAAATGCTAACTTTGGAAAGAAAATTCCTTTCCAGGGAGCAGATACATTATACTGGATTTGTCCAAGTACAACTAAGTGGTATTGCTTCGACGAAAAAGATACTTATGGATGGTCCTCAATAAAAGACTGGCAGATGATGCGTTTTGGTGAAACATACTTACTACTTGCCGAAGCCCAGCTTTTGCAATCTCACTTAGATGATGCAGCTGCTAGCATTAATGAGCTCCGTAAGCGTGCATTTGTTAACTATCCGTTACAAGGACAAGTATCTGCTTCGGATATTACTCTTGACTTTATTTTGGATGAACGTGCACGTGAGTTGATAGGTGAAGAAAACCGTCGTATGACATTAATGCGTACCAAAACATTAGTAAACCGAGCTAAATTAAATCACGATCAAAAATATCCTATTACAGGTTTATCTGATACACACCTATTATTACCAATCCCATTGAGTGAAATTCAATTAAATAAGGATGGTGTCTTAGATCAGAATCCAGGATACACAAATTAATGAATCAATTCATTTAATCTCTGAAAAGAGAGTAGCAAAACATTCTTGCTACTCTCTTTTTTTATTCAGAAAATATCAAAAATCACGTACAAGTCTAGCAGTCTAGCAGAGACCTATTAAAGCATTGATTACAAACATTATATAGGTGCTAGACTTAAAAAAAATACTCTAGCACCAGTCTAGCAGTCTAGCAATAAGAATCATTCTTACACCCGGATGGAGAGATGGCCTACACCCGGGTGAAGACTATCTCTCCATCTGGGTGTAAAAGGCGCGTACATCCGGGTGTACAGAAGATCTGTCGGTTATAAATCAATGATAATAGGCATTTTACCTTAAAGTTATTCGCCAGAATTATATCATGCCTAGTATCTACAACCCAACTGAGAGATAGCATATCAGGACGAGACAACAGGACGCTAGACTGCTAGACTTCCGCTAGACTTCTTTTGATAAGTCTAGCGCCCATATAGCATTTAAAATCGGCGCGTTAATAAGTATCTGCTAGACTGCTTGACTTCTTTGCGATTTTACACTTACTTTGCCAAAATATCTTTTATTCTATTAAAATCACCATCGGTCTTTTCAGGATTCACTCCCAACAAATAAGCCAATAGCGGATAGATATCCACATTGATAAAGCCTTTAGACTTATAGTTCTTCTTGAAGTTTGGTCCGTAAGCATAAAAAATAACCTGCATATCAGGAGAATCTGGATCATAGCCATGAGCTCCCTTTATTGGAGCAGGAGCATTAGCAAATTGCCATCCGCAATCAGGGCAGACCACCACATCCCCTATCCTATCACTTGTTCCATAATTCAAAGAAGCTGGAATCTCTTCTTTCTTATAAGCTTTGATATGGCTTATTTTTCTTAAAATCATTAAAACTGAATCTCTGTATCCTTCAC
>Ga0183099_1001858_pt1 | contig 11537 bp, 7 predicted proteins | sample Biomet1_FD_127788 | JGI IMG/M metagenome (GOLD analysis project Ga0183099, IMG submission 127788) | Microbial communities from bioreactor (seeded with anoxic lake sediment) at LBNL, California, USA - Biofuel metagenome 1 | ecosystem: Engineered > Bioreactor > Anaerobic > Unclassified ... | reverse complement strand
AGGACAAGCTTGTCAATTTCTGGGATACTCCGGGATCATCAGATTTCGTCGGAGAGGTCATCGCCGCATTCCGCGCCTCGGAGCTCGGCAAGACGACCTTGATTGAACAGTTGCTGCTTGCCGCAGGGTTGATACCGAAAGCCGAGACAATCGAATCAGGAAAAACCGTAAGCGACTATACACCCGAAGAAATCGAGCGGAAGATCTCGATATATGCCTCCCTGGTACACCTTCCCTGGAAGGACAAGCTTGTCAATTTCTGGGATACTCCGGGATCATCAGATTTCGTCGGAGAGGTCATCGCCGCATTCCGCGCCTCGGAGCTCGCGCTCATGATGATCGACGCAAAGTCGGGAGTCCAGATAGAAACGGTCAAGCTCTGGCGGAATCTCGACCGCAGGAACAAGCCGCGCATCGTATTCGTAAACCACATGGACGACGACCGCGCGAGCTTCAGCCATTCGATCCAGGAGATCCATTCACAGTTCGAGGTGGAGACCTGCCCGGTCACAATCCCCATGGGCTGCGGCTCGTCTTTCAGGGGCATCATCGATGTCCTGCACGGCAAAGCCTGGGAAATTTCAGGCACGACGGAGAAGGAAGCTGCCATCCCGGACGAATACCGGGACGAATATATCCGCTCCCGGGAGATTCTCGCGGGAGCCGCTGCGGAGGGAGACGAGGAGCTCCTCGTCAAGTTCATAGACGAGGCGGGTCTTTCGGACGAGGACATCATCCGCGGACTCAGGCTCGCCGTCAGGGACAACAGGATCGTTCCGACCTTCGCCGGATGCGCCCTGAAGGGCTGCGGCATACACCCGGTTCTGGATTTCATCGCCGAAATCATCCCCTCCCCCGAGGGAGCAATCGAGGTTGCGCTCTCGAAGGAGCAGACCGAACTGACCGTAAAGGTCAATCCCGCGCTGCCCCTCTCGGCTATGGTCGTCAAGACATCGAACGACCAGTTCTCGGGCAGGCTTTCCTACATCAAGGTGGTTACCGGAACGCTCCAGGCCGACACCGAAATCTTCAACATCACCGAAAACCGCAAGGAAAAAATCGGGAAGCTGTACCGCCTCATCGGAAAGAAACTTGTTGAAACCAGGGATCTCGCCGCGGGCGATATCGGGGTTGCCTCAAAGCTCGCAAACGCGAAAACGAACGACACCCTCGGCGCTTCCGCAGACATTCTCCCCTTTGTAAAGCTCCGGACGCCAAACCCCGTCTATTCGATGGCTGTTGCCGCGAAGGACAAGAAGGATGACGACAAGATCGGCGAATTCCTCACCCGCGCCTGCGAGGAGGACAAGACGCTCAGTTTTATCTACAATCCCGAAACGCGTCAGAGCGTCCTGTCGGGCATGGGTGACCTCCACATCAGCATCATCCTGAACCGCATCCGGGCCCAGACGAAGATCGAGATACAGACATCGGTGCCCCGCATCGCCTACCGCGAAACCATCCAGCGCAAGGCACAGGCCGAGTATACCCACAAGAAGCAGTCGGGCGGACACGGACAGTACGCAAGGGTGGTACTGTCGATCGACGCGCTTCCGCGGGGCGACAACTACCTGTTCACGAACGCCGTCTTCGGCGGTGCCATCTCGAAGGGATACATTCCCGGCATCGAGAAGGGCGTCAAGGAAGCGATGGAATCAGGCGTGCTCGCAGGCTACCCGGTCGTGGACGTGGCAGTAACCATTCTGGACGGCAAGGAGCATCCGGTCGATTCCTCGGAAATGGCCTTCAAGATCGCCGCGAGGAATGCCTTCAAGGATTCGATGCGGAACGCGGGAGCGATCCTGCTTGAACCCATCATGAACCTGACGGTGTTCGTGGATACCCAATACCTCGGGGACATCATGAGCGACCTGTCGGCCCGCCGCGGTCACATCCTCGGACAGACCGGGCTCGGCAACGGGATCGAGGAGATCCGCGCACAGGTTCCCCACCATGAACTCCTCAAATACGCGATCGACCTCCGGTCGATGACGAGCGGAACGGGTTCATTCGACATGTCCTTCGACCATTACAGCCCGGTCTCAGGCAAGATAGCCGATGACGTGATTGCGGCCGCGAAGGACTTCATCAAGCAGCAGGCTGAGGACGAGTAACTTCCGGTCCTGACGGTGCAGGAAGACGCGGACGGCAGGGCTACGGCCGAACCTTCCGCGAGAATGAAAAAGGCTGGCATCCGGTGTCCCCGGGCGCCAGCCTTTTCTGTCATCAGGCAATCCTGTCAGTGCCGGTCGTCCAGCTTGACATACGCGCGGAGATCTCCGACCTGCTTGAAAGCGGGACGATAGATGCGGCCGCCGGAAACGATCTCCTCCAGACGGTGCGCCGACCAGCCCGCGATGCGGGATATTGCGAAAATCGGGGTATAGAGCTCGCGCGGGATTCCGAGCATCGAATAGACGAATCCCGAAAAGAAGTCGACATTGGTGCAGATCCTCTTGTCATCCCCCTTCTCTTCCTTGAAGATCTTCGGAAAAATCCTTTCGATAAGGCAGTACAGCTCGAATTCCTCGGAGCATTTTTTAACCTCCGCCAGCTTGCGTGCCTTGTCGCGGAGCAGGATGGCCCGGGGGTCCGAGATGGTATAGACCGCGTGCCCCTGTCCGTAGACGAGGCCGGTACGGTCGAAAGTTTCCTTCCGCACGATCTTGCGGAGGTAGTCTCCAACCTCCTTCTCGCTCGACCAGTCCTTCACGTTCGCCTTGATGTCGTCCATCATCTCGGCAACCTTGATGTTTGCGCCGCCGTGACGTCTGCCCTTCAGGGAACCGACGGCAGCGCCGATCGCTGAATAGGTGTCGGTATCGGCCGAGGAAACCACATGAACGGTGAGGGAGGAGTTATTGCCGCCGCCGTGCTCGGCGTGGAGGATCAGCGCGAGATCAAGGATCTCGGCCTCGAGCTTGTCGTAGTTCTTGTCGGCCCTGATCAGGCGGAGGAAATTTTCCGCCGTCGAGAGGTTGGGCAGCGGGTTGTGCAGATACATGCTCTTGCCGTCGTAATGCCTCCGTTTTGCCTGATAGCCGTAGGCGACCATGGCGGGGAAGCGGGCGATCAGCTGAATGCACTGGAACAGGTTGTTCGCGATCGAGGTATCTTCGGGATTGGGGTCATAGGAATAGGACACCAGGACCGAGCGGGAAAGCTTGTTCATGATGTCTGAGGACGGGGATTTCAGGATCATGTCCTCGACAAAATTGTTCGGCAGTTCGCGGAACTCGCCGAGCATCGCGTCGAATTCGGCCAGCTGGGAGGCGTTCGGAAGCTCCCCGAAGAGAAGCAGGTAGATAACCTGTTCAAAACCGAACTGCTCGCTCGATTCGATGTCATGGATGATGTCCTCGACGTCATATCCGCGATAGATCAGTTTGCCGGGCACCGCGACCGGTTTTCCGTCGACGATATCATAGCCGTAGACATTGCCGATACGGGTAAGCCCTACCAGGACTCCCTTGCCGTCCGCATCGCGCAGGCCGCGCTTGACGTCGAACTTCGAGTACAGTTCGGGATCGATATAGTCATTCTTTTCGGCGATGGAGGCCAAACCCTCGATCATTGACGGAACGGTAGTGTCGTACTGCATATTCTTCCTCTCCGGAGTCGGTTGATGCATATTTATACAACGGTTCCCTGCATTTAATCAAGAGGACAGAAACGCGGTGAATGACGGTCAAAAAAAGCGCCTTATATGCATATTTATGCATTTTTAATGCATAAAGCATGGAATACGGGATGCAAAGGCTTTGACGCTTATATGGAAAAGTGATAGTGTAGGGACCATGAAAACCACACTTATCAAGGAAATCCTGGTATCGGAGCCCGACGGGCGTGAAGTAACCATATACGGCTGGGTCCGCACCAAACGCGAGACCAAGAATCTCGTTTTCATCCAGATCAATGACGGTTCCTGCTTCGCCTCCATCCAGGTGACCCTGGACCGCGACAAGGGAATTCCTGCCGAAACCGAGGCGGAACTGAAGCGGATATCGACCGGAGCGTCGGTCATCGCCACCGGACGGCTCATACCCTCACCCGCATCGGGACAGGCCGTCGAGGTGCAGGGCACGGGCGTTACCGTGCTCGGAGAGGCGCCGGTCGATACCTATCCGCTCCAGAAAAAGAACCATTCATTTGAATTCCTCCGTGAAATAGCCCATCTCCGCGCGCGGACGAACACCTTCGCCGCCGTAGCCCGCATCCGCAGCCAGATGGCCTTCGCCATCCATACCTTCTACAACGAACGCGGCTTCAACTATGTCCATACCCCGCTGATCACTGCCAGCGACTGCGAGGGCGCGGGCGAGATGTTCCAGGTGACGACCCTCGATCTCGAGCGCATAGCCCGTGACGGGGCGTCCGCAATCGCGCACGGTGAAAAACCGGTCGACTTCAGCAAGGATTTCTTCGGCAAGCCCGCGAACCTGACCGTCTCGGGACAGCTCGAGGCTGAAACCTACGCGACCGCCCTTTCCCGCGTCTACACCTTCGGGCCGACCTTCCGCGCCGAGAACTCGAACACGACCCGGCATCTTGCCGAATTCTGGATGGTCGAACCCGAGGTCGCATTCAATGACCTCGACGCGAACATGGACCTCGCCGAGGAATTCGTCAAGTTCCTGATGAACTGGGCCCTCGAGAAGTGCAGCGAGGACATGAAGTTCTTCGATGAGCGCATCCAGAAAGGCCTCATCGCCACACTCACCGCGGTAGCGAACGCCGATTTCGCGCGGGTCACCTATACCGACGCGATGAAGGAACTCGAGAAAAACGCGGACGCCTTCGAGTTCAAGCCCTACTGGGGCTGCGACCTCCAGAGCGAGCACGAACGGTATCTGACCGAGAAGGTCTACGGCAAGCCCGTCATGGTCTACAACTATCCGAAGGACATCAAGGCCTTCTACATGAAACTGAACGAGGATGGCCGGACTGTCCGCGCGGTGGACGTGCTGGTTCCCGGTCTCGGAGAGCTCATCGGCGGATCGGAGCGCGAGGAAAACCTCGAACGGCTCGAGAAGCGCATCACCGACATGGGCCTCAAGGTAGCGGATTACTGGTGGTATCTTGACCTCCGCCGCTTCGGTACCGTGCCCCACGCCGGTTTCGGGCTCGGTTTCGAGCGCCTCCTCCTGTACATCACGGGCATGGGCAACATCCGCGACGTCATTCCCTATCCGAGGGCACCGAAACTTGCAGACTTCTGATCACAACGAAGAAATATCCCGGAAAACACGCCGCCCGGCCGATCATCAGACGCCGGCGGCGTTTTTCTTTCCGCTCGGCATCCTGCTTTTCATCCTCGCGCTCGCAGGCCTTTTCTGGTACACGTCACGCCGCGTGGACCTACGGGATACCGTTCCGGTAAGCCCGGCAGAGGCCGATCTTGCCCGCTCGGTCTGGGAAGCGAACGCCGGAGCCCCGGCCGGGCATTCCGACGCGCCTGAGCTCTCGGCCCTCTGCTGGAACGGGAAAGCGGGCATTACCGCTGCTACGGGTGATGATCTTGCCGTCAACGCCCGTTCGGCCATCCTCGTCGACGTGCGGACCGGCTCGGTGCTGTATGAAAAGGATGCCGACGATGCGATTCCGCCTGCGTCCATGACCAAGCTGGTCGCGATGTATACCGCCTTCAGGGCGGCCGGGAACGGCGAGATAAGCTTCGACGACATCGTTGACCTTCCCCCCGAATCCTGGGCGGTAAACATACCGGCGGGATCATCCCTGATGTTCCTCGGCGAGGGACAGAAGGTGACCGTGCGGGAGCTTCTCCGCGGGATGGCGGTTGCCTCCGGAAACGACGCGGCAATCGCCCTCGCCTGCCATGTCTCCGGTTCTGTCGCGGCCTTCGTCGCGCGGATGAACGGGGAGATGGAGAGGCTGGGCCTCTCGCAGACACGGTTTGTCGAGCCTTCCGGCCTGAGCGAGCGCAACCTGACGACCGCGCGGGAATTCGCCGATTTTGCACTGGTCTACATCCGCGAGTATCCCGAAGCACTTAAGGCATTCCATTCGGTAACCAGGCTGGAATACCCGATGCCCTGGAATCTTCCCGCTGGGCAGACCGGGGCACCGGTCGAACAGTACGCGACGAACAAGCTGCTCGGAAATCTCCCCGGCTGCGACGGGCTCAAGACCGGATTCATCGTCGAATCGGGCTACAATCTTTCGCTGACCGCCGAACGTGACGGCACCCGTTTCCTGTCTGTAACGATGGGGGGACCGGGTGCAAGCACCGCCGAGGGGAACATGCTGAGGACCAGCGACGGAAGGACACTGATGGAATGGGCATTCGGGAATTTCCGGACTGTCAGGCCTGAGACGGCACCCGTACCGGTTCCGCTGACCGTCTGGGGCGGCAGGGTCGGCAAGATCGAAGCCCTGCCAGCGACCGGTGCCGACTGTACCGTCCCTGCGGGGATGACCGGCCGGCTTGCCTGCGAAACCGTTCTTCCCCGCATGCTGGAGGCTCCGGTAGCCGCAGGCGATGTCGTCGGACGGATTGACTATTCGGTCGGGGGAACGTTACTCCGCTCGGTGCCGCTTGTCGCGGACCGCAACAGCGCACACGCCGGAATCGCCGTACAGATCATCGACGCGGCGGCGCGCCTCGTCTCCCCGGTGTTCCGCTGAAACCTGCCCGCTTCAGCGGGCGATCCGCCTGACGGGCGGCCGGTTTACCGGGCATTGCTTATCAGGGTGTCTACGGTCACGATGCTGTATCCGGCCTCGATCAGTGCGTTGATCAGGAGATCTGTTTTCTCGAAGAGATAGTCGCTCCGCTCGCCCGAAGTCCCGATCCGTACGGGAATGATCGATCCAGGTTTTTTTGTTTCCATTATGTTCTCGATCAGGGTTGCTGCCGGCCGGTACAGGCCGGGCATGACCCGCTCCTGCTCGGCGGTCACCCAGTCAAGCACCGTCACGTCGCCGGACACATACCGGTATCCGGCCTTCTGCCCCGCCTTCAGTATCATCGGCGAAACCACATAATACGGAGCGTGCCACATGAGGGTCAGTTCCTGGCCCGTCGCGTTGTAGAAATCATCCTCGTTCCGGGACAGTCCCCGGATGATGAAATCCTCGTCTATGCGATAACCGGTTCCGGACAGGTCCCAGGTCGTGAAGAAAAGAGATGCGCACTGGTGTCCCGCCTTAACGATCTCGTTCACCGCGGCCGGATGCTGCCTGATGAACTCCCCGTTGATGAAAAAGGTTGCCCGTATCCGGTAGCGGTCCAGGACGGCGAGGATCTCGGGAAGGCCTTCAAGGCTGTCCATGGCGTCGAACACCAGGGCAACCTGGCGGAAGCCGCTCCTTGATCCGTGCGAAAACAGGTCCGATTCCCCGGCCGTATTCTTTCCCGGGACGGGAAGCAGCGAATCGAGGCGGATGGAAGGCTCCTTGATCAGTTTCTTCGTTCCGCCCGGGCTCGTGGCCGAACGGGCGAACAGCATGTTCGCGTAGTAGCCGTCTCCCGAATCGAGGTAGAGCCTCCAGTTCGGATTCGAACTGGAGGCGGGCCGGAACCGCGCGGACGAGGCGGGCGACCACTGCAGGGGAGATGCCCAGGAATAACGGCCGAGGCCCGGGGTGTCGCCGAGCACGGCAGTACCCTTCTCGTCCCAGCCGCAGGCCGAAACGGACGAGACCGTGACGAGGGAGGAATTGCCCGACCCGCTGTCCCAGATGCGTACAGTCGACTTACCTCCGACATACAGTACCGCCTCGTCGCTCCAGGCAACGGATACCACCGGCTCGTCCTTCCAGGACGCGACTTCGTTCCAGGTCGAAGTCGAACGGACAAGGAGTCCCTGGGGGATAATGAAGGCCATGCGGGTCCCCCCGGGAGAGAGGATGGCGGCGGAGGCCGCAGGAGGCAGGTCAAGTGGACTGAAAATCCGCCCGGCTGCTATCTCCTCGAGTTTCCAGGCCTTCAGCTGCTTCTTTCCGTCCTCGACCGCTTCGGCTATCACCGCAGGTATGCCCTCAGCTGTCCAGACGAGGGAAACGCCGGCGGTATTCCCCGGGAGGAGCAGATAGGGAAGCAGGGAGGCGGCAGCCCCGGAGACATAGTCATCCCCGGAAAGCGGACAGTAATAGACATTCCTGCTGTCGGCCGCGAAAAGTACGGCGGAACCGTCCGGAGAAGCGCAGAAGGAATCCTTGCCGGGATTGAACGGACAGGGAAGCTTTCCGGCCATCTCGCCGACGCCGATCAGCGGCGTGTAGAGGGACCGGGCAAAAAGTTCCGATGACGGGATGCGGTATACGGTTGAACCCGATGCATACAGGATGCGGGAGGACGAATACCAGCCGATGCAGCTGATGGTTCCCGGCCCGAGTATCCGGTATTTGGCGTCAACGAGGGAAGGGGAAAAGAAGGCCTCGGGACGGGCGAAGTAGAGTGTGCCGCCGAGGGAATAGACGAGGACGGAGGAATCAGGGGCCCAGGAAACCGGGATATGGCCGCGCTCGACCTCGCCGGAGATGACGAAGCGGAGGCTCTTCAGCGTATCGAAGATGACGAGCCGTCCCCGCGCGGGAGACACCGGTTCGATCGAGATCTGCCAACGGGCCGTCCGGGCTCGATGAGACATCCGGAAGGAGGCCGAGGCAGGGAGTGCCGCCGGCCCAGAACGGCCGGTAATCGTCGAGCCAGGAGAACTGGCCGTTCCTGCTGTCGAAACGGGCGGTACCGAACCTGTTGCGCAGCTGCAGGACCGATCCGCCGCAGAGGGCTTCCATGGCCTCAGGATAGAAGGTCAGCTGCTCCATGCTTCCGGAATCGAGCCGCTTGAGGAACAGGGTCTGGTATTCCTCGCCTCCGGGAATTCCTGCCTTGACCGAGAACAGGAGCTCGTTCTGCTGGTTGATGTCCGGAGAGAGGAAGGAAATCTCTGCCCCGGCGGGGAGGGTGCAGAGCGCGGAGAGTGAACAGATCGCGAGGCAAAGCCGGCTGATAATCGATTTCATAGTGTTCAATCCTGTTAGCTTGGATGTGCTTCCGCAAGAAGCAGGGACAAGTCCCTTTCGAGATCGCCCAATTCGGACTCCATGCGCGAAATCCGCGAGACGGCATCGCTCCTCTGCATCTCTTCAACGCGTTCGAAAACCGTATCCAGATCCGGAAGGGTGGCCGGACCGGAGGAGGCTCCGGCCCCGCACCGAGGGGCAATACGAAAAAGCGCTGTCCACCGTCCGTCCGCAGGCATGGCAAACCGAGATCCTTTCCATGACGTCCTCCCTTGCCTCAAGTATATCACAGGTCCGATCGGCAGACGCTATTTGAGTACCGAATAGGGATCGATCATCTTGCCGTTCTTGTAGACGGAGAAATGGAGATGGCTGCCGGTCGAATACCCGGTGCTCCCTACCCTGCCGACCAGGTCTCCCTGTACCAGGCGCTGTCCGCGCTTTACGGCCACCTGGCTCATGTGCCCGTAGAGGGACTGGTACCCGCCGTCATGGGTGATGATCACGTAGTTGCCGAAGACGGTCGAATACCCGGAGGTGGCGACCTTGCCGTCGAGGGTTGCCTTGATCGGGGTTCCCGTCGGGGCGGCGAGATCGATGCCGGTATGGAAGGTACGGGCTCCGGTGAACGGATCGCTGCGGAAACCGAATCGTGAGGTCAGCCTGCCCCGGACGGGGGTCATGAAAAGCTCTCCGAGAGCCTTACGGAGATCCATGGTGGAGAGGGTTGCGCCGGGAATGAACAGGTGCTGCCCCGCGCTCAGTGTGGCCACCGAAAGGTCGTTCGCGTCGAGCAGGGTGTTTATCCTGACTGAATAGCGGGAGGCGATCCGGTTCAGGCTGTCACCGCGCGAGACGGTATGGAGGATGCCGTCCATGGACGGTATGTTCAGGACGAGACCGGAACGGATCCGCCGGGCGTTGTCGATCCCGTTGACCGAAAGTATCGTGCTGATGTTTCTCAGCCCGAAACGGGAGGCGATGGAGCCCACCGTGTCCCCTTTGCGGACCGTATAGGTTTTGTAGCTGACAGAACGGATCGAGGCGGGCAATTCCGCGGCGAGAGCGGCTCCGTCATCCGGAACCAGGGACGCGTCCGGGTCCGGCGCGACAAGGATGCGCATCGAGGCTTCGGCCTGGCTGTCCTGTGGAAAGTCGAAACGGTCGAGCCGGTAAAAACCGATCTTCTCCTGGACGAAGGGCGTTACCCCGAGGGAAAAGACGGCAACGAGCAGAAGGAGAACGGGAAAGGACAGGGGCGCGGGAAGCTCGCGGAGGTCCGCAGCCGAAAACGGGGGTTCCGTCAAACCGAGGCTGTCGACAACTGACGGGGCACGACCCGGTTCCCGTGATTCCGGAAAGTAATTCCGTGCCGCGGCGGCCGGTTCGTTCGCCGGACGGCTGCGGGAGGCGAGACGCGGACGGGAAAGATGGTTTTCGGGCTGTAAAATGGTAATGACATCCATACGGAAAGTATCGACACAAGCAGGCGGGATAATTAGAATAGAATCACGATGAAACTGGCCAGAAGTACGACGGTCCTTTTTTTTACCGTAATTCTCGCGGCTCTTGCCGTAAAGCTCTGCGTCCTCGACATTCTCCGCGTCTCCGGTCCCTCCATGTTTCCGAGCCTTGAGCAGGGGAGCATCCTCGTCGAGTTCAAGCTCGCATGGGGGATACCGGTACCGTTCAGCAACAGGTATCTGGTTCGCTGGGGCGGCCCCGCCTCAGGCGACGTGGTGATCTATCCCTGGCAAGACCGCTGGGTGGTCAAACGGTGCATCGCCACCGCCGGGACTCCTCTGGTTTTTTCGTCCGAAACAGGGTATAGTGTGGAGACCGGCGGGCGCACGATCCCGCTTTCCGAGGAGCAATATCAAAAACTGAAACAGGCGGATCGGGTTCCGGAAGGGATGATCTTTGCGCTGGGAGACAACATGGCTGAATCCCGGGATTCAAGAGACTACGGGTTCGTTTCGCTCGACAGCATACGCGGCAAGGTACTATGGAAATAAACGGATTCATCTCGCGCAGAAGGCTCCTGGCGCTCTCCGTCGGCTGCGGCATACTCGTGCTTTCCATACTCTTCTCGTACGGAAAATACATGCTCGGCCCCCGGGCGGAAACCGGCCGGCCGCGCATCCCCATGGAGCGGGGGGCGATCCTCGACCGGAACGGAAAACTTCTTGCGGTCCAGACCACCCTCTACAACGTCGCGATAACCCGCTCTGCCGTCACCGACAAAAAACTTGCCGCCAGCCTGCTGAGCCCCGCGACCGGCATTCCTGAGGAGGAACTCCTCTCCCGCCTGAACGGATCCGGTACCGACTTCTTTTACCTCAAGAAAAAGATCAGCGAGGGCGAAAAATCCGCCATCGAGGACGTGATCGGCCAGGGCCATATCCGCGGAATCCGCCTCGAGCCCGTGATGAGCAGAACCTACCCCGAGAACAGGCTGGCCTCTCATATCATCGGCTTTCTCGGCGACGACGGACACGGGCTGACCGGGGGCGAGTACTCGTTCCCGGACGTCCTCTCCCCCCCGGCGG
>Ga0183099_1001857_pt1 | contig 11538 bp, 10 predicted proteins | sample Biomet1_FD_127788 | JGI IMG/M metagenome (GOLD analysis project Ga0183099, IMG submission 127788) | Microbial communities from bioreactor (seeded with anoxic lake sediment) at LBNL, California, USA - Biofuel metagenome 1 | ecosystem: Engineered > Bioreactor > Anaerobic > Unclassified ... | reverse complement strand
GTTCCATTTTAGCCAGTTAAAGGTTTAATGCTATTGATTTTTCAGTTCAACTGTGTAAGTTCTATAGAATTTATTTTAGTATTAAGGAGGTTTATTTACGAAAAGTCTAAAAATATTTCCAAAATGCCATGCTAAACTGAAAGTAAGCTCAGACAGCGAGACTCAGTACTGTATCACTTGCAATTACTGGACAAAGGTAGGTACTGCAAGACTCGATTCGATCATGATTTACGCATAAAGAGTCTGCATGATGCCTGATTATATCTTTCGGTTACTGTGAACCTCATAATAAACTCTGTCCCATTGTTCCTTTCAGTTCAGAGTCTTTTTAATTGAGTCTTTTTAATTTTTTCTGGTTCTTCTCCAATTTTAAAAAAACAATGGAATTCCATTCCATTTGGATTCGGTTAAGGTTTAAAGCGTCAAAAAGTGTTATTTTTTACGTTATATATCTAGGAATTGTGATAATTAGTCAGCTTGCCAAAAATAAGTTAGATGATTTCTATTTTGATGTGATATATAAATCTGATTACTAACTGATGAAATAAGAAAAAACATAATTCATAGCCAACAATTAAAGAAAATCAACTCACTGAATTTTCCAAATTGAGTCTTAAATACAGAAGAGTATTGATTTGTTTTACCCAGGCTGAATAATTACTTAAATTCATTTGATCAAAAAAAACAGCAACGTTTTGTCCTAAAAGGTTGCTGTTATTTTATTGTAGGTTTGACAAACACATACTGTAAATCGATACAATTTTAAAAACTAAACCCTGAAGGACAGAAGATATCTTCCTAGCATAGTAATGCTTATTTTGGTTCAAAGCCGATAATTGTAAATGGATATTCCACAGAGAAAAGACCTTCGAGGAGCTAACCTTCAAGGAGCTGATCTTATAGAAGCTAATCTTCAAGGGGCTAACCTTCAAGGAGCTAACCTTCAAGGGGCTAACCTTGAAGAGGCTAACCTTCAAGGGGCTAACCTTAGAGGGACTAATCTTCAAGGAGCTAACCTTCGAGGAGCTAACCTTCAAGGAGCCAACCTTCAAGAGGCTGACCTTATAGGGACTAACCTTCAAGGAGCTAACCTTCAAAGAGCTAAACTTGAAAAGGCTAACTTTCGAGGAGCTAATCTTCAAGAGGCTAACCTTCGAGGAGCTGATATTTTTTATGCTGATCTTACAGAGGCTAACCTTCAAGGGACTAACCTTCAAGGAGCTAACATTGAAAAGGCTACCCTTCAATTGGCTAGACTTCATTTGGCTAAACTTTATTTGGCTAATCTTCAAGGGGCTAACCTTCAAGGAGCTGACCTTTATGGAGCTGACCTTGAAGGGGCTAACCTTCAGGGGGCTAACCTTTATGGAGCTGACCTTCAAGAGGCTAAACTTGAAGGGGCTAACCTTCAAGAGGCTAAACTTGGAGGAGTTAAACTTGAAAGGGCTTACCTTATAGAGGCTAACCTTGAAGGGGCTAACCTTGAAGGGGCTAAACTTGGAGGAGCTAAACTTGAAAGGGCTAAACTTGAAAGGGCTTACCTTATAGAGGCTAACCTTGAAGGGGCTAACCTTGAAGGAGCTAAACTTGAAAGGGCTAAACTTGAAAGGGCTTACCTTATAGAGGCTAACCTTGAAGGGGCTTACCTTATAGAGGCTAACTTTCAAGGGGCTAATCTTCAAGGGGCTAACCTTAAATGGACTTACCTTATAGGGGCTAACTTTAAAGAGGCTAACCTTCAAGGAGCTAACCTTGAAGGGGCTAACCTTGAAGGAGCTGACCTTGAAGGAGCTCAGCATTTATCACTTGACCAGCTTTCTACAGTGAAAACACTTCTTAATGCAAAATTAGACTACGAGCTCCTCATAACCCTAAAAAAGAAGTACCCTGACCTTTTTAAAGTATCTGATTGAGCTCATCCCAAAACCAATTTAATTCTCAAATCAATAAGAGTTTCATAAATATTTTTCATTATCAGATACTCGATTGATAATTCCAAATTCGAAATTCAGAGAAGCAATTTTGAGTTTTGGGATCGGCTCGATGAGTAATTATTCTGGTTCGCATCCCATTTACTCCTAGAGTAAAATATTTTGTCCCAATTGTAGAAATAGGTTGAGTTTTGAGACAGCCTATTGTGATCTTTGTTTAGAATATCTATTAAGAATAAACGTTTCAATAAGATTATTGGTATTATATTGTATAATTATGTGTTAGTGAATGATGCCGTTTTTGTATTTTAGACAAATTTACTATTTTTAGGTTGGAACTGCAGATCTAAAGAAGGAACCCGTTATGGAAACTTTTGAAGGACTTGTTTATGTAAAACATGGGCGGATCGGAAGCAAAAGTGAAGGTCCAGATTACTATCTTCAGACCTGGAGCAGGGATTATCTGCTGAAGCATGCGGATAGAGGGCCGTGGGAACTGGACTATTACCTTGATTTTTTCTGCCGTAGATTTGTTGAAGTTACTGGCGAGCTTGACAAAGAGGGAAATACAATTAAAGTGACAACGATCAAGGAAATCTGTGTGGTGCATATTCCTCAAAAAGATGGAACACAATTGACAGCGCAAAAAGAGTGAGTTATATGGGATTTACTCACTTGATATACAAAATCAAGTACAGTGTAGATTGTGGTTTTAATTCATAGTTTAGACAGTTAAAGGTTTAATGCTATTATTTCTCAGCTCAACCGCGTAAGTCTTATTTAATTATCTCAAATGTGTGCATGTGCGGAAATCGGATTTAATAAATCATAATCTGTAACTATATAGCCTAGGAAAAACAGCATCATTAGCTATCTTATTTAAGATTTAATGGGCAAATTTTTGGGGGCTCCTTTTATTTAATTGTTGGCTATTCGTTGTGTTTTTCAGTTTGGCATGGATTGGCAATATATGTTTTTGACAACTCTAAATCAACATCAATAGACTGATTTTGGGTACGTTGGATAGTTGCCATAACCATTTTGGAGAGGAGGTTAAAAATGAACACCCGTTATAAAATATTTATGATAACTCATGATAAAATATTTAAAATAATAATTGATTTAGTTACTATTATCATCCTTTATATACTGCTACTGGCGCTAATTGTGGGGGTGATAAATATCCTCCTGGCTATCAAATCAATTCTATTCGGGACTCTTGGGGGCGGTTTTGGTCAGATAGTATCCAGTGTTCTCACAATTTTTGTTCTTATTGACCTTTTCAAGACTTTTGTTGATTATCGTGAACATAAAGAAATCAGACTTACATATGTAACCGATGCTACGATTTTAATAGTCATGCGTGAAATCACGGCAGGGATATATGCCCAAAGATCTGATTATCAATTTATTTTGGGTATGTCGGTATTGCTGCTGACATTGGGTATAATAAGGGCTCTGACTGTCAAATATCCACCAAAACTATGATTTCCCCATCATTTGTAAAGGTAAGTGATGCATCTGCTCGATAAAAATCCTATTACTACAGACTGTATCAAAACTAACTTGAATTCTACAATTGGATAATGAGTGATATTGATTTTGAGCTGATCCCAAAACTCAAAATTACTTCTCTGAATACGCAGTTAAGAAACTGTAAACTTGAGACCCTGGATTGTTAAAGCACAGTTCATTTCAAAAACTCAGGTCTATCCGTTTCTTTATAAAACAACATAATTAACTATCTTCATTAAGGTTCAATGAGCAAATTCCAGTTAGCTCATTTCCTTTAAATATTGACTATTGATTACGCTTTTTATCAGTTAGTAATAAAAAGTACATTTTATCAAAATCGATATTAATTAACTGTTTTTGATAGGCTGAATAGTTACGCGTAGTTTTTCATTAATCAAAATACTTTTCGAAATTCTCATACATACTAAATACATCATTTATGCACTCATCGGATAGCTTTTTATAACTTTCCACATTGGCAGTATGTGCCGATTCACCGGCCACTGTTTTCATCTTAGTCACAATAGATAAGAGATCATTAGTTACCCGTTCAGGCAATATATCACGCACTTCAACAGCAACCCCGATAAAAATTCTGGCATATTTCCTAAACATTTCCTCATAAATATTGTACCCATCATATTCACCACGAGTCTTCCAATCGAAATAAAATTCTAAAAGAGCCTTTTTTACCACAGACTTCCCAATTCGAAACTGCTCCGCGTTGTCATCTCTAGCGTCTAGCAAACGATCAATCTCAGAATATATAATATCCCACATAAAGAATAGCTATAGCACTAATTCATTAAATACTAGCACGAATGCATTAAACACTTTTAATTAAGTAGACGGCTTCTAATCCCTGAAGAGAATTTAATGAACCGGACTTTGTGAATGGATTGCTATTTACTTCTTCTTACAGTATCTGCTGAAGCCTTTCCGGGAATTTAATGTACCTAGAAATCACTATCAATGGATTCAGTTCCAAAATCTAGTGATAAAAGTAAGTGTAACATCATTACACAAAATTTGTAACTATTCAGGTCGGCAGTGTACCTAAAGTTCTGTAAATTCTGAACGACTCTGTACCCTTTTTTCTTTACCACAAAAACAATTTATCGTTTTTATTGATGCATAGTTTTTAACGTAAAACCTATGTATTCATGGAAGGCAACATTTTGTAAAGATGGTTGCGTTTTTTCTAGAAATTTAATCAATTTATCTGCTTTTTTGACTGCCTAGTGTCATGGAAATTTATTATTGATCACTTAATAAGCTCTGAATCCCTTTATACCGATGACAAGCTACCAGAATACTATGTTCAATAATTATATTTTCGCGACACTAGAGAGAAGAGAACCTTAAGGCCATGCACAATATTACATGTTGTAGTTCCAGAGCTTGATTGATCAGAAGGCAATTGAAGCGTCAGGAGAAAAAATAGATGGTGGAAGTTTTGGTAAGGATTGAAAACATAAGGTCCACTCACCGAATCAATAGTTATCATCCGACCATATGTCTTCAAAACAATTCGAAGCCACAGAATAACCAGTTTCCTCGTAATCAGGTATATCAAAAACTGGGATATCAAAATCACTGCCTACATAAGCATTCAGGTTTAGCATTGACAAGGCATAAACCAGAGCATCTACCCTGTCCGGCGACTTCTCTGCACCTGGGATCCAGTCACACATCTGATCCTCAAGCTCTGGAATGTACCGAAATGATGAACTTTCCCCTGCTCGTAGAGAGCACTAATAGGTTCAACTCGAATTGCTTTCCCCCTGGAAGCATGAACGGCCTTAAAGGGAATAGAAGTATCAACAGCTTTGAGATTCATCTCCACAAGATCCCCTCCGTTATTGACTTCACATGTCAGATGGTTGCACAGGGCCCTCAATCGCTTTTAGCTTAAGTCCTGATCCATTTAGGAGGATCAGGATATCCAGCCGTGGACCATTTAAAAAACTTTTTGATCAGTTTTTTGTGATTGAGCTCATCCCAAAACCAATTTTATCCTCAAATCAATAAGAGTTTCATAAATATTTTTCATTATCAGATAATCGATTGATAATTCCAAATTCGAAATTCAGAGAAGTAATTTTGAGTTTTGGGATGAGCTCATTTCTTATCGTGCCAGAGGATAATTTCCTTTCATCCTCTAGATAAATAAGTAACCTATCAAAAGTATCCGGGTCCAGTTTATCTAAGGTCTCGCAGAATCCCATTTCCTGAAGTCGTTGAACTATCCTCGTTGTATAATTCAGATACCATGTGATTGTTGACTTAGTTGCCCCCTCTCGCCTCAGGGCAATTGAAAAATTCTCAATCAACACCCTGTTTTCGTCACCTATATCTGCAGCTTTCAATCGCTATTTTGCATTTATATAGCCGGTATCCATACAATGAATGTCATCGACCGATTTAGTCATGTATATAAAACATTCGTTTAGGACTATATACTTTGAGGATATAGACCCGCCGAGTCCACTTAAAAACCGTTAAGCATTCAGGCTCTTTTAAAAAGACTTTTGCTCAAAAAGCAAACTATATTAAATAAAGGTATGCTATCTTTTTTCTACGGGATTGGTCACTTAAAATAAAAGATAATTTTCTGCGGGCTGAGAAGTTCGAAGTAAATTGATAACTACTCTAGCAGATATTCAGAAAGCCTGTTTTCCCGCATACTCTGATTTAAGCTATCTAATTTTAAGTATATAAGGCCGAACTTTGTAAAATGCTGAATAACATCATATACTTTTTAAATAGTGGGTACATATGAGTTCATATTTATTTTTTTAAGCTAGATAAGCCAGGAAGCGTCGGACTAAAGGAATAAAGAGCAGAAAAATAGGAAAATCCTTAAAAGACGTTTTTAGCCTGGATTTCAATCAAGATATTGACGCCCGTTCCTGTACAACTGGAAAATATGTAAATCAAGAAAAATGGGGGACTGGAAGTTACTAAAAGTAGTGATCTACTCGAGAAAGCAGAAGAAATAGGAGAAAAACTTAAAGAAAGAATGGCAGAGGAGTTTTCTCCAGAAGCTTTCAACATTTTCCTGAGATTAGGAAAGGAGGGAACAGTTCTCTGTGCTAACAAGGCAGCTTATGCTCTTCTCGAATACTGGGGTATAAAAGAAGGAGAAAAGGTCCCTCAGGCATTAAGACATGAGATAAGAAGAGTCCTCACGCAGGAGAGTCCTAAAAATCTTGAAATTCAGGCAGGGAAAACAACGTATGCTGCAGTATTCTACCCTTTTCCGGAAGAGAATTACGTAAACCTTGAGGGATTTGACATAAGTTTCAGGGTTCTTACCGAAGAGAAACTTTGTAAAAGGGAAAAACAATACCTTTCCCTGAGCAATCTCGGCAGGATATCCTTAACATGCAAAAACCTTCAGGAGATATTGGAAGAAAGTGCCCTGCTTATTGCTAAAGGTCTTGGTACGGAGTTTTCCAGAATTATGGAACTCACGCCTGATGGAAACTTTATCATGATGGCAGGATATGGCTGGAAAGTTGGGTCCATAGACAGCGATGTGATAAAAGAGAATCCCCAGGCAGAAGATACCCTTGTTTTGAAAAGACCGATTATCCTTGAGGACATTGAAACCGAAACCCGTTTTGAGTGCGATGAATTTCTCAGGCGACAAGGGATAGTTAGCGGAGTGACAGTCCTGATAGGGGATATGAATAAGCCTTTTGGGGTAATGGAAGTTTACAGTCGAGGAAAGAGAGAATTTACTGAAAATGATATATATTTCCTAGATTCTGCCGCATTTTTGTTATCTCAGATTATAGAACACCTGCATGCCGAGGAAAGACTCCGGATTCATCAGCAGGAGCTAGAAAAGCTCGTTGAGAAAAAAACTCTGGAATACACGGAAGCAAATGAGAAACTTGTACATGAAGTAGTCGAAAGGAGAAATATTGAAAAAAAGCTTCAGACCAATGTGCAGTTTCTGGAAACCCTGCTTGATAGTATTCCAAGCCCTGTTTTCCAGAGAGACTTGAACGAAATATACGTAAACTGTAATGAGAGTTTCGCCAGGCAGATTATGGGGCTCCCCAAAGATGAAGTTATAGGGGGTTCTTTCCGGGAGTTTCAGAAGAGAGTTCCAAAAGAGCCTGCAGAAATATATCATAAGGATGACAGGAGCCTTATTGAGAAAGGAGGAAACAACTATTACGAAACCAAGGTGGTCTGTGCCGATGGTGTGCAGAGGGATTTCCTTTTCCATAAAGCCACCTACCAGGACAACTCAGGAGAAGTGACCGGAGTTGTCGGTGTAATGCTGAATATAACCCAGCGTAAAGCGGCTGAAAAGACCTTCAGGAAAAGCGAAGAGAAATGCCGGATCGCTGCCGAGCAGGCAGGCCAAATAATATACAATTATAACACAAAAACCGAAGAGGTAGATTGGGCGGGAGCTATTGAAGAGCTTACCGGCTATAGCTTTGAGGAGTTCCAGAAAATCAGTCCTGAAATCTGGCTAGAGCATATTCACCCTGATGACCGCGAAAAAGTGATAGAAAAAGTCAAGATTTTCTTTGAAAAAGGGGAGAAGCTAAGGGAAGAATTCAGGTTCCGAAGAAAGGATGGAAATTATATTTATGTTGAAGACAGGGGAGTACTTCTCAGGGACGAAGAAAGGAGTGGATATAAACTGCTTGGGGTAATGAAAGATATAACCAAGCTGAAACTGACCCAGGAAAACCTTGAGAAAAGCGAAGAAAGATATCGAATTACTGCTGAACAGACAGGCCAGATAGTATACGATTATGACAGGCTCACAGGTAAAATCAAATGGGCCGGAGCCATTAAAGAGCTTACCCAGTATAGTCTGAAAGAATTCCAGAATTTTAACAGGAAAGGCTGGGAAGTACATATTCATCCTAATGACCGCAAAGAGATTATTGAAAAGCTTGAAATGTGCAGGGATAGGGGAGAGAGATTCGCCACTGAGTACAGATTCAGAAGGAAAGACGGAAGTTATCTGTATGTGGAAGACAGCGGGATTTTCCTGAAAGACGAACAGGGACACTCTTACAGGGATATTGGGGTAATGAAAGATATTACAGTGATAAAACTTGCGTCGAAAAAATTGAAAGAAAGCGAAGAGCGGTACAAATCCTTTATGAAGAATTTCAGGGGCATAGCCTTCCAGGGGAATTTGGATTTCAAACTCATTCTTTTGGAAGGAAATGTAGAGGAAATTACAGGATACCGGGAAGACGACTTTATCTACGAGAAAGTAAACTGGCAACAGATTGTTTTTCCGGAAGACTGGAAGAAACTTGTCAATAATAATGAAAAATTAAAGAATGATCCACTGCTTTTCATAGAGCACGAATATCGTATAAGGCACAAGGACGGAAAAATAAAATGGGTCCGTGAGATTATCCAGAATGTTTCGGACCGTACAGGCAAAAAAAGAATACTGCAAGGCGCAGTTTACGATATAACCGGGCAAAAAGAAGCCGAAGAGTCTCTGAGGAAAATAGAAGAAATCCGTAAAAAAGAAATCCATCACCGCATAAAGAATAACCTCCAAGTTATTTCCAGCCTTCTGGAACTCCAGGCTGAAAGATTCAGCGAAAAGGAAGTCCTTGAAGCCTTCCGTGAAAGCCAGAACAGGGTTGCCACCATGGCTATAATCCATGAAGAGCTGTACAGGTCAAGAAATAGCGAAATCCTTGATTTCTCGGAATATCTTCAAAAACTGACCGCAGATCTTCTTCGCTCGTACAATGTCAGAGACGATGTCAGGATGGAGCTGGATGTTAAAGAAACCTTTCTCGGAATGGACACGGCAATTCCTCTAGGGATAATTATTAATGAGCTCGTATCCAATTCTTTGAAACACGCATTTCCTCAGGGTAGAAAAGGAGAAATCCGAATAAAGCTCTGCAGGGCTGAAGAGAATGTAGAGAATAAAAGTATAAGTAATAGCACCAATAATATTGGTGCTAAGAGCTCAGTTGACAAAAGTAGTCAATATTCGCTGGTAGTTTCGGACAATGGGTTGGGTTTTCCGAAAGATCTTGATTTCAGGAATACGGGTTCTCTGGGTCTACAACTTGTAAACATTCTTGTTGAACAACTGGAAGGTACAATCGAACTTCAAAAAGGAGCAGAGACTACCTTCAAAATATTATTTAGGGAAAACAACTGATTATCCGGAGGCTTATCCGATATCAAAGGGGAGATACAATGAAAAAAGCAAAAATTCTGGTTGTCGAAGATCAGAATATCGTGGCTCTTAATATTAGAAACAAACTGAAAAATCTTGGTTATACTGTGCCGGGTACTGCGTCTACAGGAGAGGAAGCAATAAGAAAAGCAGAGTTGACGAACGCAGACCTTGTTTTGATGGACATTATGTTAAAAGGGGAAATGGATGGAATTGAGGCTGCCCGTGAAATTAAAAACCGGCTCCGAATTCCAGTACTCTATCTCACCGCCTATACTGATGATGAGACTCTAGAGAGGGCAAAAACAACAGAGCCTGCAGGATATATCTCAAAACCCTTTAAGGAAGAAGACCTGCACAGCAATATAGAAATGGCCCTTCACAAACACAGAGCCGAAAAGAAAGAAGCCGGAAAAAAAAGTGAGAAAACTACTGATTAAATTTTTCACTACGCACCTAGACCTGTCATTTCTCCATGAATACTTTAGAGGAAATCCTTACGGGACACAGGGAATTCGAAAACCCGAAAAAGTGAAGTTGAAAGTGAAGAGAATAATTTAAGACACTGACGGGAGAATCCTCTAAAGCTCTTTTATATAAGACTCAAATGAAAACTGAAAGCATGTCAGCATACATTTTTAAGAATAGAACTTTCTAGGGCGGATATTGGAAGAAATATAGAGTTTTAATATTGTACAAATCTCCTGATATCCTGTACCATCTACATTACCGCCGTACGGAAAAAATATACTAATGTTTTTAAATATTCCGCTTGAGTGAGTTAAAATAATTTCTCTTGCCCATAATTCAGCCTTCTTAAATGAGTTTCAATATATGTAGTTTATAGATTAGTCCGCTTGAGCGAACGAAGTGAGCTAAACGGACCCCATGCTCCCGAAGCGGAATTCGGGCGGCGACTCGGGCGCAATAGTAACAATAATAAAAAAGAGCTTATAATAATAACTGAGCTGATCCCAAAACTCAAAATTACGCCCCTTAATCTTGAATTTTGAACGATCAGTCGAGCTTCTGATCATGGGAATAATTCTGAAAATTTTTATTGATTTAAAAATAAACTTGGTTTTGGGATGAGCTCACTGTATAATTTTTGGTGGTCAAAATACACAAACCTGAGAGTAAGAAGATTATAAGTATTATTAGTTAGGACTTACGCACTTAAGATACAAAATCAAGTACAATAGGATTTGAGATTAAAATTAGTTTTTAGACAGTTAAAGGTTTAATGCTATTGATTTTTCAGTTCAACTGCGTAAGTCCTATTAGTATAACTTATCTGGCTTACAGTTTGTAGTTACTTTGTTGAGTGGGAAAAGGTCGAGAGAACCGAATGTAATTTTAGGAATGCATAATTTTATAGGTGATTAGAAGAAACAGTAAGTAGATAAAAAATAGCAACATTATTTTAAAAATGTAAAAATATGGATGAAAAAAAAAATGGATAAAACAAAAATTCTGGTTGTTGAAGACCAGACTATTGTGTCCCTGAATGTTAAAAACCGGCTGAAAAATCTGGGGTATGCCGTTCCGAGTACTGCGGTTTCAGGGGAAGAGGCGATAAGAGAAGCTGAGCTTACAAACGTTGACCTGGTTTTGATGGATATTATGCTAAAAGGGGATATGGACGGGATTGAAGCGGCCCGAATTATTAAATCGCGCTTCGGAATACCCATAATTTACCTCACTGCCTGTACTGATTTTGAGACCTTCGAACGAGCGAAGCTAACAGATCCGGATGGATATATTTCGAAGCCTTTCAAAAAAGAAGATCTCTCTAAGAATATAGAGGCGGCTCTTCTTAAAAGCCGGTCAAAAAAGAAAAATTGAGAAGACTTTTGAGTCCAAGCCGTCCGAAAACAGCATATCAGAGCTCAAATT
>Ga0183099_1001855_pt1 | contig 11543 bp, 9 predicted proteins | sample Biomet1_FD_127788 | JGI IMG/M metagenome (GOLD analysis project Ga0183099, IMG submission 127788) | Microbial communities from bioreactor (seeded with anoxic lake sediment) at LBNL, California, USA - Biofuel metagenome 1 | ecosystem: Engineered > Bioreactor > Anaerobic > Unclassified ... | reverse complement strand
AATCAATACTTGGCAAGAAACCGGAGGCAATCCCCAAATAGCCGGCATCGACCAGAGCGGAGGTGCAATGGAAGGGAAAGAAGTTCGTATGGTTGAAAATATTTCAATCCTTCTCATCCCAATGGCTATGATCTTTGCCCTTGGTTTCTATCTTAAGCGTAAAAAAATGGCTTACAGTATCTTTAGCATAATGCTACTAGCTTATCTTATCGGCATAGGAATCAATACTTGGCAAGAAACCGGAGGCAATCCCCAAATAGCCGGCATCGACCAGAGCGGAGGTGCAATGGAAGGGAAAGAAGTTCGGATAGGATCAGCAGCTACTGCCCTATGGAGTGTTAGTACTACTGCAACTTCCAACGGGTCAATTAACGGCATGCACGATAGCATGACGCCACTTTCCGGAATGGTAGAAATGCTTAATATGCAAATCAATACTTGGTTTGGTGGTGTAGGTGTTGGCTTCATGAATTATTATATTTTCATCATTATAGCCGTATTTATAAGTGGGCTAATGGTTGGCCGCACTCCTGAATTCCTAGGTAAAAAAGTAGAAGCACGAGAAATGAAAATAGCTACGATTATCGCATTATTTCATCCGTTTATGATTCTAGTGGGTACAGCTATAGCTGCTTATTTATATACTTATCATCCGGGATTTGTCTCTTCTGAAGGAGGTTGGCTCAATAATTCTTCTTACCACGGGCTGAGTGAAATATTTTATGAATTTACTTCCTGCTCAGCTAATAATGGATCCGGATTTGAAGGACTGAAAGATAACACTCCGTTCTGGAACTATTCTTGCGGACTAATTCTTTTACTTAGCCGGTATTTACCCATCATAGGGCAAGTAGCCATCGCGGGTTTGCTGGCAAAAAAGAAATTCATTCCTGAAAGTGCAGGAACATTGAAAACAGATACTGCCACATTCGGTTTCATGACCTTTGCGGTAATCTGTATTATTGCAGCTTTGGCGTTCTTCCCGGCACATGCGTTAAGCACTATCGCAGAACAGTTAAGTTTATAATTGAAAAAGAAATATGAAAGAAAATAAACCAGCCTCTTTATTTCCTAAAGAGCAAGTAATGGAAAGTCTTAAACAATCATTCGTGAAGTTAAACCCTGCGCGAATGATTAAGAACCCGATAATGTTCACTGTAGAAGTTGCAACGGTTGTGATGCTTCTGGTCACAATCTATTCAATCTTTAACAAGACACAAGGATCATTCGGATATAACGTCACCGTATTTATCATTTTACTTATCACCTTATTATTTGCCAACTTTGCCGAAGCCATAGCCGAAGCACGGGGGAAAGCGCAGGCGGACAGCTTGAGAAAAACCAGAGAAGAGACTCCTGCCAAACAAATAATAAACGGAAAAACACACGTTATAAGTAGCTCCCAGTTAAAGAAAGGAGATATTTTTGAGTGTGAAGCCGGAGATATTATTCCTTCTGACGGTGAAATCATTGAGGGCTTGGCGTCCATTGACGAAAGTGCTATAACAGGAGAGAGTGCTCCGGTAATTCGTGAAGTAGGAGGTGATAAAAGTTCAGTAACCGGAGGTACAAAAATTCTGTCTGATACTATTAAGGTTATGGTTACAACCCAGCCAGGAGAAAGTTTTCTTGATAAAATGATTGCTCTGGTTGAAGGAGCATCACGTCAGAAAACTCCAAACGAAATTGCTTTAACTATTCTATTGGCTGGTTTCACCTTAGTCTTTGTAATTGTATGTATTACCTTAAAACCATTAGCTGATTATAGTAATGCAACTCTTACTATTGCTTCTTTAATCTCGCTTTTTGTTTGTCTGATCCCAACCACAATCGGCGGATTACTTTCTACTATCGGAATTGCAGGAATGGACCGTGCCTTGCGGGCAAATGTAATTACTAAATCAGGGAAAGCTGTAGAAACTGCTGGAGACGTGGACACACTGCTACTTGATAAAACCGGAACTATTACTATTGGTAACCGTAAAGCTACAAAGTTTTATCCGGTTACCGGCATGGAAGAACGAGCCTTTATTGAATTTTGCATGCTTTCCTCCATGTCAGATGAAACTCCTGAAGGTAAATCTATTGTTGAATTAGGAAGAGAATCCGGTCTGCGAATGAGAAATCTAAATACAACAGGTTCTAAAATGATTCAGTTTACAGCAGAGACTAAATGCTCCGGCGTTAACTTACAAGATGGGACACAAATACGCAAAGGAGCTTTCGATTCCATTCGTAGAATTTCTGAAACGGCAGGGAATATATTTCCCAAAGAAACGGAAGAAATTACTGCCGCTATTGCAAATAATGGAGGAACTCCTCTGGTTGTTTGTGTTAATGAAGAAGTTATTGGAGTCATTGAATTACAAGACATTATTAAGCCAGGTATACAGGAACGCTTTGAACGTTTAAGAAAGATGGGCGTTAAAACAGTTATGGTTACGGGAGATAACCCACTTACTGCAAAATATATTGCAGAAAAAGCCGGGGTAGATGATTTCATTGCCGAAGCCAAACCGGAAGATAAAATGGAATATATAAAGAAAGAACAGGAATCAGGCAAACTGGTGGCAATGATGGGCGACGGAACAAATGATGCACCAGCACTGGCCCAGGCAAATGTAGGAGTAGCCATGAACAGTGGAACGCAAGCTGCCAAAGAAGCGGGAAATATGGTGGACCTTGATAATGATCCAACCAAACTGATTGAAATTGTAGAAATCGGGAAACAATTATTGATGACCCGAGGCACACTAACAACTTTCTCCATAGCCAATGATGTGGCCAAATATTTTGCTATTGTACCGGCTTTGTTTATGGCATCCATACCACAATTGGCAGTATTAAACATTATGGGGTTGCATAGCCCGGAAAGTGCTATATTATCTGCTATTATCTTTAATGCACTTATTATTCCGGCATTAATTCCATTAGCTTTAAAAGGAGTAAAATACAAACCGATAGGTGCTTCCGCACTGCTTCGCCGCAATTTATTAGTTTATGGAGGCGGAGGAATTATCGTTCCTTTCATCGGAATTAAGATTGTTGATCTCATCGTTGGTTTATTTATTTAATTCATAGGAAAAATGAAAACAACTCTTATAAAATCAGTAAAAATTACCCTAATGTTTTGTTTACTTTTAGGGGTCAGTTACGTGTTTCTTCTTTGGATATTTGCTCAGGTAGCTTCTCCTAACAAGGGAAATGCTGAACTTATTACGCTAAACGGTAGAGTGGTTGGGGCAGCTAATGTAGGACAACAGTTCACAAAAGATATTTATTTCTGGGGGCGTCCTTCAGCTGTTAATTATGCTGCTGATGCTTCGGGAGGCAGCAATAAAAGTATTACGAATAAAAAGTATCTGGAGAGTGTAGAAGCTAAGATTAAAGCTTTTTTAGTTCACCATCCCTACCTGAAACGTAATGAGGTTCCTGTGGAAATGGTTACTGCCAGTGGATCCGGTCTGGATCCGGATATTACTCCTCAATGTGCTTATGTACAAATAAAGCGTGTGGCCCAGGCACGTGGGATAAGTGAAGATACAGTAAAAGAAATAGTAGAGAAACAAATACAGAAACCTTTTTTAGGTATATTTGGAACAGCTAAGATAAATGTCCTGAAACTGAATGTAGCTTTGGAAGAAGCTCATAAGTAAACGAATATAAGACGGCATGAACAACGAAAAGAATGTGCAACATTTTCTTGATTTAATTAAAAAGTCACGCAGGGGAAAATTCAAGATATACATCGGCATGATTGCCGGTGTAGGGAAAACTTATCGAATGTTATTGGAAGCTCATGACCTTCTTAAAAGTGGAGTAGATGTGCAGATTGGATATATTGAAGCACATGGCAGAGCAGAAACTGAAGCTCTTACTGTTGGTTTGCCCATTATCCCCCGAAAAAAGATTTTCTATAAAGGAAAAGAAATTGAGGAAATGGATTTGCAAAGTATTCTCCTTATTCACCCTGAAATTGTTATTGTCGATGAACTGGCACACACAAATGTGGAAGGAAGCATGAATGAAAAAAGATGGCAGGATGTTATCACTCTTCTTGATGCGGGAATTAATGTAATCAGCGCAGTGAACATTCAGCACATTGAAAGTCTGAATGAGGAAATTCATGATATCTCGGGCATAGAGGTAAAAGAACGGATTCCTGACAGCGTGCTGGAGCAAGCAGATGAAGTGGTAAATATTGACTTAACAGCAGAAGAGCTGGTTACCAGACTGAAAACAGGAAAGATTTACCAACCTGAAAAGATCCAAATAGCTCTGAACAACTTCTTTAAAACGGAAAATATTCTTCAGTTGCGAGAACTAGCCTTGAAAGAAGTAGCATTACGGGTAGAGAAACAGGTGGAGAATGAGTTTATTTTGGATGTTTCCCGCATTCGTCATGAGAGATTTCTAGCTTGCATCAGTGCTAATGAAAAAACTCCCCGCAAGATTATCCGGAAAACAGCTCGTTTAGCAACCCACTATAATACAAAATTCATTGTTCTTTATGTACAGACTCCAAAGGAATCTCCTGATCGCATACCTTTGGCCAATCAACGTTATTTACTTAATCATTTTAAAATGGCTACAGAGTTGGGAGGTGAAGTGGTGCAGGAACAATCAACTGATGTTATTGAAACCATCATTAGAGTATGTAAAGAGAGACAAATAACAACGGTTTGTATTGGAAGCCCCTCTTTCAAAATTCCAATGGTGTTTTTTTCCATTACCCGTTATAAGAAATTTATTGATTCACTTTCCCGGGCTAATATAGATTTAATTATCTTAGCCTGAGATTAAAAAGTTACTGATATGAGAATAAAGACTAAACTCACTTACGGCATCGGTCTACTTTTTGCCATGATCGTTCTCTTAGGCATGCTTTCGTTGGGATACATAGATAAGTTAAATAAGGAAACCCATAAAATCTATACGAATAATAACTATTCATTGGATTATTGCAGAAATATGCTCGCTGTTCTAGACGACGTACACACCAGTAAGAGTGCACTTAAGGTTTTTATGTCCAACTTACAAAAGCAGCAGAAAAATTTAACGGAAGTAAATGAAAAAGAAACAACGGATAAGCTGACATTCCATTTCGAGGAACTTAAAAACAAAATGGACGAGCAAAGCCTTAAAAAAATACGCTCTGATATTTACACTATTATGAATCTGAATATGGCTTCCATTTATCATAAAAGTGAAGTGGCAAAGCAAACTGCTAATAATGCATTATTATGGATTTGTCTTGCATTTGCTACCTGCATTATTTTTGCACTTGGGATACTATTCCGTTTTCCTCTTTCTATATTAAGACCAATAAAGGAACTAACAAGTGGAATTATGGAAATTGCGAACCATAATTATGATAAACGGCTAAATTTTGAACCAACAAGTGAGTTTGGCGAGGTTTCTGCTTCCTTTAACAAAATGGCGGAGCGGTTGAATGAATACCGGGCTAGTACACTTTCTGACATCATAGCCAACAAGAAATATATAGAAGCGATTGTAAATAGCATCACGGAACCAATCATCGGACTTAATAATGAGAAGGAAATTCTATTTATTAATGATGAAGCACTGAATATACTTAATCTGAAAAGGGAAAATGTAATTAGGAAATCAGCCTCTGAGCTTGCTCTGAAAAATGATTTACTCCGCAGATTGATAAGGGAACTAGTAAACCCTGGAGAAAAAAATGAGGCTTTGAAAATTTATGCTGACAATAAAGAGAGCTATTTCCAGGCAAATTACATCCCTATCCGAGCTGTAGAAACAGGAGAAACGGAATCTCATAGCATTGGCGACGTGATTCTTCTTAAAAATATTACCGAGTTCAAGGAACTAGATACAGCCAAGACAACTTTTCTTTCAACTATTTCTCATGAGTTAAAGACTCCTATCTCAGCCATTATGATGAGTTTGCAATTATTAGAGGATAAACGGGTTGGAACACTCAATGAAGAACAGGAATCTCTTTCGCAAAGCATTAAAGACAACAGCGAACGATTACTGAGCATTACGGGCGAGCTATTGAAACTCACTCAAGTGGAAGCAGGTAAATTACAATTAATGCCGAAAATTACCAAACCGATTGAATTGATTGACTATGCGATAAAAGCAACTCGCATGCAGGCCGAAAAATTTGGTTGCCACATTGAAGTTGAATATCCTGAAAGAATATCTAAACTGTTTGTGGACAGTGAAAAAATTGCATGGGTACTCACAAATCTATTAAGCAATGCTATTCATTATTCCAAAGAAAACTCGAGGATTATTATTGGCGCTAAACAAATTGGCGATGTTGTTGAAATGTTTGTTCAAGACTTTGGCAAAGGTATTGACCCGCGCTACCATCAAAGCATCTTCGATCGCTACTTCCGGGTACCAGGAACCAAAGTACAAGGCAGCGGATTAGGACTCTCTATTTCAAAAGATTTTATTGAAGCCCATGAAGCTACGCTGACAGTAGAGAGTGAAGTGGGAAAAGGAAGTAAATTTATTATCCGGTTCAATGTGAAATAAAAGAAGATTCAGAGGGTTTTTATTTCCCTTGCGTCTGAATAGTAAATTCCTCTTTAGAGGTTCCAAATCCATTTCTCTCTTCAAGATGAATTTCAAAATTAGCAGCTCCGCTCTTCACACCAGAGAATGCGAAAAGATTTACTTTGTAAAGCACTCCCTCGCCAGCTTTTATCTGGTCGATAATGAGCGGCGATGAATAGCTCAAATATTTGGTGCCTTTCAATCCTTTAATTACTGGCTTTACATCAAATGCAGTTCTTTCTCCATCATTGAATATTTCAAAGATAAGCAGGCAATTTTCCTCTGCGTCAACCATTCTATTCCAGTTTTCGTCCTGCAAACGAATATCGCGAATAGAAAGGTAAGGAGATGGAGAAACAGGATTCATAGATCGTTCTATTTCTTCTTGGCTTCGTGACACCACACTTGCACCAATTAAAGCACCAGCAGCCGTTCCCACAACCGATCCAATAAAAGAACCTTTATACCCTCCTATGTTTTCACCAATTATAGAGCCTGCCATGTTTCCAATGGCTGCACCTGTTTGAGTAGCAAAAATAGATTTAGAAACCTGATCCATCGTTCCACATCCGGAGAGGAAGAGTACACATGCCGAATAAATGAATAACTTTTTCATACTATCTATGTGTTATTAATAATCGATAATCAGAACTGACTACAAATATAAGCATTTCCTCCGTTAGAGTGAAGAGAAAACAAGCGTATATCTTTATATGAAGACCTACACCTTATATAAATTAAGTCTACTATATTTATATTTATAGTCTACACCTTTTCATATTCATCTGTAGTTCTTTTAATAAAAACAAGCTTAAAGAATGACTTAACCTTGGAGTTAAAAGTATCAAACAAAAAGGTAATAAGAAAGATATAATCTCTACATTTGCAATTCAACTAACGTAAATAGAAAAATAAGATGGAGAATCTGAATAACATAATCAACACATACAATCAAATAATAGAAGAAACTCGCGGCAAACTAATAGCAGAGAAAAAGAAAATTTACACAATCAGTACCATTCGTGTATTACTGTTTATAGCTGGAGTTGCCGGAATCATTTATTTCTTCCCCGCCGGATGGTTAGCAGTCTGTAGTGTCATTGTTTGTACATTTGTTCCTTTTCTGGCATTAGTGAAGCACCATAACCAACTATTCTACAAGAAAGAGTATCTGGAAAAGAAGATTGAGATTAATGAACAGGAACTTTTAGCCATTGATTATGATACTTCTGCATTCAATGGCGGAGAGGAATTTATTAATCAGGCACACCTTTATTCGTATGATTTGGATGTTTTTGGAGACAACTCGTTGTTTCAATACACAAACCGAACATCAACATCATTTGGAAAAGAGAAGCTGGCAAACTGGTTCAACAATCATTTAGATAATAAGAAGATGATTGAGGAACGTCAGGAAGCGGTGCAAGAACTAGCTCCTGAATTACGATTTCGCCAGCGATTTCGCATTTTAGGATTAGTTTATAAAGGAAAAGCTGCCGATGGAAAAGAAATTGCAGAATGGGCTGAAAGCAAAAGTTTCTTTAAAGAGAATAGGCTATTTCAAGCAGCCATATATATTGTTCCTGCAGTCAATTTAATTATTCTTCTTCTGGCAATAGCAGGATTAGTATCCTTCAATCTGCTTGGCATCTCTTTTGTGTTCTTTGTAACTTGCAGTATGAGGTTCACAAGCCACATCACAAAAATTCAGACTACATACGAAAAAAAGCTGCAAGTTCTTTCTACCTATGCCAGACTAATTGAGATGGTTGAACAAAAAGAGGCAAAAAGTACCATGATCCAAAAGATTCAACAGGAATTGGGAGGCAAGAAAAAATCAGCATCACTTGCAGTCAATAAATTAGCAAAGCTAATGAATGCACTTGACCAACGGAATAATATTCTGGTTACCGTTCTTTTGAATGGCTTCCTATTCTGGGAGCTTCGTCTGATCATTAAAATAGAATCGTGGAAAGAAGCACATGCAACTCAGCTTCCCATATGGCTGAAAGCAGTAGGAGAAATGGATGCACTTTGTTCACTTGCCACCTTTGCTTATAATCATCCGGGGTACTCCTATCCTGTCATCAAAGATCAGCCATTCACTCTAAAAGCCTCAGATATGGGACATCCGTTGATGAATCGTAATAAGTGTGTAAAAAATGATGTTGACATATATAAGCGTCCTGCTTTTGTAATCATTACCGGAGCAAACATGGCAGGAAAGAGTACTTACTTACGTACAATCGGAGTGAATTATCTTTTAGCCTGCATTGGTGCACCGGTATGTGCCAGCGAAATGGAAATATATCCGTCTCATTTAATCACCAGTCTAAGGACTACCGATTCACTAACTGAGAATGAATCTTATTTCTTTGCGGAACTGAAACGACTGAAACTGATTATTGATAAACTTAATAATGGTGAGGAGCTATTCATTATTTTGGATGAGATTCTGAAAGGTACCAACTCTATGGACAAACAAAAAGGTTCATTAGCTCTAATCAAACAGTTTATGGAACTGAAAACAAATGGAATTATTGCTACCCATGATTTATTGCTTGGCTCGCTAATTAAGCAATACCCGGAAGATATTCAGAACTATTGCTTTGAAGCTGAGATTAAAAATGATGAGCTAACATTTTCATACCAAATGAAAGATGGTGTAGCTCAGAATATGAATGCATGCTTCTTAATGAAAAAAATGGGGATAGCCGTTATTAACGACTAACCCCAATTAATAGCTTATTGAGAGATTAGTTAAACTGCTTTAGAAAGGCTGAAATCTCTTCTGCTTTTTCTCCCTGGAAATAGGTAATCGGAGTCTCGGCAATAAACTTATAAGTAGAGAACTGAAATAACTGAACTGCAGCAAATTGGCCATCCTCTGAAATAAGATAATCCAAACGGATACTCCCTTTTTCATCGCTTAGAATAGCTCCCGAAGAGAAATCTCCAGACTTAATCATTTTAACCAACTTATTCTGCTCATTAATATTAAAGAAAGTAGAGTTCTTTAATATCTTACTGCCGGTAGGCTGATAAACTAATGTTTTTGATTTCCATATCAATATATATATACCTAAAATCAATAGGCAGATAGCTAAAACCAACAACGTCAGTGTTATTTTTGCCGAGACTTTTTCTAACTGCCCGTACAAAAAGAAAGAAACTATTCCTGCCAAAATTAAAAGAACGGAAAGGAACAGATTTGAAGTTTTGGTACTTTTAGTAATGTCTACATGCTTAGATTCAAAAATATGTTTTTCTATTAATTGTTCGTATCATATCATATCACGGTTTAATTAGTAAATTATATTATTTTAAAAAGGAGCTTGGCACCATTAGATAAAATATAGCACCAATAACACATATAATGTAATCTGCTAAATGATAATATGTCGCAAAGCAAATACATAATATCCACTTACCGACTGACTAATAAATCCATTTGAATTTGAGTATACTTTATTAGAATAGTTCGACAGAATTCCGTCCATAGTATATAGTCTTTGAATGTTAGGACTGAAGAAAAGACTATTTCCACTGACATCAAGACGTTTATGCCGAAATGAATTTATCCTTTGGTAGTTTTGAGAGACTTCATACTGTTCGGCATCTGAATAAAAGGGATAATGCGCTTTATCAAAACATTCCTTATTTCCGGAATCATGCATAAGCATAACAATATCATCTGCCTGCTCCTCCTTATTTAAAAAAGCACTATCCAGACAGCAAACCATCAGAACTGCCAGAATGAGAAAAAGCAATAAATTAATGTGTTTATCCATAAATAAGGCTTTATTGCAAAGATAAATAATAATTCGAAACAACCAAGTTATTGTAGTAAGAAAGCAAATAGATGCAAAGGTTGTTCTATTCTCGAATAAGAAAACAAAGCAAAGACAAGACAAGTTCTGGATTTAAAGCAACAATTTCTTATTGATCATTCTCAGCCATTCCAGACACTTCATTAAAATATATCTTTTAAGAGATCGTCCAAATTGCATTCAAAAAGAATTCTGCAATTGTAAAAATTGAAAGGATAGTAAATATGTTATTACATTATTGACTGAACAAAACGGATGTTTAATTTTGCAAATAAAACCTCTTACAAACAAAATACATATTCATTCAAAAAGAAATTATAACCTATAATTAATAAACATTTGAATAAGTCGCAACAATTAAGCTTTAATACTAATGCAAAGCTTTTAGCCCACAGCTTAAGATATTTAGAAATATATCATTATTTATATTAGAACCTATATTTGCGTGAAAAGAATAGTTCCCAACCGACTTTTAGAATTGAGCCCTTAAATCCTGCTATTCCCCATTTACACTATCTGAATACTATCAATTATATCCGTAAGCAAAAAGGGAATGACCTATTAGGCCATTCCCTTTTATATTAATATATTGGTGTATATTATTCAGCTTTTGCTTCTTCTGCAGCAGGAGCTGCTTCAACAGCAGGTGTAACTTCAGCTTCAGCTTTCTTAGAGCGACGAGTACGAGTAGCTTTCTTAACAACTTTTTCTTTCGCCATATTCTCATTGTAATCAACAAGTTCGATGAAACACATATCTGCGTTATCTCCCAAACGGTGACCAGTCTTGATAATACGAGTATAACCACCTGGACGATCAGCAACCTTCACAGAGATTTCCTTGAACAATTCAGTTACAACGATCTTATCTTGTAAGTTGCTAAAAACTACACGACGAGAGTTCGTAGTGTCATCCTTAGACTTAGTAATTAAAGGCTCAACGAATTTCTTCAAAGCTTTTGCCTTCGCAACAGTCGTAGTGATTCTTTTGTGCGTAATCAAAGAGCACGCCATGTTAGATAACATTGCACCTCTATGAGAAGCCGTACGACCTAAATGATTGAATTTCTTATTATGTCTCATTTTTTAATCTTTATCTAATTTATATTTAGAAATATCGGTTCCAAACGACAGATTCAGACTTTCGAGCAAATCATCAAGC
>Ga0183099_1001854_pt1 | contig 11553 bp, 11 predicted proteins | sample Biomet1_FD_127788 | JGI IMG/M metagenome (GOLD analysis project Ga0183099, IMG submission 127788) | Microbial communities from bioreactor (seeded with anoxic lake sediment) at LBNL, California, USA - Biofuel metagenome 1 | ecosystem: Engineered > Bioreactor > Anaerobic > Unclassified ... | reverse complement strand
CGGCGTTGCGTTTGCGCTGGTGCGCCCGATCGGTGCTTCCAGTGCACGCATTCTGGTCTCTCTGGCTTATGAAATGAAAAAACGCAACGCCAAACGCGGTGTCGCATCCCTTTGCATCGGTGGCGGCATCGGTGAAGCATTAGTCGTCGAGAACGTCTGAGTCGCGAATCCTACAAAGGAGCGGCCGCAGATCGGCCGCTCCTTTTAACACAGCAGAGTACGCTGCGCTGCGGCGCAAGGAGGGTTTTTATGGATTTTACGTTGAGCAGGGAACATGAGATGCTCCGCAGGATGTATCGCGAGTTTGCGGAGACCGAGGTTAAGCCTCTGGCTGCTGAGGTCGACGAAGAGGAGCGCTTTCCTGAGGAAACCGTCAGGAAAATGGGCAAGCTTGGCATGATGGGTATCTATTTCCCGAAGGAATATGGCGGTGCTGGGGCGGATGTGCTGGCTTATGCCATGTGCGTTGAGGAACTGGCGAAGGTTTGCGGCACCACCGCCGTCGTCGTATCCGCCCACACCTCCCTGTGCAGTGCGCCGATTTATGAACACGGCACAGAGGAGCAGAAGCGGAAATACCTGCCGAAGCTGTGCTCCGGTGAATGGCTGGGCGCCTTCGGCCTGACCGAGCCCAATGCCGGAACCGATGCTTCCGGACAGCAGACCACTGCCGTTTTGGACGGTGACCACTGGGTCATCAACGGCAGCAAGATCTTTATCACGAATGCCGCCTATGCCGATGTGTTCGTAATCTTTGCCATGACCGACAGAAAGCAGGGTACCCGCGGGATCTCAGCCTTTATCATCGAGCGGAACTTCCCGGGCTTTTCCGTCGGCAAGCATGAGAAGAAGATGGGCATTCGCGGCTCCTCCACCTGTGAGCTGATTATGGAGGATTGCATCGTACCAAAGGAGAATCTGCTGGGAGATTTGGGTTTTGGCTTCAAGATTGCGCTGCAGACGCTGGACGGCGGCCGAATCGGCATCGCTGCGCAGGCTTTGGGCCTGGGTGAGGGCGCGGTCGAGGAGACCATCAAATATACAAAAGAGCGCGTCCAATTCGGAAAGCGCTTGTCCCAGTTCCAGAATACTCAGTTCCAGATTGCCGATATGCACACCCGCATGCAGGCTGCCCAATACCTGACCTATGCTGCTGCCTGCAAAAAGCAGGCCTGCCAGTCATACAGTATTGACGCCGCCATGGCGAAGTTGTTCGCCGCAGAGGCGGCCAGCGATGTCGCCCGCCGCGCCGTTCAGTTGTTCGGCGGTTACGGTTATACCCGCGATTATCCCGTGGAGCGCATGATGCGCGACGCGAAGATCACCGAGATATATGAGGGCACCTCCGAGGCGCAGCGCATGGTCATCGCCGCCAATCTGCAGGTGAAATAAGAGGAGGCCAAGACAATGAAAATCATCGTTTGCGTCAAGCAGGTGCCCGATACTACCGGAAAGGTTGCTGTCAATCCGGATGGCACATTAAACCGTGCTTCCATGCCGGCCATCATCAATCCGGATGACAAGAACGCCGTCGAGGCTGCCCTGCAGATAAAGGATCAAACTGGCTGCAAAATCGTCGTCGTTTCCATGGGACCTCCCCCAGCAGAGAGCATGCTGCGGGAATTGTTGGCCATGGGCGCCGACGAGGCTGTTTTGGTCTGCGGCCGCGAATTCGGCGGTTCCGACACCTTCGCCACTTCCCAGATTTTGGCCGGCGCCATCAACAAGATCGGTCTTGAAAATGACGACCTGGTTTTTTGCGGCCGCCAGGCCATCGACGGCGACACCGCACAGGTCGGCCCTCAGATCGCCGAAAAGCTCAACCTGCCGCAGATTTCATATGTGGCAGACATCCAGCTTGGGAAAGGCGAGGTCATTTGCCGGCGTATGCTGGAGGATGGTTATATGACTGTCCGAGCCAAAACGCCCTGCCTTCTGACCTGCATTAAGGAGTTGAACATGCCGCGCTATATGAGCGTCGCCGGCGTCATGGATTGCTACTGCAAACCGCTGTGTGTCTTTAACTATGACACACTGAAGGACGACCCGCTGATCGAGCCGGATACCATCGGCCTCAAGGGTTCGCCGACAAATATTTTCAAGTCATTTACGCCCCCGCAGAAGGGAGTCGGCACGATGCTGGAGGGTGCCGACCGGGCAGCCTGCGCAAAGCTGGCCGACAGCCTGGCGGAAAAGCACATCGTCTGATTGAAAGGAGAGCTGTTTATGGCTGCATTTAACAATACGGACCTTGCTGCGTTCCGGGGAGTCTGGGTGTTCTGCGAGCAGCGTGGGGGCAAGCTGATGCCCACCGATTTCGAGTTGATTTCCGAGGGCCGCAAGCTGGCTGATGAACTGGGAACCGAGGTCTGCGGCGTCCTGCTGGGCGACGGGGTCGAGGGTATCGCGAAGGAACTGGGCGGTTACGGTGCGGACAGGGTATATGTCTGCGAGAGTCCGCGGCTTAAGGATTATACTACCGACGCATACGCTAAGCTCATCTGCGATCTGGTGATGGAAAAGAAGCCGGAAGTCCTGCTGATTGGCGCATCGAATATCGGCCGTGACCTGGGTCCGCGCATGGCTGCACGGCTGCACACCGGTCTGACCGCCGACTGTACCCATCTGGATGTTGACGTGAGCAAGTATATCGAATTCCTTCGTGAGAGCTCCACGATTGACCTCACGACACAGAAGTTCAATATGGAAGACCGCAACCTGAAGATGACCCGTCCGGCTTTCGGCGGCCATCTGATGGCGACGATCATTTGTCCGCGGTTCCGGCCCTGCATGTCCACCGTTCGTCCCGGCGTCATGAAAAAGGCGCCTTTTGATCAAGCAAAGGCTGATGCGTGCATTATTGAAAAGCCGGCATTCTCGCTTCAGGATTCCGACCTGCGCACCGAGGTGCTGGAGGTGGTAAAAGCCACCCGTCAGATGGTTGATCTGGCCGGCGCCAAGGTGGTTGTTTCTGTCGGCCGCGGAATCAGCAAAGACGTGCAGAAGGGAATTGCACTTGCCGAGGAACTGGCCGAGGTTCTGGGCGGTGTCGTCGGCGGCTCACGCGCTACCACCGACGCCGGCTGGCTTACCGCCGATTATCAGGTCGGGCAAACTGGTAAGACGGTCCGTCCGAAGATTTATATCGCTCTCGGCATCTCCGGCGCGATCCAACACATCGCAGGCATGCAGGATTCCGAGTGTATCATTGCTGTCAATAAGAATGACACGGCCCCAATCTTCGAAGTTGCAGATTATGGCATCGCGGGCGACCTGTTCAAAGTGGTGCCCTTGATGATCGAAGAGTTCCGGCGTGTTACTGCAAAATAAATAAAAAGCACACAGGGGGCAGGACTGCCCCCTGTGTTGCCATTTTGTAAAGAGAGAGAGGACACCGCTATGCTCGTACCTGAACTGCTGAAAAAAGGCTCCCGCATCGCGATCCTGGGCGGTTCCAGCCCCAGCAGCGATTATAAGGCGGAAGATTTCGTTCGTGCGGCGACAGAGATGGGGTTTGTTCCGGTGCTCTATAAGAGTGCCACAGCAAAACACGGCTATCTGGCTGGGACGGACAAACAGCGCGCCGCAGACATCAATGCGGCTTTCGCCGACGACAGCATCGACGGCATCGTCACCATCCGCGGCGGCTATGGAATGCACCGCATTCTTCCATTGCTGGATTTCAAGGCCATTCGCTCGCACCCGAAGTTCTTCGCCGGGTACAGCGATGTCACCGCCATGCATACCGCGCTTAACCAGCTCTGCGGCTTCTGTACTTATCACATGCAGATGGTTGGCGCCTGGGTTGGTGGAATGGATGATTACACGAAGGGCTTTGTCCGTGCCATGCTGTTTGAAGGCCGTGCCGAAAACTATGACGATCCAAAAGATGCTCCGGCGCGCCGGACGCTGGTGCCGGGCTGTGCAGAAGGTGTACTCTGCGGCGGAAACTTGTCGCTGCTGGCGGCGTCGATGGGTACGCCCTGGGAAATCGATACCCGTGGGAAGCTTTTGTTCTTAGAAGATGTGGGTGAGGCACCTTACCGAATCGACGGGATGCTGACGCAGCTTCGCAACGGAGGAAAATTTGCTGACGCCGCCGGCATCATCCTGGGTGACTGGCACAATTGCCAGGGCGACGAAAAAGCCCAGAAGCAGGGCCTCGACCTTGAGACCGTGTTCGAAGAGCTGATCGTCCCCGCCGGAAAGCCGACATTTATGGGCGTTGTCTGCGGTCATTGCAGTCCGTCGATGTCGTTGCCTCTGGGCCGTCGGTTCCGCATGGATGCCTGTGCCTGCCGGTTCGAACAGGAATAATCCATGTACGAGCTGGCCCAGGTTGGAGAATCCACTTTTTACATCGATTGCCCCGTACGGATGGGACTTATTCGAGTGCCGGACGGCGCGGTGCTGATTGACGGCGGCAGCGACCAAGACGCAGGGAAAAAGGCCCTGCGTCGGGTTGAAGAGCTTGGCACACCGCTGCTTGCTGTTCTGTGCACCCACAGTCATGCAGACCACATCGGCGGCTGCCGCCTGATCGCCGAGCGAACGGGTGTGCCCGTGTATCTGCCTGACGGCGAAGTCGCCTTCGGCCGGACACCGGAACTGGAGGGGGCGCTGCTTTACGGTGCAGCTGCTCCTGCACCGTTGAGGGGTAAGGTTTTACTGGCCCAGACCATAAGCGCGCAGCCATTGTCGGAGTATCTGATGCCCGCCGGCATGGTGGCGCAGAGCCTGCCCGGCCATTCTCCGGACATGACGGCATATCGCTCTCCCGACGGCGTTTGGTTTTTGGGAGACGCGGTATTCGGAGACGCCACACTCGAGAAATATCATATCAGCTATCTGTATGATGTGGCTAAGACGCTCGCTTCCTTTGACGAAGTGGAACGGCTGGAAGGTACGCGTTTCGTACCCGCTCATTCTGCAGAGCAGGTGGATATTCGCCCGCTGGTTGGGCGCAACCGCGCGGCGCTGTTAGAAGTACTGGAGGCAATTGTTTCTTTGTGCGGACCCGGCGTTATGTTTGAGGAGCTGCTCAAGGGTATATTTCTGCGTTACGGTCTGACGATGGACATGAGTCAATATGTTCTTGTCGGAAGTGCGGTCAAGGCCGCGCTGACTTATTTGAGTGATCATAACCGCGTTCTCCCAAATGCGGAGGGCGGACGCATTCTCTGGAGGGCAAACTGATTTGGAAACAATTATCACAGAAAGTTTTGACGAAAGCTGCCGTAAGGCAGCGGAGATCATTCTGAAGGTAGTGGCGGACAAGCCCTGCTGCAAGTTGGGGCTGGCTACCGGGTCTACTGCAGCGGCGGTTTACCCATATATGGTAACTGCATTCGAAAAAGGGCATGCGGACTTTTCGCACGTAAAGACAATTAATCTGGATGAATATGTCGGTTTGTCGGTCGGTGATCCAAACACTTACCGTTCAAGTATGGACCGCTGGCTGTTTCAACGGGCAAACTTCATGCCGGATAACACCTATGTGGCCGACGGAAGCGTAGATCCAGAACAGGAAAAACTTAATTTCCGTGGAAAAGTGGGGGACGGAGCAGATCTGCAGCTGCTGGGCGTGGGTCCCAACGGCCATATTGGGTTCAACGAGCCCGGCGACCATCTGATTTCCGGCGTGCATATTGAAACTCTTTCAGAACGAACCCGCGCGGTTAATGCCCGATTTTTTAAGCGGTCGGAGGATGTGCCGAAAAGAGCGATCACCATGGGCGTTGGTGACATCCTGCACGCACGGCGAATTCTGTTGCTGATCACCGGAAAAAATAAGTTGGAGGCAACGCGGATGCTGCTTTGCAACGAAGAGATCACCACTCATTGTCCGGTGACACTTCTCAAGCTGCACCCAGCCGTGACGGTGATCTTGGACCGCACCCTTGCGGAAAGCCTATAAGTCCGATGTAAGAGCGACGACATGCTCTTGTGCGCTTTTTCAGGAGTACGCACAAAATGAGTATGGCGGCCGCGGGCTTTCTGAAAAGCAGTCGACTGTCTGCAACTGAAGTCAGATTTGCCGGAAAACGTAAGTATAAAACAAAAATAAACGTCCTCGGAAGAGGCCGTTTATTTTTATATCCTGTTTTGGTGCTTTCCCCTAAGCCATAGGCCGGATATCCGTGGGGGTGACATAACTACCATGAACATACCGAAGAGGCCCGCTGCCAGCAGCACATCGCCGATGCTGGCAAAGCCGCCAACCAATGGCAGATTGACCATAAGAACATCGCCAAGAAAGGGGAGACGTGTGCTTATACCGGCAGCACTATACATCGGAATTTCGCCGGCAAGCAGCGCGGCGGCCCGCGCAGCCGGCAGAGAAGACAGCGCCTCAGCCGCCACGGGCATTCGAAAATGATTGGCAGCAATGACAATGAGATTAGACAGGCTTCCTGCGCCCATCAGCAGAACGCTGTTCCGCATCCGGCGATTGAACCAGAGAAATATAAAAAGAATCAGATAAGACAGCAGCAGGGTCCAGGATCGCAAATACACCCGCTGAAGAACCTCGGCAGCCGCTGGAAGCCCCAGAAGACGTAAGCCAGCGTCGGCGAAACGAGACAGCCGTCCGCCAAAAAACCAACCGATAATAATCGCAAGCAGTGCTGAAAGGATCAGCACGTGCTCGCCCCCGTCGGCTCCGAAGACTCGCTGAGATCTGGTCGGGCCAGTTTGCCTTTTTCGATCATATCTGCGGCGATCACGGCTACCTGCGGATGGAACTGCCGACCGCTTTCTTCGCGCAGAATGCGTGCAGCCTCTTGCGGCGTACGGCCTTTGCGGTAGGGGCGGTCGCTGATGATAGCATCATAGGCGTCGGCCACACCGAGGACATAGGCCCCCAGTGGGATCTCATCACCTTTGGTGCCGCCCGGATAGCCGCGGCCGTCATAGAATTCATGGTGATGCAGCACCAGTGGAATAATCTCGTCATAACCGGCCAAATTTTTCAGGATGCGGACGCCCTGCTCCGGGTGTTGCCGAATGATGTCGCGCTCTTCCGGCGTCAGAGGGCCGGGCTTCTGCAGCACGGCGTCCGGCACGCCAATCTTGCCGATGTCGTGAAAGACCGCCGCCGAACGTAAAAGCTCAATCTGTCGATAATTAAAGCCCATCTGCTGCCCGATCAGTTCTGCAAAATAGCCAACACGCTGAGAATGGCCCTGCGTATAGGTGTCCTTCGCTTCAAGCGCGGCCGCCAACGTACGTACAATGTTGAATTGTTGTTTCCGGCTGTCAAGATATAGCTTGAAGGAATACCGCGCCAAGAGCAGCGGCAGCATAAAGAGCATGGAGAGCCAGACGCCGCCTCTCATCTGGAAGAGCATGGCAAGAAAATAGCCGATCGGTGCCGTGCATACAATAGAAGGCGCCAGGCCGGCAAACATTTGAAAGACCGTCGGGAAAATCCGGGCTTGCTGTTCGATGACGAAGTAGAACATCACCACCAGCACATTGACAACCATGGCCATCACGACAAACAGCAAAGACGGCAGCAAGACACCGGGCAACGCAATATTGCCGGCGAAGCCGCCGGCAAGGTAATAAAAGACTCCGCCAAGGCCCACCGACAGATTGCGGCAGGCCAAGTTAAACAGCGTTTTGGAAAACTGGGTGTTAAAAATATGGGAGCGGCTCTTTCCGTCAGGCGACGGAATGACTACAAAGAAATAGGTAAGCATACAGACGGTCACGGCGCCTTCTGGTCCGAGCAACAGGACGGAAGCCAGCACGGAGATAAACGATAAATCCACAGTGCAATCATCGCGTATGTAGAGGGGCAGACAGCAGCAGCCCCAACAAAGCACCAGTAAAACCAGGAAGGTCCAAGCGCCGCCAGCGTCCCAGAAGGCAGTGTTGCGGAAAAAAAACCTCCAAAATGCAAATCCGCCGACGAACAGTCCCGATACACTGACCGCCGACATATACCATGTTGTCGCTTTGCGCATCGGAATACAGTCCTTTCCGGCGGATTTGTAAAACCGCGGACAGAGCCGCGAAGAAAAAACAAATTTGGACAGTCGACCGTCGTCGGCTGCCCAAATTCGGCGGGGACTCCTGTGCTATTCAGCGGATGCCGAAGAAAGCGCGCGGCCAGCAGCAGAGAGACCAGGGAAGTAATCGCGGCCATAACTTTAGCCTTATTCATCGAACATAGCCTCCTTGAGTAGTACTCTGCCACTCGCTAAAGACAGGCTATATCCGCTTCGCTACAATATTCAGTTGGAGAAACGACCAGGAGCCGATTCATTCCGCGTGGGTCTGAAGATCCAACGTCAAAAATCTGCGGTTAACAGCGTCCAGCGTAGCCTGGGCGGCGGAAAAACTGGCGTCCTCCCCCTCATAACATGCACCCAGCAAACGGTCGATCTGGTTGCCGACCCGCAACTGGATTCCTACTAGGACAGAGTACCGATCGGCCAACTGCACACGGCGTACATCTTCCAGCACAATGCGGGAATTCGCTTTCAGCATACCGTTAAGTGCCTCGACAGTCGCCTGTGCGACAGCGCGGGCACGGCTGCCGGAGGTCAGGTCGCAATCGGCAGAACCAGTGTATTCATCTTCATCCAACCGAAGATAGACGGTAACAGTGCCGGTGGTGCGGCCGGTAGAGACAGATAGCCGGTCGCATATCAGCCGGTGGTGCGTCTCGCGGAGCGGGCCGGGGATCTGAGCCACACTGACGATTCGGTGGTCAATCTCCACTTGGAACCGCGCCTGCATCGCACTTTGGATATCGCGCACAATCTGTTTCGGCGAACGGGACTGGTCGGAGAGCACATGAACCTCACGGACGTCATTTCCCTCTAGGATGAACTCCGCTCCGAGGATGCCGGGCAAGCGAGAAACAAGCGCCTTCCATGCGTCCGCCCGGGTATCTCTGCGAATCTGTTCAGCCATGCGGCGCCTCCCGTGTTTTCATTCACCATTCGGATGTAAATATTATACAGAATGTGACCACAAGATGCAAGAGGTTACAAAACTTTTTTGGAAATACATTATTTTTTGTAAATAATGTCTGTTTTTAGGTAAATGGGCTATTCGAAGGAAAGAAGCACTTCGGAAACGGCAACCCGGCCTTTTCCCTGGGTTGAATGAACGTAGGGCAACTCCTTCAGCGTGGCGTATCCGTAGTGCTGTTTTCCAATCTCCATCACGCATTCCGGAGGTAGAACGGCGTGTCTGGAATAGCTGATCACCAGCGGCGCACCAAACGACGAAGTGTGCATCATCACCCGGGAAAAGGCGGCTTCCGCCCGGTCGCGGTAACAAAAGTCCGAGCGAAACCGGCCAGTGCGATAGCGTCCTTTTCCGGATAAAGCTGGTGCATCCATCAAAGCCGCAGTTTCTAAAATGTGGTAAAATCGAGAATATTGGTCGGCGGTATAAGGCGGGTCCAGGTAAAAACAGTCGACCTCTGCCATCTCCGGACGGAGAAGAAGCTCTTCCGTGGGAAGGCAAAAAGCCAGACCGTCTCCGGCTTGAACTGCGGAGAACAAAGAGCAGCATGAAAGGAAAACTTCCCACAGGTCCAAGGCCCGCAGTGCTGTTACCCGGGGGTTGGCGTCGGGCAAAAACTGGGCGAAATGTCCGGTGGTGGACTGGCAGCGGCCCATGGCACACAGCAGTGCAGCCAAATAGAGAGATCGACGCGGCTCAGGCAGGGGCTCTATGGCACGGCGCAGCGCATCCAGCGCACGGCATTGGGCCTCCGAAAAGTAGGTATCGGCATAATGGGCCGTAAAAAAACCAGAAACTTGCAGACCGGTCCTGTAAGGATCCTCCAGAAACCAACAAGAGGCGGAGGAAATACATTCGCCGGGATTTTCAATTAGCGCGCGTGCTACAATATAAGAATAGGTCTGCACGTCGTTGGCAAAGATGCGGCGCGGGCCTTTGAGGGCATATCCGACGGCACAGGTGCCGGCCATCAGGTCACATACCGTACCTCCGGGGGGGCAAAGGGCTTCGATGATTGGGCAGATTTCCTGAAGCAGTCGATTTTTGTTGCCCATATAGCGGAGCGCAGGCACGTTGGCATAGTTCATAGCCGTCTCCACACCAAAATGCAGTCGTGGGTGATCAGGTCGCTGTAGGTGTTTCGTGCCGTCAGCAGCGACCGCCGACCGATGGGATCCAGAAATGCTTCCTCGCAGACAAAACCCCGTGCCTCGGCCAATTCGGTCAGCAGTCGCGCCGTCTCGATGCGTCGGTGCTTCATCTTGCTGTCAGAAATTTTCATCACCACATCCCCTCCGGGAGGCAGCAGCCGTGCCATGTTGGACACGGCGCCGTCCATATCACGGAAGTAATTGGCCAGCACCGTCCCGGCGGCCCGATCCTCTGTCCAGAGCGCCTGGACCAGAGCATCGGTTTCCGCACGGCCGGTAGGCTGCGGAGTGGCAAGTTCTGCGCGGGAAAGCCGGTCGTTTCCGGTCATCTGCCTTTCAAGTGTCCGGTATTCTGAAGAGCTTTGCAGAAAGCCCATCCAATAGAGTTCCAGTTTCATGGTCTCAATGTAGCGGACCGAACTGATATAAGGCGGATTGACAACAACCAGTCCGACTTTTTTAAGAGGCAGAGGCTTTGAAGCATTACCTAAAAGGGTCGTTGTCGCCGCAATGCGGCAGCGCGCGGGGGCGTAGTCCGTCATGGAGGTAATTTTTTTCCGCAGGGCGGCAAAGTAACTACGGCGGACATTGATCCTTCGTTTTCCAACAGCATCCAGAGCTCGCAGACGCTTGCTGTAACCCGGAAAAATGTGCTGCGGGTCGGCGTTGGATACCAGGCGGATGACCGAGGACAAGCAGAGCAGCAGAAGATCCCGCACGTCTGACGCTGCCTCCGGCGGAAGTTCCGGATGGCGTAAAAACAGGCACATGATGTCGTCACGTAGCCAGTAGAGATCTTCCTGTACCTGCGGGCTGAACCAGTTGTCGCGGTGTATGCAGAAGGGAAGTTTATCCGGCGGTGCGGCGGGATGGGTCCTATCCACATCGACGCGCAGCAAAGCTGCGACCTTCTCCAACAGAGCTGGGTCAACCCAGGTGGTCTTGACTTTCTGAATAAAATTGGCGATGGGGCAGATGTCCAGCCCCACGGCGTCCAGCCCATGAAGCTTGGCCTCCACCAGCGTCGTGCCGGAACCGGCAAACAGATCGAGGATCGGCAGGCCGGGGATGGCATACGCTTCAATTGCCGCTGCGGGGATCGCCGGGATCAGCTTTCCAAAGTAGCGGTGCCAGGCATGGATGCCCGAAACGGGCCGTGCCTTGCACATTTCCAGCCGCCGCTGAAAATCGCCGTGCTCAGTAAGGGTAAATGGCATGGACGCCTCCAGATAGTGGATTTTGGAAAAGCCGCCCCAGACAGGAGCGGCTGAAACGGCCGAAGATTATGCGAAAAGCGGATACGCCCAGAGGTGGGTTATTATTTCGTCTCTTCTTTTGAGCCGGAAGTATTCCGGACGTCAAAGGGGCTGAGGGGACCTAATCCCTCCATGGTCATCATGTTTTCCAGCACACTGAT
>Ga0183099_1001853_pt1 | contig 11562 bp, 8 predicted proteins | sample Biomet1_FD_127788 | JGI IMG/M metagenome (GOLD analysis project Ga0183099, IMG submission 127788) | Microbial communities from bioreactor (seeded with anoxic lake sediment) at LBNL, California, USA - Biofuel metagenome 1 | ecosystem: Engineered > Bioreactor > Anaerobic > Unclassified ... | reverse complement strand
TTATTCCAAATCATTTTGCCACCACTTGATTTATAGGGCTTTCCGTCTTTGTTAGGGAACTCGAATTGAACAAGCCAATAGTCGTAAAGTGTCTTAGCCAACTGCTCTAAATTATCATTTATCTGATTGTTTAAACTGATTTTTTTTTGAAGTTGTCTAAATATTTGATTGATTTTATTTAATTCATTAGCAGAATTTGGAATTTTGATTTTTAAATCAAATACTCGTATTCTATCTAATTCAGCCTGACCAGAACTTCCTGATAAAAAAGACATTATGAGCCTTTCTTGAGAAAATAGTATGTTGTTAATTGAGGAAGCTATTTCAATACATTCGCAACGGAGTACTAAAACATGTGAATCAACAGTTATTTTGCAGTCTGTTGGCAAATCATATACTAATGCACAACGTCCGGCAGTTCCTTGTCCTGTTGAACAAATCAAAATATCTCCATTTTTGATAATTTTATTATGATTAACTGAATATGAGGTATCAGTATGCTGCATTAATGAATAGTTAATTTGGTTGTCTCTTATACACCTCTGATTTAATACAGCTAAATCACTATTAACTACATATTTGGGTGTAATGCCTTTAAAATAATCTTTTATATAACTACCTATTTTTGTCCAATCATTCATTTATCCTATAAATTTTCGATGTGAAATTTTTACATTACTTTGATTCACCATAGCGTAATGCATGGTAGTATCAATTTTTACATGCCCCAGTAAGTTCTGCACTTGTTCTATGGGCATGCCCTTATCAATAGCCATTGTGGCAAGAGTTCGCCTAAACTTATGCGGGTGTACTTTATTTATTTTTAATTCCTTTCCCATTTGCCGGAGTCTAAGTTCTACAGCTCCTATACTTAGCCTGTTATATGGTTTTTGTAGCGAGACAAACAATGCCGGATTATCGTCCGTTCTACTCTCCAAATATCGCTTCAAATGTATTTTAGTTCGGGCGTTAAAATACACTTCACGCTCTTTATTTCCTTTGCCAAATACAACGCATTCGCGTTCATGGAAATCTATATCCGTTCGGTTCATTTTCACCAATTCCCCCACACGCATACCCGTAGAACTCAAAAGGTCTATCATTGCCAAATCACGAATTTCTTTACAATGATCGCGTAATATTTCTAAGTTTTCGTCACTCAAAACTTCTTTTATTACCGAACCGGTTTTTATTTTATGTATTCTTCTAACAGGGCTTTTCAATATATAATCTTCATCTTCTAACCATGAAAAAAAACTCGAAAAAATACGTCGGATATTATCTATCGTGACTTTGCTCAACTGTTTTTTCGTCTGGTAATCAGCTAAATAAAAGCGTAAATCATTAGTCGTAATTTCTTTAATCTCTTTGTTTATGCTACGCAATGCACTTTCAATAGTTGCCGAGTAATAGTTTAGGGTTTTATCCGAGCAACCTTCAACACGTTTAGCTGAGATAAAGAGCCGTTGCAATTTAGTATTTGCATCTTTTGGGTGTTCAATCGCCGTTTCACTTGCTATTAATACAAATCCTTGTAAATTTTGGATTAAAACATTGCTCAATAATCTCATTTGTTCGGCATTTAGCACCTCAGCCATTGCATGTTGTACACCACTTATTAGTTTATCTTTCATAAAGTTACTTCATTATTAGTTTTATAAATGTGGATAAAACCAATAATATATACTTTCCCGTTCAATTCTGCAAAAGTACAAAAAGATAAATGATAATTTACCGAACTAATCAGATACTTTTATCTGTCCGTTCATTAGCATAGGTAAAAGCCAGTCACGCATTTGAGTAAGACGAATAACTTCTAAATCATTAATCCCAATTTTCATATAAAGACTGTTTAAGTATTTTTCAAATGAAGAAAGTATCTCTTTAGGAGGATAAACACATAAAACTTCGTCAAATGTTCGATTAGTAAGGTTATTTATACCAGTACCACCGCATATATTTTTAATTTTTGCCTTAAAATAATCTGAGTTCATAATCTGAAAAACAAAATATGGACATTCGTTATTAGGGGTGAATTTAGTTAAAAACGCACCATAAGTATGCAGAGAGTTAAACTGAAACATAACACATTTACCAATATGTTCTTTGCTACCGCTTGACATAGTCATAATAATGTCATGTTTTTTTATAGATTGTTCTTCCGACATAAAACTACTTGGAATATATGCCACATTATTATCATAAACAAGCCGATTTTCTTGAATGTTATTCCCTCTTAAAACAAGAACACCTTCATTGGGATTTGATAGCAAGTCTTCTTTGTTATAAGAAACGCCACGATAATTGATTGTAATATCATTTAGTGACTTCACTTCCCACTCCTCAGGAATATCTCGTTTTAATTTTTCATTCCAAACCATTTTTCCACCATCTGTTTTATAAGGCTTTCCGTTAGTGTCTGGAAACTCGAATTGAACAAACCAATAGTCGTAAAGTGTCTTAGCCAACTGCTCTAAATTATCATTTATATGCTTTGTTAGCAAATTCTCACTAGACAATGTCGAAAGAATTTTAAAAATTATGCTGTACAAATGTCACATATTCAGGTAAAGGAATACTTTCAAAATTCATCATTGAAACACTTTGATAAAAAGGTCGGAAAACTGTCATAAAGATATTCCCCATTACATATCGCTGACTACCGGAAAAGATGAAACGGGCATTATTACAATGCTGAATATATGTTCTTATATCTTTGATATATTATGCAGATATAAATACCTTATAAGCAGAGTTATATACGCACTGATTTAATTATTTCAACGGGATATTATAGATTTTGAAACTTGTATATTAATCTCCTGAACTGCTGATTTGTATTCATCGTCTCCATCTGCTTCAACGCAAAGGGTAATACCCGTCCATTGTCGCATAGGATCTGCGCCAAAATAATCAGGATCAAACCGAAAGGTATATTCATCTATTTGAATTGCCGGACCAGAAACAAGTACGATACGTGGACAAACTTTTGCATGTTCACTACACACTGTATCTCTATCCTTATTGACAAAGACCGGTTCAAGGCTGAACTCGTTGTTATTACATTTGCCATTGATTTTTACATGCTTGTTAATATCGTAAAACATCAATTTTCCATTGATTTTGGCCGATACATATTGCATCTTCTTCCCCAGCATTTTGGCATATCGAGCTTTAGTAAGTGAAACCATCTCATCATCAAAATACCAAAACTGATTCTGTGGAATGGTAGATTCATGACCATCTGCATACCAACGGGAATAATAAACGCCGTCGGCCGCTTCGGCTACAAATTGAGGATCGTTATTTGGAGATTGTGTGGATTTTGGAGTATAGACCAAAGCCTTTGCTATGAATTTTGCAATATAATCCATTGTCTCTTCACAGAGGTCAAAATGCCCTTTACCGGCATCACATAAGAAAGAAATCCGAGAATCGGGATACATCATCCTGAAAGCAAGAGAGGGGTTAACACGTGCCTCCCACCATTCATATTCGCCTTCAATCATTAAGCCCGGTATTTTATCAATGTTTCGGGTACGGCCCCATTCTATATTTGCTCTGCCATATCCACAAAGATTGGTACGTGGAGAATCACCATGATAAGAGATAATGCAAAGTGTTTTATCTGAATTCCATGCTGCAAAATTCCATGGAAAGGTTGCCTGTGCAGAATGACCAAATGGAATAATTTTAACCTTGGCTATTTCGGGATGTTTGGTGCCAATTGCAAATTCTTTTATTATCTGTTCAAATCGTTCCTGGCAAGAGCGTCCAAGGCTATCTTTGACAGAAGTGTCCCAATTCTGCGAACCTCGTTGTATAAATGCCATTGCTATGCCTAAGCTATCCATTTGATGAGTAAACCTATGGCTTCTGAAGAGAACTTCCTCTGTCATATTCTGATGTGCATAGAGCACAGCTTTCACTTCTTTTTGACCACGAGGCAGACGAATATATGCACGGGAGCCCTTTTCGCCTGTAAAATAATCAAATTCAGTAATACCAGCATGTTTACCCGCCATCAATGCTGAGCTAACAAATAAAGACAATAAGATTAAGCAATATCGTTTCATAGCGTTATTTTATTAGATGAAAATGAAATTACATAATACTACTTAAATGTAACATTATTCACATGGTTACCTAGCATAATCCTTGCAAAATCGGCAGTTTTGTACCATCCCGGTTTATCAGGCATCGTGTCGCAGATGCGCTTCCCATCAATGACAAGATTGTCAAATATTACACCTTCTACAGGATGTTCCACACTCCAACCTTCAATAATAGAGTTGCTCTCGTTACCGCTGGAATATGTTATATTCTTAAATGTGATATTATTGACAGCTTTACCTGGAGCCTCGCAATATTTTTTGTTATGGGAAACACGAATATTGAAAAGCATTCCGCATTGTATTGGCTCAATGCGGATATTGTCGAAGAGCACATTTTGAACAATGTTATTATCTCCACAGTTTATAGCCATGCAACCTTGATAATCAATCTGCATCTCGCGTTCTTCGAGGATATCGATGTTACGATATACGAGGTTCTCAATGGTATCAGACTTCATTGCAATTTCATCCGCATTTTGTGCAAGAGTCAGATTTCTGCTTACAGCATCTTTTTTGTAAGAAGCTGCGCCATGAAGACCAATGAAAATAGGGTGAGCAACGTCTGCCCAAAAAATGCAGTTTTGAACGGTAATGTTTCGTGCCGAACCGATGTGCCCCAAACGAGTAGCATAGACCGTATGGCAATCATCAGAGTTACGGGCAAAACAATCATCAATGAGCACATTAGATGATGCAAAAACATTAAATCCATCGCCCCAACCATAATGTGATACAATTTTCACGTCTTTAATCTCTACATCATGCGAACCACCTGTTGGCACTTGAGTTGATACAATTCCCTGAACAAGCACATTATTTGATGATGTTATCTCAACTCCATAACCACGATCTTTTGGACGAAGCACACCTGCTCCTATGATCTTAACATCATGTTTGCCAATGACTCTAAGTCCTCCCTGCACCCATGCACCCTTATCAATAATGACTGTCATGTCTGACTCAATGTCCATAAAATTCCCTTCAATCTCATGGTAGCCAGTTGTAAAAAATAGAGTCTTGACTTTAGCCTTAGCCTTTTTGTCCAGAGTCTTGTACTTGTCATAAGATACAGCATTTTTGGTTTTTGACATTGAAATCTCCGGCACCTTGAAAATTTGCAAGTTATGATAGATATCGTCATTAATCTCAACTGAGATATTCATTGGTCTTTTCAATGTGAACTCAATGGTGGCAGAGTCTTTCTGAATGAACGGAATGTTATATGAAGATGGACGGATACGAACCTTGTGAATCAGACCTTTATTATAATGCACGCGAACGATCTTATCCCCCTGTGTTTCAGTCAGAGTTACAAAACTGCTCTTCTCCACATTGTGCTTGCCGTTTGCCACCCGGTCAACTGGCACTGAATATACAGATAAAGCCTCTTTATCTACAGTAACTGTAAAATCATCATTATAAGCTATCTTTGTCTGTGCTGAGATAGTGAAAAAACTAGCAAAAGCTAATAATAAAGTTAATAATTCTCGTTTCATAGTACTTACTATTTTTTTATGGAATTTATATTAGTAATTTAAAATACGAAGCAAGGTCAACTAATACTTAATTCTAAGGTTACTTTTTTCTGTCAGTCACAATAATATGATAATTGAACTTTGTCTATCGATAACTTTTACCGTCACAAAAGAAAAGCCAAACAAAGGACTTACCCGTACATTATCAATCGGTTGTCCTCGTTTGGCTGATTCTTACTTTTTTTATTCGATTATTATAAAAAAAGAAACAATCGACTATTTTATACTAATAGCAACGCCTCCACTTGGAGCTAATCTTTGCTTCAGTTTTGTTGTACTTGTCACAGTTATAGTTTTTATTGTATAGCTCTGTGGATTATTAATCCAATGAGCATCTTTACCATCGGCATAAATTGTTGCATGGAATTTCTGTCCTTTTGGTAGAAAGCTCAAATCAATAACAGCTTCGCGAGCATTTTCATCAGTTATTCCACCAATATACCATTCGTTCTTACCTTTTGCTTTACGTGCTATCGTTATATAATCACCCGGTTCTGCCTCAAGAATATAGGAATTGTCCCAATCAACCGCAACATCTTTTATAAACTGAAATGCATCCGAATAACGTTTGTAGTTCTCAGGCAAATCGGCAGCCATTTGTAACGGACTATACATTGTTACGTATAAAGCAAGCTGTTTAACCAGTGTGGTACTCAGTTTCGCTTTATTCTTTCCATAAACAGACAAATCACCCTGGAATATACCAGGTGTATAATCCATTGGTCCACCCATCAATCGGGTAAAAGGAAGAATTGTTGTGTGATCAGGTTTATTGCCGTTAAATGATTCAAACTCTGTGCCACGAGCTGATTCCTGAGCAAGCCAGTTCGGGTAAGTACGGCAAAGTCCGGTTGGACGAACAGCTTCATGCGAATCGACCATTATTTTATACTTTGCTGCAGTTTCGGCAACATAAAGATAATGATTCACCATCCATTGTCCATCATGATATTCGCTTCGTGGAATAATTGGTCCTACATATCCAGTCTTCACTGAATTGTATCCATTATCGACCATAAAACGAAAAGCATCATTTAACTGACGTTCATAATTAATAGCCGATGATGTAGTTTCATGGTGCATAATAATTTTCACCCCTTTACTTGCTGCATACTGATGCAACTCTTTCACATCAAAATCAGGATATGCTTTTGTAAAGCTATAAATATGTTCTTTTGCATAAGCCCAATTGTCTTCCCAACCTTCATTCCAGCCTTCTACTAGAACAGCATCAAATCCATTCTGAGCAGCAAAATCAATATATTCTTTTACGTGAGCTGTATTTGCTCCATGATGACCATTACATTTCAATTTGGAATAATCTGTTTGCCCAATTATGATATCCGGATTGTCTGTGTAAGCCCATGTAGAGCCACCTCCTGTGAAATATTCCCACCAAACGCCGATATATTTTACAGGCTTAATCCAGGAAGTATCTTCTAGTTTACAAGGCTCATTCAAGTTTAGAATTAGTTTAGAAGCTAATATTGCACGAGCATCATCACTTACAACGACAGTACGCCAAGGAGTTACGGTTCCGGTTTGAATATAGCCTTTATTTCCATTCTTATCTGGTGTAAGATGTGCACTCAGACAAAAAGCCTTATCATCAAGATTTAGGGCCATTGCTGGATAATTGACCAAAGCTGCTTCGTGAATATTGATATATAATCCATCATCCGATTTTAGCATCAAAGGAGTTTGCACAGCCAGTCCCGGTGCAGGAGCTTTTGCGGCAAGAGGCTCTTCGTGAACTTTACCAATTAAACCGGCTATTTCAGATAGCTTTGATGTAGTTATGGGAAATTCATTCGTATCATAATCAGCCGGTATCCAGAATGCTTTATGATTGCCGGAAAGTTTAAATTCGGTAGCTTCTTCCTTTATTGTGAAATGTCGAAGATTCTCCTGAACAGGAAATTCATATCTGAAACCTAACCCATCGTTAAACAAACGAAAACGTATATTCAGCTTTCTGTTGGTAGAAGTTTGATTCAGCGAAACAAGCATTTCGTTGTGATTATCTCTGATCTCTTTTTGCTCTCCCCATACTGGTTGCCACACTTTATCAGAAGTACAGAACTTAGTATCTGTTACAACAAGCTTATCTGTAAATGGAGCCAGAGAATTGAAAGTAAAACCCATCTTACTTTCATCAATAACAGTTTTACCCTTAAACAGAAGCTTATAAGAAGGAGTACCGTTATCATTCAACCGGAAAGTAAGAGTTAAATTTCCATCGGGTGAATTTAAATTTTGAGCTACTGATGTATTAACGATCAATAGACAAAGAAGAATAAAAATAATTTTTCTCATAATATTTTTTTAATAATCTACATATACTAATAACTATGCTGCCAACAAAAAAAACACATTAATGGACAATTACTTCATCTAGAAAAAACCATGCAGGATTTCCTACACCATAATGCCATGACGGGCACAAGCCAATTGTCTCTATCTTTACCTTTACATAACGGGCTTTGATAACATTATCCGATTTAACAGGTATGTTTACGTACTTCACCGGTCTGTCTCTATCTTCAGGAATATTTGTGGTTCCCATTAACGTAAAATTCTTATTATCGCTAGATGTATAACAGGTCATGCTTTTAGGTAACAAAATCCAGGCACCTAAATTATGCAGAAAATCAGCTTCTACACAGCTAAAATTCTGCGGTTTCTTTAAATCGATAACAAATTCTGCATCTTTCCCCATCCATCCTACCCAACTTTCATTGTAGGAAGCTGCTCCATAAAGACCATCTGTAAGAGCCTTAGGTGCTATTTTATCGTATGGAGCATTTGCAGGAATAATATAATTTACTTCAGCACCTTGAGCCATGTTTGTATTTTTATGAAGAAGATTTCTTTGTGAATAAAGTTCACAATATTCTTCAACTGTATTATTTCGTTCATTAAGGTATTTCACTCCCAGTTCATTAGCTCTTCGTTTGAATAAATCTAGCTTATCTTTCAGATCGGCAATATTTACTATTGGCTCCGTTCGTGCAATTTCAAGCTCGGCATATTGAATAGGCAGTCGGGATTCTCTTACACGATTAAGAAATACAGGATTATCAGCAACAGCTCGTTCGGCATCATCAAATAACTCTTTGTATTTTTGCATGAAATTTTTATTCAGCATGCCATTTTTATGTGTGATTGGAGTATCATATATCCATAGAGGAATCTTACTTTCCAGAAGCGCATCTTTCTGTATATTCAGATAACCATACAGATAAGGAGCAGCCTTACCATAATAACCTTCCAGGAAAGAATGCATTATAGAATCTACGTTTGCCGAAGTATTCCATAACAACTTAGATACAAGATATGAACGAAGTTCAGAAAAATCTCCCCCTTTAATGCTTGCAATCTGGGAAAAATGCATCTTTACGTTATTCTTCTTAAACAAGTTCATATTTGGTTGCAGAATATGAAAGTTTGGAAAAGGAGAAATGTAATTATCAAAATTAATACCATAATCCCACAGAAAAATATTATTCGATATTTTAGACCATCCTTCCAGATTTTTCATAAACCGTTGACCTGTCGCATTATCAGTCAATGGCACTTCTCTATAACAATCTATATCACAGAGCATAATATTCACATTAGGCAACGGTTTTATATGCTTAGGGGGAGGAACAGAATATAAATATGCAAGTGTAGAAAACTCTTTATCGGGAAAACGGGCTGCAAGTTTGTTCAGGAAATAAATAATTGTTCCCGAAGGACTACCTTCATATTCATCAATAGCTTTGCAACTATCACAGAAACAATGAGTCTGGCTATCATTCTGACTAACTGATATTATATTTTTCCCAGGATTCGCTTTAAAGATAGAGTCTAGTCGTTGAGATACAATTTCAAAAATTTCAGGGTTTGTTAAACACCACTGACTGGCAACTCCAGGTCTGCGTTGTCCATTAATAAACGAATAATATTGGGGATGTTTTTCTCCGTAAACAGCTGCAGGAAGTAATGAATTAAAAGTATGCACCCACAAATCTGCAGCAAATACTTCTTTGGGTTCCTCTAACCGGTGCCAAAGTGTATATATAGGGTCTTTGCAACTGTATGATTGTGTTTGACGGTAACGAAATGTAGGATTATCTATCTTCCTTATTCCTGAAGGTACGATCATATCCTTACTTTTATTAATGCTATATGTTTCTGCAGCGTAATAGTGTATTCCAAAGTAATCTTCCAATATAGTAACAACACCATATATAGAACCTTTACCGATACCTTTTACTATGCGCAGATATCCATCTGTTGAAGAAATATAGAAACCATCTTCAGTAATATCAGATACATTCAGAACTTTAAGTGGAAGTTGAAAATTTCCGATCAGGACATCTCCTTTTCGTTTTTTCTTTGTCGATACAATTTCTAATTTTGCTCCTGATATTCTTTCTGCAAAATCCTGAAATAACAGCGCAGCTTTCATATCTATGCTATCATTCTTATCGACGACTATTCGTGCCCTTGGTTTGCCTCCTCTGACAATTATTATCTGAGAAAATATATTCTGAGAAATAAGAAATAACAGTAATAGAATAATTCCTGTTTTATGTATTATTTTCATGGTAATTCTTTTTATTATAGCGCAAATTAACAATACAGTAGATTACAATGCTTAATCCAACTATATGTATTTATGTCTAAAATATTGATTTATGGTAATTTAAGATCAGAATCAATCGTTTTTTCTAAGTTTATCGCGTAGCTGTTTTAATGCATTGTAAATATGATTTTGAACAGTACTTAATGAAAGGTCTAATTGTTTGCTGATATCCTTGCTTGGCATATCCTCAATGTAGCTGAGTATAAATATTTCCTTGCATCGAGGAGATAAACTATCGATTGCAGAATCAATTATATTTTTAGTATCATTGTCATAAAGACTTTGAATAACTTCATTGGCATCCGGATCGTAATATTGATATCTAAGATATTCTATAGATTGTTGGTAATCGGACATTTTTTGATCAGACTGTTTCTTTTTCAAAACATTCAAAGCTGAATTGTATACAGAGCGGAAAAGATAAGCTTTTAACGAAAGACTTTCATCTATATTTTCTTTATGAAGCCATACGTTCAAAAAAACATCTTGTATTATATCTTCAGTTTCAGCAACACTAAGAAAAGATCTTCCATAATTTTGCAAAGCAGAATAATGCAGCAAATAAAGCTCGTTAAATGCAGCTCTATCACCATTTTTTATTCTTTCTGTCAATGAAATAACTTTTTCCATCAATGCCCAAGTCTGTCTTAAAAGAATTATATTTTCTTCTTCAACTGTTATTTATAACAACACTCGAAGTATTTGAAGCCATTAAATTTCCAAAAACAAAGGAAGTTTAATATACACCTTATTTGAAATACATATTTATTAATTTTCCAAACAAAAAATAGAACTATATTTCACTTCAAATATCTATAATTCAATACAATAAATATAATCTATATTCTCATCTTACTTTATATAAGTTTACTTAAAAGCATATTCTTTCAAACAAACTAATGCAGAGCAAGATATTTAGAGCTATTTCTATAATTACTTTTGAAATAACTCATTATCAGCATAAAGTTATACAGCTTCATTTTTCATCATGAAGGCCCGTAATTGTAACTGTAAAAGTAATATTAATCTTTTCATTTCCAACAACATTCTAAGAAGATATTTTCTAATTAAAGATACTAATTACGGGCCTACCTGATAATTCTGATAAATAATAAAACTACATTTATTTACTTATAAGAATTCTTTGTAATTCTACATTCCATCCGGCAACAGTAATTACCTGACGCGATTTGGAAGATGCATTATATTCGATTTCAATCTTCTTCTCTCCACCCGGAACAATCGTGCAATAGTTGTCACTGTAGAACACAGGAAGAAC
>Ga0183099_1001852_pt1 | contig 11570 bp, 13 predicted proteins | sample Biomet1_FD_127788 | JGI IMG/M metagenome (GOLD analysis project Ga0183099, IMG submission 127788) | Microbial communities from bioreactor (seeded with anoxic lake sediment) at LBNL, California, USA - Biofuel metagenome 1 | ecosystem: Engineered > Bioreactor > Anaerobic > Unclassified ... | reverse complement strand
TGAAGAGCGGCTTGTAATTGAAATCCACAATCACACCGTAAACTAAATAAAGTGTCTCCGGTTAAACATTCTGAATGTACTCTGGCTAAAATAGGTAAATCAGATGAGATATCACCCATGGTTAAGGCAACATGTTCTTTGCCATTAGCGTGTTCCTTAAACCCGGTCATCGTAAAAATACCCCAAGGGGTGGGTAGTTTTGCGTTCGCCGCCATTATTGTGACTTTCATAACATTCCTCTTTTTAAATCTGTTTTTTAACGGCAAACCAAGTCAATAGAGCAAGGATTGTACTAACTAAAATAATGAACCCGAAGGTCACGAATGAATCACCAATACCGACAAGCGGTGAAATGATACCCCCCATCAAGATCGGAAAGAAACCAGCCATAGCCGAAGCACTACCCGCATACTGCCGTCCCATCGCGATGGCGAGACTTGAAGCTCCTGGTGCTAAGATCCCGTAAGTAAAACCATAGGCAAATAGACAAAATTCGATCAACCAAAAGCTGCCATCTGTTAGTACAAGTACGTAAAGCAATAGACCCACCAGTACACTTCCAATCACACCGATTTTAATTCCGGTCTTTTGAGGTGTTTTCCCCGCAATATGGGCTCCAATCGTAAAACCTGCTGCATTTAAGGCAAAATAGAGGCTGAAGGCCAATGAACTGAGATGATAATGTTCCTGAAAAATAAATGGCGATGCCGCTATATAAGCGATAAGCCCGGCGGTCATGAACGATAATATGCCGATCAATAGCATAAACGGTTTGTTTTTTACGATTTCCAGATAGTTCAGATAAGAAGACAGGAGCTTGCCCTGATGCTTTTTCACATCAATCAATGATTCATGAAAACGTAAACAGGCTAATAACAGAGCGATCCCCATTGCGGCTTGAAAGGCAAAAATACCCCGCCAATCAGTCAACTCCAGCAACATAGAACCAACGACTGGTGCGATGATCGGTGCAACACCGTTTACGCTCATGAGTAGAGCAAAGAAACGGGCCATTTCTGGGCCTTCATATAAATCGGATGCAGCCGCTCGAGCAATGACAACACCGCCAGCGGAAGACATTCCCTGTAGAAAACGAAATGCAATCAATGTTTGCATATTGTCAGTCATCGCAATGCCGATCCCACTCACCGCAAAGACGCTACTACACAATATCAACGGAAGTTTACGTCCAAATTTGTCACTGATTGGACCTATCATTATCTGTCCCAGTGCAAGTCCCACCATGCACGATGTCAGGCTTAGCTGTACTGTTGGCATGCTGGTATTAAAATAAGTCACAACACTGGGCAAAGCTGGCAAATATAAATCCATTACAAATGGGCCAATGCCCGCTAAAACACCTAGGAATAGAACTAGGAAGAGGCGACTGTTCTTAGTTGTTGTATCTTGGCTATTTTCAAAGATTTCGCCTGATGTGTTCATGTTAATCACTCATTTAATAAATGTTCTATCGGTTTCACTTTATGTGTATATGTTCTGTTGATAAAGCGTGTTTTTGTTTCAACATTTAAAACAAATTGTTTTTAATAGATAGTTAGGAATTTGCTAATTTTAGAAAGACTTATTTTTGTGGAATGAAATTGGGTTAGCTGAATGATGTGTGCTGCTAACCCAACTTATTGTTTTAATTAGACAGGATTTGTTGCGCTTGTTGTTCTACGTAGGTAGGAAAATCAATATAACCGTGATTATCGCCACCATAAAAGACAGTGCGCGGAGCTTCGGCCAAGGGCCAATCATTTTGCATTCTTGTAACGAGATCTGGATTTGGAATGAATGGACGACCAAAAGCAACAAGATCAATTTTCCCTGCATCCAAATAACGTTCTGCTCTTTGTTTATTAAAGCCGCCAGCCATGATTAGTACCCCATTATAGGCAACTCGGAAAGATTCAAGGAAACCATCCGTAAAACCTGACTCAAATTCATCGCTATTTGCGGCAGAGCCTAGGGTGATTTGATCGCTTAAATGAACATAAGCAATTTTACGGTTAGACAATCCTTTACCTAGTTCTAACCAGGTATCTAGCTCCTGCTCAAATGCCGGCATGTCGCCTACACGGCCAAACGGTGATATGCGAATACCTGTTCGTTCAGGGCCGATAGCTTCGCTCACTGCGTCAACAACTTCTAATACAAAACGCAGACGATTTTCTATTGTCTGGGAACCATATTGATCATCTCGTTTGTTCGCTGCTGGATTGATGAATTGCTCGATCAGATAGCCATTTGCGCCATGAATTTCAACACCATTAAAACCGGCCTCGATGGCATTGCGGGCCGCCTGAACATAGTCTTGTTTAACCAGTTCAATATCTTCGATAGTCAGCCCTTTAGGGATTGATAATGGGAGTTTGGCGGGTTGACCATTTTCATCTAAAGCGAAAACACTGCAACCTGCCGCTGGAATGTCTGATGAACTGACGGGGGCTTGTCCATTAGGTTGCAGGCTGGTGTGTGAAACTCGGCCGACATGCCAAAGCTGAATAAAAATCTTTCCTCCCGCATCATGAACTCGCTGAGTCGTCTGTTTCCAACCCTCGACTTGTTCAGCAGTATAGATGCCAGGTATTCGTTATATTATCAATGAGTTAGTTAAATTTTCAGAAAATCAATTGTTTGATTGATTATTCATCGAATAAGCAAGAACTACATTGGATCAGACTAGTGTTAAAGTTAAAGGGATAACGACAGTACTTCAGCCAAAAGCAGTGCTATTCCATCTTCTTCGTTACTTTTGGTGAGGCAATGACTAGATTGTTTCACCTCGTCAGTTGCATTTCCCATCGCAACACCAAGCCCTACTTGACTAAGCATACTAATGTCATTTTGATTATCACCAAAAGCAATCACTTGAGACATATCGAATCCACGTTTTATCACCCAGCTATGTAATCGGGAACCTTTACTATTGTGATAATCCATAATTTCTAATCCATTCTTAGATGTCCGATGAAACTCGAACGAATGTTCAGAAGATAATTCCGCGATAAAGGAATCAATAGCAGCTGGATCGCTATTGATCAGGTCCATTTTCCATAATTCATCTTCGAAACCCAAAAGGTGACCGATTGTATAGTGTTCAAAAAAAATTGGTGCGACTTCTTCGGGCTTCGAATCAAAATACATCTTAGCTTTTTGTATTAGTCGATTCTGAGGCTGATGCCCTATGCCATTTGTATAATAGCAAATAACATCAAATGCATATTTTTCGATCAGTGGGATCAATTGTAATTTTTGTTCAAAATTTAAAGGCGAGCCCTCCGTTATCTTTTTTTGATTAGGGTCATAGATGTATGCTCCATTTGCACAAATAATTGGAGTGTCTAACTCAAGTTGCGCATGTAAGGATGTCGCCATCATATGATGCCGCCCTGTCACTAAAATTAGTTTAATGCCTTTTTTTTGTGTATGTTTAATGGCTTGCCATGTTAAGGCTGATATTTTTTGTTGCTTGGTAAGTAGCGTTCCATCAATATCCAGGGCAATTACTTTGAATCCAGTCTTCATACGGAAGCAATCCTTGGGGTCATAAATCTTGATCTGAAACATTCATTATATGGATGAGTCGTTGAAGGATAATGTGCCATTTTTTATAGAATAAAATTCTTTTTAATAAAGAGCATAGGTGAGAAAAATAAAGCCTCTTGCTTTTTAGGCATAGAGGCTAAAATTAAAACATTAACGATAGTGTATTATTTTAAGCCGACTTTATATGCTTTTTTTGAAGGAGATGTTTGAATCAACCAATTGCCGCTTTTACGGAATGAGCTGGCTGATGCATAGGTATCTTCCATAAATTGGAAATAAGTAATTTTGTTATCTTTAACTTTTGCGTGAATAGAAAATGGAGATCGGAATGATTTGCCAAGAGATATAGATCGATAGGTGAATTCACCAAATACCGCCACATCTTCATCGGTACCAAACATATCGGTCACTTTGAAGTCTTCGATTTTCCAGTATTTAGCTACACGAGCAAAGGTGCTACTAAACGCCTCTGGGCCTTTAGATGTACCAGTCCATGGCAGGATCTGCTTCATTTCAGGATTATCAAAATTCAGTGAAATATAAGTCGCATCTGTTGCAACAAGGCGTTTTGCTGCCGCATCAATTTTGTCTGGTGCCGTATTTTGTAAAAAATCCTTGATGATATCGACAGGTTTTGTTGATTCTGCGGCGCTAACAGAGGAAGCTGTTTCAGCCATTGCAATTGATGTTGTCAGCGCAGTTATGCTGATTGATGCACTGGCTAACACGACTGTCGCAATTAAGTTACGTTTGAAATTTGAAGCTTTCATAAAAATACCTCTGTTTCATTAATAAGTTTTTGTGATTCAAAATATCTCAAACTTTAGTTGGCACACTTCAATCACCACCCACAAGAATATGATAGTATTTTTCTATGAATGGATTAATCCGTTTATTTGGATAACACTTTTCCATATTTGGAATAATTCTGCACTGGTTTTTGTGATGTGAGTTGAACGGGATCAGCGAAAAGGGGTTATCACTAAGATGAATAACTTATAAAAATTGCGAAGGGAAACGGTACATCTGTAAATACAAAGAGAAGAACAGTTAGATGAATATGATGTTGTTGCAGTATTTGGCGAGAATATAGATTGATAATAAGGCGACCGATGTGATCGCCTTATAAAAGCATTTAATTGGCTAATTTTGTTGCAATAGTCGCAACATGTTTGCCTTGGAATTTAGCTAAAGCAAGCTCTTTATCCGATGGTTGTCTACTTCCGTCCGGGCCTGCAATTGTCGCTGCTCCTAATGGAGAACCACCTCTTACTTCTGAAATATCCGATAGCTCTGGTGCGGCATAGGGCAGTCCAACAACAACCATACCATGATGGAACAAGGTTGTGTGGAACGATTGCACAGTTGTTTCGTTTCCACCACCTGTACCAGTTGAGGTAAACACGCTTCCAACTTTACCAATCAGTTTTCCACCGGCCCAAAGTCCACCGGTTTGATCGAGAAAATTGCGCATTTGTGAAGCCATGTTACCGAATCGAGTAGGTGCACCAAAAATAATTGCGTCGTAATCAGCTAATTCAGCTGGATTAGCAATCGGTGCGTCTTGTTCAATTTTAATTCCTGATTTGACCGCAATTTCTTCCGGTATTAATTCAGGAACTCGCTTAATAGTAACTTCTACATTATCTACAGATGCCGCGCCTTCAGCTACTGCATTCGCCATGGTTTCAATATGTCCATAGCTTGAATAATAAAGTACTAACACCTTTGTCATGACGATATCTCCATGGGTTGATTGCTTACTTGTGAACAGCTTCCTAATAAAATTCAACATATTTTTTCCCGGTCATTCTTTCTGGATTTCATACGTAAACCTACTAAAACAGAGTGTTAATTAATAAGTCTGAAAAACACCATTTTTGTAATCTTGTACAGCTTGTTTAATCTGCTGATGTGTATTCATAACAAACGGCCCATAGTGAACTATTGGTTCATCAATCGGTGTTCCTGACAAAATCAATACACCACAATCGGGTAATGCTTTCATTTTTAGAATTGTATCTCTGGTCAGTATTGCCAGATTTCCACTTGATACAATCACTCCCTGAATATCAACACTGCCGTTGTAAACAAAGATTTGCGAAGCACAATCACTATTGATTTCTATTTCAACTTCACTAGACTTACTAGCCATCCAGTCGGCAAAAACAATCGGGACACCTGTTTTTTTAAGCGGTCCGGATATTTTATCTTGTTCAACGGCGAGCGAGCCAGAAATTACATTTAATTGACTCGTATTACTCAATACTTTCTTTCGAATATCCGAGGACTGAATATTAAGATATTGAGCTGGGGTCATTTTCAAAGCCGCGGGCTGATTGATCCAGATCTGAAAACTATGTAATTGACCTTGTTCCGATATAGGCATTTCGCTATGTAAGACGCCTCTTCCTGCTGCCATCCATTGAGCATCGCCAGACATTATTTCCGTGATATTTCCCATCTGATCCTGGTGTTGAAAATGTCCTTTTTTCATATAAGACAGCGTTTCAATACCTCTGTGAGGATGCGCTGGAAAACCACCAACATAGTCTTTTTGATCATCAGATTTGAGTTCATCAATCATTAAAAATGGGGATAACTCAGGCCAATCAAATGCTCTAATTCTGTTTATTTTTACCCCATCACCATCTGATGTAGGTGAAGCTTTACGGATTGAGCTTACTTTCATTAATTTTTTCATTGCTGTTCACCGTATATTCATGGACAGACATGTTTCAATAAGTTCTTTGCAACGGATAGGAGCAGTCAACACGAACTTTGATTAGTTCTTGGCTTTTCTGCCATCTAAACTGAATGCACCAGCACCGAATACAGCTACTTGGAACATGCCGCCCGCGATAGAAATGTTTTTAAAGAAGTGAATAAACTGGTTTTGATCCGCTAATTGGTTGTGGAATGCCATTGCGGTCACAATGGTGAACAGCCCCAAAATAGTGGCAACAAAGCGTGTTTTATATCCTAAAATGAAAAGTGCCGTTAACCCCAATTCCACTAATAGTGCGATGGCATAACCTAACTGAGGGAAAGGTAAACCACTTGATGCGATATAACCGATAGTACCTTCAGGGGCGCTTAACTTACTAAATCCACTCAGTAGAAATAAGAATCCAATTAATACGCGTGAAATTGTAGCAACAACATCCTTTGCTGTGATGTTCATATTCAAACCCTTATAAATGACTGATAGTGATACAACAAGGCAATCTTGTCGTTCGAAGTTGTTGAAGCTACTTTAGCTATTGCGGTACGTGGGAAAAATGCTTTAAATGGGAATGACTTATCCAAATATGGAAGAATAATGAAATTCAATCCTAACGATTTACTGCTTTTTGCTAGCGTCATAGCTGAGGGGAGCTTTTCTAAAGCCGCAGAGCGTCTGGATTTACCGAACTCTACAATATCCCGGCGTATAGCTGACCTTGAGAGAAATCTTGGGGAGAAACTACTGATAAGAACTACCCGCAAAATGACAGTAACGGATTTTGGGTATGCAGTTCTTCGCCATGCTCAGCAAATTGCAGCAGAAATTGATGCAACAATTGTGCTTTCTGATACCCGGCGTGCTGTGCCGACAGGGCAGCTACGCATTTCAATGCCGGGAGATTTTACTAACAATATGATGGGACCGATGCTGGCTGGTTTTATATTGGAGTATCCAGAAGTTACATTAGATATTCATGTATCACAACGGCGAGTGGATGTAATCGGCGAGAGTTTTGATGTGGTTATCAGAATTGGCGAATTGGCTAGTGATGCAACTTTAGTAGCAAAAAGTATCGGTTCTTTTTCTGTCGGTCTTTATGCTGCTCCAGCCTATCTCAAACGTTGTGGCTGCCCTGAAAAACCAGAAGATCTCATAAAGCATCATGGTCTAATGCTTTGTCCGCAAGGAGCTGCGCCAAAATCATGGGAATTAACTAATTTCAATAATGATGAATGGGGAGGGATGCCCAACGTGGTTGCAGTAAGTAACTCCCCCAGTGTGCTAGCAAATTTAGCGTTATCCGGTGTGGGAATTACGACATTAGCATCACATTATGCTCGTCAGTATGTGAACGATGGGAAATTGCTACGAATATTACCGGAATGGAGTTGTCCAACAATTCCTGTTTGGGCCGTGTTTCCTGAACGACGATTGATGCCTACCAGAACTAGAGTTTTCTTAGATTATATTGCAAACAGCTTTAATGGCTTTGATAGTATCTGAGCTAAAAAGAGAAATAGAAATGATACTGCTTGGATCATTTCTATTGATGATAGTTAAATTATAAATCAGCAAGATTTCTCTATTTCTTCACTTCTATATAGTGCAGCTTTCATTGCGTTACTAATCAGGATAGGTAAATTCCCTTCCTCAAAAACACGTATAGCTGCAGCTGTTGTTCCTCCTTTGGAAGTCACTTGTTCTCGCAATGTAATCAAGTCGATTTCGGGTTTATTAATAACTAGTTTCGCTGCGCCTAATGCTGTTTCTTGAACTAATACACGAGCAGTGTCAGCGGTGAAACCCATTCTTTGAGCCTCTTCAACCATCGCTTGCATAAAGAAAAAGAAATAAGCAGGGCCACTACCAGAAATTGCCGTAATTTTGTTTATATCAGCTTCTGTATCAACCCAAATGCTTTTTCCAATTGCTGTAAACATGGCTTCCGTAAAGTGACGTTCAACTGCTGAAACGATGTCAGAAGCAAACAATCCAGTTATCCCCGCACCAATCAATGATGGTGTATTGGGCATGCAACGAATGATGTTTGTGTGACCATGTAACAACTTACTCAATTGGGTAATACTGACACCAGCAGCAATGGAGATAACTAACTTTCCAGAATAATCAGTAATTGAATCCGATAATGTTGAAAGCATATCTGCCATAAATTGCGGTTTAACGGCTAGAACAATGACATCGGCATTTTTAGCCGCAATGGTATTGTTTGTGGAACCAACAATATCGAGCTCGCCTGCGAGATGTTCGATCTTCGCAGAATTAACCCCAGTAGCATGAATGTTTTTAGCAGGGATACCTGCTTTAATTAAGCCACTAATTAAACTCCGAGCCATATTCCCACTGCCGAGAAAGGCTATTTTTTTATTCTGCATATGCTTTCACTTTTCATCGTGGTAATTGAATGCGTCGAACTTAATTCAATATATATCACACCGGTAACGCAGAAGTAAGTTTGATCTTTTGCATTGGGATCTCAGTTTTCACACTTTGAACCCCCTTAATTCGCGTAAGATGCTTAATTTGAAATAGTCGATAATCATCCAGATCAGCCGCCACAATTCGTAGTAGAAAATCACAATCACCTGCCATCAGATGGCATTCAACCACCTCTGGCAGCAGCTTGATTTCATCGGTGAAATGATCGACGGTTTCGGCATCTTGCCCTGTTAACCATACTCGTGCGAAGACCGTGAGTCCTTTGCCGACTTTGTTAGCATTGAGTACTGCTACATATCGGTCAATAACGCCGCTCTCTTCCAATAATCGAACTCGCCGTAAACAAGGGGAGGGAGACAATCCAACTTCTTTGGCTAATTCCACATTCTGTAAGCGACCATCTCTCTGTAGAGCGGTAAGAATACGTCTATCTATAACATCAATTTTCATTGAAATCCTATGCCAACAAATAATGGAAAAACATAAATAGATGCCAATTTAATGTCATATAAAGGCAAATAAGCAACCAAATTTTGCTTGGTTTGGATGAAAATACATGTATGAACTAACCATAATGAAACCCAAAAATCATCCCTATGAATCAATCAGTCGATCGCGAACAGCACGAGAGTATGCCGCTCAAGGGTATTGATACCAACCACCAGAAAAATGGGGCCTCTGTACAGAAAGAAGAAAAAGAAGAAATAGGCGTTAAACCTGCTGACACAGGATCTTACTCATTGCCGCCAATATTCCGGCTTCTTTAATTCAATGCAGAGGAAAACATTGTGAACATAAATACACTCGAGTCATCAATACCCATTTCATTGGAATCAAATGCCAAAAATGAATTCTGGCGTGGCATAAAGGCAGCGTTTCCAGTCATGCTTGGTTTTATTCCATTTGCGTTGGTATTAGGTGCTCAGGCTATACAAAATGGTCTGAGTTTCATTGAGGTGCCATTGATGACCGGTTTGAATTTCGGTGGAGGCTCAGAGTTTACAGCAATGCAGTTATGGACATCACCACCGCATGTGTTGCTCATAGTTGCGATGTCCTTTTTGGTCAATAGCAGACATATATTGATGAGTGCGGCATTGGTTCCTTATCTGCGTCATTTACCTAAACGCTATGTTATTCCTGCGCTTTTTTTTATGTGTGACGAAAGCTGGGCGATGGCGCTTTCAGATGCGAAGAAACAATCACGCAACACAATTAGTTTCCCTTACTATTTGGGTGTATCAGCAGGGCTATATCTCACTTGGGTCATGTTCACCGTGGTGGGTGCACATTTAGGTCCAATTATTGGCAATGTTGAACAATATGGTTTTGACATGGCGTTTACTGCAGTTTTTTTAGTGTTACTAAGAGGTATGTGGAAGAACACTCGGACTTGTCGACCTTGGTTTGTAAGTCTTGCCATCGCGTCTTTGACTTATCTACTGATCCCTGGTGCTTGGTATGTTGCTGCGGGTGCAGTTTCTGGGCTCATTGCTGCCGCATTCTGGGGGAAACAGCAATGATCGACACACTGACGATTCTTACCATAGTTTTGATGGCATCTACGACCTATATAACTCGTATATTGGGTTATCTTATGCTGAGAAATCACACACTCAGTCCACGCATGATGTCGGTGCTAGAAAATGTTCCTGGCTGCGTACTAATTTCTGTCATCGCACCAGCTTTCGTATCAAAGAATCCGGCTAATTTGTTGGCGCTCGTAATCACTTTGTTGGCAGCAATGCGTTTATCTATTTTGCCTACAGTAATCACCGGTATTTTCGCAACAGGTTTACTTCGTCATTTTATTGGTTAGATCAACGTCAACTATACCGCAACGCTATTAATTCGAACCATATAAGGAACCTTAAATGTCTTCTGGGGCAACAGCTTTGGCAGTAGAAAAACTACGCTATTCGTCTGCTTACTATTCCCGCCTTTCGGGCTTGTAAGCCCAGAACAAGCGTTTTTCTCCGCATCGCGTATTTCAAAAGAGACCGGTGAGATGCAGTAAAACTTGACGGGGGAGTAGCAATGGCACCTACTAATTGCATTTTACTGTCATGGGACATATTGGGTTAATACCAAAAGCTGTCAATGTTCTTGGGATATGCGGCCTGAGGAAAAGACGATATTGAACGTGCTCGTATCATAGCTGATAGCAAAATTATCGATAATGCCGGCGTATTTTGTATTTATCAAGTATTTTTTGAGCTTATAGAAACCTGTTTTTGGTATCGCTAAATCCGCATTATCTGTATCTGAATAACTGTCATACAGAGGCGCTTTCCCATTTATTGTATAGCGTCGAGGATGGTGGTGGAGGAAATGTTTACCGCGATAGGTAATGTTTTTGGCTTAGTTTTTCCCAACAGTGGGAGAGCAATAAACCTTTACTCAAAGTAATTCGTTTTGGGGCAGAAGCGTGCTCATTGAGCTAGCGCTTCGATGGTTACACAACGGTTGTTTTTGTAGTGAATGCAGGTTCCATGGAACCTGCATTCAATCTATTAGCACACTTTATTGGTATCAACCTGATCTTCCCATTTCGGGAATGGCATGCCGTGGTTGCCTTTATAAGCTGGCGATTTTGGTTGTTCCCAACCTTCCAGCAGGCTGTCATCCACTTTGTAGATTTCAATGCCGAGTGGACGACAAACTTTCAGCGGGTCTTCCGCTTCTGGCCCCCACAGTGCAACCGAGAGATCGCCACCAGGGCAAGTTGAAATGGCACACAGCAGATCGATTTCTGCGAAGAACTCTAAATAGTCCCCTTTTTTCGCTGGGCAGGCTTTCATGAAATACATGTCATCACTTACATGTCATCACT
>Ga0183099_1001851_pt1 | contig 11576 bp, 14 predicted proteins | sample Biomet1_FD_127788 | JGI IMG/M metagenome (GOLD analysis project Ga0183099, IMG submission 127788) | Microbial communities from bioreactor (seeded with anoxic lake sediment) at LBNL, California, USA - Biofuel metagenome 1 | ecosystem: Engineered > Bioreactor > Anaerobic > Unclassified ... | reverse complement strand
AAGAGCTATTTCTAATGTTTCTTTTGAGGAATTATCAGAGGTTTCCATACTACGGATATCTTCTGAAATACTCCCAAAAACGCTTTTTTTTGCATTTCATTGTCCGTGAAACTGACTGGCAAATCCAGTTCAATAGCAGCAAGAATAACTTTTGCTTTATATTCAGTGGAACCGGATACAGATAAAGTGTTCCCGTATTTTTTTACAGCTAAAGAAAGAGCTATTTCTAATGTTTCTTTTGAGGAATTATCAGAGGTTTCCATACTACGGATATCTTCTGAAATACTCCCAAAAACGCTTTTATACAAAGGCGTTTTTTTTATTGATTTGCCATTATTTACAGCAGCGGAGATACGGTTTCCACTAAATTTTTGCTGTTGCAATTCTTTATTCAGATCAATATCTTTGTATTTCCCTGTCCGGGAGATATATTCTATGTGGTTTGTAGCACTAACTTGTGTGCCGTCGGGTTTCTTATCCGGTTTAATCGTAAAGTGATAACATGCCACAGAAAACACGCTCCTTTTTTGGGGTTTTAGCAACGCAGTTCAGCGAATGAATATGAGCGGCAATCCCTTATGTTTTAAGAGGTTTTTTGAGTTTCTCGGAACGAGAAGCTCCTAAGTGCGCTTGCCTTAATATTTTAAGCCTTAACCTATTGCTTTTTTGTATGACAATATCATACCATCCTTTGGTTTATCAGGGTGCATCATTTTAAGTACCAATTGGTGTGCCACTTGAAAAAATATGTATTTTTTATGGTATCCTATCTAAAAATAGATGAAGAATAGGTGATGAAATGAGCTTGGAACAACAGTTGACAGCACGAAATAAGCTTAGAGAAAAAATAGAATGGCAAAATAAAGAAATACGACAATGCCAATATGATTTAAAAAAAATAGATAAACGTGTCCGTCGTTATAAGCTTATTGAAGCCGGGACTCTATTTGAAAAAGCAGGGATATTATATACATATAACCCAGATCGCGTATTAACTATTTTACAAAACCTAAAACATGTAACTATAAATAAAAATTAGGAGGATATTATGGATAGTTTAAATAAATTGATAGAACGAAAAAAGAAGCGCGAATTGAAGTTGCAGAAGGCTAATGAAGAAAAAAAAGCTCTTAAAGCCCGTGAAGCTGCCTTGCAAAAAGAAGTGGCAGCTGCAGATAAAAAGCTTTGGCAAGCAACCGCAATTTATTTTGTGGAACAAATAGAAAAAGAAGGTTTCAATTTGTCTGAAATTAATATTGAGGGTGTTGATTATGTAGAATTGGCAGCTTTTCTGTTAGAAAAAAATCCTGCAGAAAAAAGAGCGGATGGAACTGATGAATAAAGTTCAGATCCTAAAATATTTGAAAGGCTTAGTAGTATTAATTTAAGACGAAAATAAAAATATCTGCACGGAAAATTCTGTGCAGATATTTTGCGTAAGGTGAATCTATGAAAAGAATAGTTATGGTAATTATTTTTGGATTGTTTTTATTGGTGGTTTCTTTTAATAGATCTATTCCGGAATGCACTCCGAGTGAAATACAATCCGGGAAATATCATATTTTGAAAATGGAAACTGTAACAAATATTGATACAAAGTTAGTTTTAAGGGCAGAATCAGGGGAGGTACTTTCAACTAAATTAAGGCTAACGCAGATCAGTGTGAAGAATTTGAATGGATATATATATATTGACGAAGATAAATCATGGAGCATTCAATAAAGAGGGGGAATAAATTATGTTTAAAAGGTTTCAAGTCAACCAAATAGAACCTAGAAAACGTGCTTTTACTTATCTGATATTGGCATTTTTGAGTTTGTACGGAAGATTCTTTTTTAATGAACTTAGGATGCTTTTTGCAATATTGTTTTTCCTATTTGTTTATCTGATGCTATCCGAATGTCAAAAAGATAGTGCGGAATGAAGAAAAAATGCACCGCCAGCCTTTGATCCGTCTGCAATTAAAACAGCATTTAGTGATTAAAGCATGGGGAAACTATAGCCTGAAAAAGTATTGATATTTATATTTTTTTTATACTTAGCATACCTGATTAAATAAAATATGGTATCTAAAATAATTGTAATTACAGAGGAGAATACAAATTAAAGGAGCTTGAAGGATGATGGTTAAACGTATATTTATCGGTTTATGTTTTAGTAGTCTTCTTATGATTTTTTTACTTAGAAGTGATTTTGCTTTGCAGTTTGCTTTGCAGGTTGATTCACTTGCTTCACAACTATTTACTGATCTTGATTTTTTGTTTTTTTTAGGCAATATATTAGCAATGTTGCTTCTTTTTATTGGCCTAAAAACAGGGTCCACTTTTCTATGTTCTTTGTCCTTTATAAATGATTACAGATACTATATCAAAAAAGGATCGTGCCCTAATTTATGGGATGTGTGCGGTTACGTTATTGATTATCCCGGGTACTTCTACTGAATTTAAAGTGGCAATAACAATAGATATATTAAGATCAATATTATTTTTATTTTTTGCATTTAAAAGCATTAATCTTTTTGGAAGTGTAAAACTAGAAAAACTTCTGAAAGAAGCTGCTGCCCAAACGGAATTTCTACATGACAAGAAAATTTATAAGATCGATAATGCACAAGTTATAAAAAAAATAGAATACCCATATCATCATGCGCTAAATTTAGCGAAGGTTGTATTCTTTGATGCAATGAAAAAATCAAAATTGAGAACTGTCTTATATCAGTCACAAAGAGAAAATTATTTTATATATACGTTATATATGAATAATTTGAATGCAAATTTAGAAATAATAATAGATCCATTATCTACTGAGCAAGCAAAAGCTTGGCTATATCATACAGATATTGAACTCTATAAACAAAAATTTGATGAATTTGAAGAGGCGTGAGGAGGAGAAATTCAATAATAAACTTTTTAGGTGATGGTGCTTTATTAGAAATTTTATTAGCATCGATCACCATGTTGGGGTTTGGATTTTTTGTTTATGGTGCATTAACTGGTGGGCGATATGGCATGATATTAGGAATGCTAGGCGGCTTTGTTTTTGTATTTGAAAAAATAACATAAAAAGTTTTTTGCGGTATAAATAAAATAAATAGGTCAGAAATGAGGAATGTATAATTGGATCATTTAGTGAATACTTTTTTTCATTCTATAGCTTGGCATGCTGGTACAAGTTTTGCGCATATGCTAGGATTTCCAGTGGCTTTGGTTTTTATCGGTTATGCTGTATATAGGTTTATAAAAAAATAGTAAGGTTCTAATCGGCTACATTTTAGGTAGTCGATTTTTTGTCTGAAAAACATAAGAATTTTATTTGATGAATTCATAGTATCCTATGAGGTATAGATATTATAAATGATTTTGAGAGGGTGTTTTTTATGAATTTTGCAGAAAATCTACATCAGGAATTAGAGTTTTTTGATCCATCGATGCTGTCTATCGAGTTTCAAAAAACATCAATCCAAAAGCTCGAACAGACTGTAGATCGGGAATTGGTAGATAGTTCAAAAGAAATTCAGACACTATTAAGCGAGATCGGATCTTTGATTGATGTGCATTTCGCTGAAATAATTGATAAACGGTGCCAGGATGAGTATAAATATGGGGAACAGCTTGATCTTACGGATTTATGGCATAGAGTAGGACATAAGTATTTAGGGGCTTATGACGTACAAAATCAAGCTGTTTTTGAAAAATATAAATCCCAAAATGCTTTGTATAAGAAAAACGAGGCGGCTTTTAATAATATAAAGAAACCTAGTAAATTTAATTTAGTAGGGAGATGCGTATATTATGTAAAAGAAAAAATCTTGCAATTTGAAGCACGATCAGTTGAAACTTCCTATAAAGAACATTGTATTTCAGATAAAAAATTTCAGGAGCAGTTCAATAAACTTAATGAAATTGATAACCAAGAGGCGTTTAAACTTTTTGATCGTGTTGAAGTTGCAATAAACGCATATTCAGAAGCAATACATGAATTGGGCACTTTGAAATCCATTAAAATGAAAATCGAAAAAAATGATAATAAGCAAGTTTATCTTGAAGGCTTTGGTCGAAATAAAAACGACATAATAAAAAATGCTGATTTTTTTGAAAAACAATTGGTGTTTTTCTCGAAAAATAAGACAATCATAGATTCTAGGACAAACAAGATTCATCTCGTCAACCCTGAGAAAAAACAGTTTCATATTGCTAACCAAGGGAAAACCCTTGCAGTTTTAAATGAACCATATTATCATTTTGATCCAATTGATAGAATGAAAAAAATAGATATATCTTATCAAAAAGGGGAAGAACTGTATACGCTTAAGACGGGTTATTGTTATGTTGTTGATCCAGAAAATAGGCGCAGAGGTGGCGATGATGAGACACGAGGCTATGTTGCTGTTGTAGATAAAAAAGGGGAAATCGTAGCTGACTTCATCGAAGATTACAAACTTGGAGCAGATAAAACGATTTTAGAGGGGAAATTAGCAGTAGCCACATTATTAAGAGACTACGATTTACAACAAAGCACCAATATCCCTAATAAACTGGATTTTGTTGAATTTAATGAAAATATTAGACAGTTTGAATTTGGTGTTGAGGAAATTCATCCAGAATATATAGATATGATTGAAGATGCTGTTGAACGTATGTTTTCAACAGTTGTAACAAAAGAGTCCAAGAAAGAGGTTGAAAAAAATAATCATCTAGACAAATCTATTGAACTTATCGAGGAAATTCAAAAAAATAATAAAAAAGGAACTTCCGCGGAAGTTGAATATTGTAATCAGGTTAAGACAAGTGAAGTTAAATCTCATTCCGTTGATGTTCTGGCATTAGAAGATGAAAAAATTATGCGAAAAATGTTGTGTTCAGGGAAATTTACATCTAGTCAGATCGGCGATGCTATAAAGAAGTGCAGTCCTGTGCAATATAAGAAAGATAGGAATGTCGTTCAAGTTATGAAGAAAATTACAGAAGACCCAGAGTATAAAAAACAATTATTATTGAAAGGTCGAAAAATATGAGCATAAAAAAGGTGTCCGTTTCGGGCACCTTTTTTATGCTGAAAAATATAAGAATCTGAAATAGGTAAAATAAGATATGCTTGAAACAGACGTAAATTTTATAAGAAAGGACCTTAGAATATGCGATTATTTATTGCAGAAAAGCCTAGTATGGGGGAAGAAATTGCGAAAGTTTTAGGAAGCCCTCAACGGAAAAATGGATATTTTGAAATAGGAGATGATATTGTTACCTGGGCCTTTGGACATATTTTAAAACAATTAGATCCAGAAGAGTATGATCCAAAACTTAAAGATTGGAATGAAGAAGACTTACCAATTTTCCCTCAATGGCAAAACAAAGTAGTTGAAGACTGCGAAAAACAATTTTTTATAATTAAAGATTTAATCAACAAATCTGCTGAAATTGTTCATGCCGGTGATCCGGATCGTGAAGGGCGTGCGACACGTTTCTAAGTGAAAAGCTTAGACACTGGTGAACAACCAGGAGAACTGACATCTTGATTAGTCAAATGAGAGGGTAACGCCTTGAAGGGCTAACTTTAATCCTCCGGCAAGCACGGAAATGGATAAGCATCGAAGTGTTTGAAGCCCGGTGAAGTCGGCAGAAGCAGCCTAAGTTGCAAAGTGTAAGTAGTGATTGGTACAAAAGTGGTTTGAAACCCGCCTGTCATCAAAGCACATGCGCAATATGGTGAGCGATATGCCGGAAGTCTATAAAATACCCATGGTGAGAATGTAGTACACACTACTGACAAAGTTCCGAATGTACGGGGGAATCTCGGAGCCAGCAGAAATGTTGGCACATACACAAGTATGGCAGATGAGGGCGAGTAAAATTGACCTTTATGAAAACCCTTGCAGTGTTACAGGCACTGGAAAATCTGCAAACCCATAGGAACCACCTAAAGGTATATGTAAAGATAGAGATGTTGGAACGTGGAAAGCATTGAACATGGAGTGCTTATACTCGATGAAATGGTGATAGGGCAACCTATCTTTGTCAATGTGATAGTAGGGGCACAGTACCAGTGAAACCATGATAATAAGTGGTGGAGGGATAGCCCCGAGTCAGTCATACAAATTAAAGTTTATATCATAAAATAATTCATAGGTTCTGGTGAGACTAATAGAGGCAAACCTCGAAAGGAGGTGACGCCGACTATGACTGCTATAACCAAGAATGCTAGTTTGCGCCATAATGAATATTATGGGCAACAAGAACAGTTAGATGAATTGTATCAACAAAGTCTTTTAGGTAAAAAGTTTGTAAACCTATACGAAAAAATTATAGATGAAAAGAACATTCTGCTAGCGTACCGAAATATCAAAGCTAATACGGGAAGCAAAACAAAAGGTACAGATAATCTAACCATTAGTGATATTGCGAATATGACAAATGAGCAAGTTGTTTCAATGGTGAGAAGAAGGCTAATAAAATACAAGCCGCAACCAGTCAAAAGAGTAGAAATTCCAAAACCTAATGGTAAATTAAGACCTCTTGGAATTCCTACGATAAGTGACCGATTGATACAGCAATGTATTTTACAAATTCTCGATCCTATTTGTGAAGCAAAGTTTCATAATCATAGTTATGGATTTCGACCTAGTCGAAGTACAGCGCATGCAATAGCAATGATGTACAAAATGATTAACCGACTTGGTTTGCACTTCGTAGTAGATATTGATATCAAAGGATTCTTCGACAACGTAAACCATGGAAAACTTCTAAAACAGATGTGGACACTGGGAATACGAGACAAAAGATTACTTTGTATTATATCGGCGATGTTAAAAGCAGAAATACAGGGAGTAGGAATTCCGGATAAAGGGACTCCGCAAGGAGGAATTTTATCTCCTCTACTTTCGAACATAGTTCTAAATGAGTTGGATTGGTGGATTAGCGACCAATGGGAAAGTTTTGAAACAAGACACCGATACAGTAGCAATCGAAATAAGATTAGAGCGATTAAGTCTCAGTCAACGCTCAAGGAATTCTACATTATTCGATACGCAGATGATTTTAAAATCATGTGTCGTACCAAAGAAGTAGCCGATAACATCTTTATAGCAATAAAGATGTGGTTGAAAGAGCGTCTCCACTTAGAAATAAGCAAAGACAAATCTAAAATCACAAATCTACGGAAGAAGCAATCTGAATTCCTGGGAATCGCGATTAAGGCTGTTGTAAAAGGTAAAAAACGAATAGCTAGCTCAAAGATCAAAGCCGAAGCCATTGCTAAAATTATGGCTAACGGTAAAAGGCTAATTAAAAAGATACAGAAAAACCCAACTCCAGCGAACATTTCACTCTATAACTCTTACGTATTAGGAACACAAAATTATTATCGTGTTGCAACTAATAGCAACTTAGACTTTGGTGATATTGGATATTACCTTCTGCTGAGAATGAAAACAAGATGGCGCTCAATTGCCACAAATAAAGGTTCTCCAAATAAGGTATATTTAGAAAGGTACATAGGATATAACAGAAAGAAAGTATATGTCCACGGACAAATACTATATCCTATGGCATGTTGCAGAAATAAAAAGCCAATGTGTTTCTCAAAGAAAGTAAATAAATATACTCCGGAAGGAAGAGAACACATTCACAAGAAAATCGATAAGGTATCTATAGACGAATTCTTTTACATGGTCAGCAACCCTGTAAAAGAAAGAAGTATAGAATATAACGATAACCGAGTGTCGATATTTTCCGCTCAACGCGGAAAATGCAGGATACTAAAAATAAGGCTTACGGTTCATGAATTCCATTGCCACCATATTAAACCATTGAGTAATGGCGGTACGGATAAATACCGGAATCTCGTTATACTTCATCATGATATACATCGATTAGTCCACGCAACACAAACCCAAACAATTCATCAATTAACTGAGAAATTTACTCTATCTAAAGAACAGATAGATAAAATAAATCAATTTAGGTTAGAAGTAGGAAATATTGTGATATAAATGAGTAGATTTGGACTGATGGAACGCCGTGTGAGTACGAAAGTCTCACGCACGGTGTGGAGCAGGGGAAAAGGTGGAGATTATATCAAAGCTTTACCTATTGCTATAATTGCTCGTTGATGAAATTTTTGATTATGTTGGATGTAGCGATAAACCAATAAAGCGGATTTTGTTAAATGCGCTAGATGAAGGGAGCATACGAAAAGCTTTAAATTCGCTGCGGGATAACCAAGAGTTTGTTGGTTTGAAAAACTCGGCAATAGCGAGAGGTCGTGCGGATTGGTTGACTGGAATAAACTTAACCCGTGTCTATACGCTTGCCGCACAACGCGCAGGAAGAGGAGAAGTCTTCCATATTGGAAGAGTAAAGACCCCGACCATGGCACTTGTAGTAAGGCGAGAAGAGGAAATACAATCGTTTAAACCAACGAAACATTACCAGGTCAAAGCTCTTTGGCAATACAATTCAGTAGAAATACCTTCTGTTTGGCAGCCGAATGAACAAGTTCCTCTTGATGCAGAAAATCGATTAGTTGATAAAAACGTGGCTGAAAATTTATTGAAGAAGATTAAAACGATATCCGGCTATAAAAGTGCAGTTGTATCAAAAATCGAAACAAAAACAAAAAAAGAGCCGCAACGTTTACCGTATTCTTTGTCTGCCTTGCAAATTGAAGCTGGTAAGCGATATGGATATGAGCCGCAGCTGGTTTTAGCAACGATGCAGCAATTGTATGAAAAAAAATTAACCTCTTATCCTCGATCAGATTGCGATTTTCTGCCAGAATCACAGTTGGCAAATGCAAATCAAATTCTTGGCAATTTAGCCAAAACTTTCGCAACAACTGAGCTTGCGCTTCTGATCACAAATGCGGATCAATCTATTTGTAGTCGTTGCTGGGATGATAAAAAAATATCAGCTCATCATGCCATTATTCCAACTTTAGCTTGTTGTGATGCATCTGCGTTGACAGAAGTTCAGCAGAACTTGTATGGCATGGTTTCGCTGGCATATATTGCTCAGTTTTACCCGGTGCATTCCTACGAAGCCACAAAGCTTTGGATTGAATGCTCTGATGAGGTCTTCACTGCGACCGGAAAAATCATAAAAGAACTTGGCTGGAAAGCAATTTTCCCGCATAAAGAGGAAACTGAAGAAGACAGCCAAGCGCTGCCGGATATAACAGAAGGCGAAACCTTGAAATATTTATCAGGAGAAGTTGCTGAAAAAATAACGACTCCACCGAAACGATTCAATCCAGCAACTCTCCTGCAAGCAATGAAGGAAATCCATAAATATGTCCAAAATCCTGAAATGAAAAGCCAGTTAAAATACGTCTCAGGAATAGGGACGGAAGCAACAAGGGCAGATATTATTAAATCTTTGATGGAAAAAGGATTCTTTTCATTAGAGAAAAAGCAGCTATATCCCACGGACAAAGCGAAAGTGATGGTAGATGTTTTGCCAGATATGCTAACATATCCAGACACAACCGCAGTTTGGGAAGAACAGCTTGCGCAGGTTGAGGCACAAGAACTATCCTTAACGAGTTTCTGCGAAAAACAAAAAAATATCATTATAAACCTTATGGAAGCAGTAAAAAAACTGAAGATAGAAACGCCAGCGAACGCTGTAAAATGTCCAGAATGTGGAGGATTTCTGAGTCTTAGACAAGGCAAGAAAGGGCCTTTTTGGGGATGTATGAACTATCCAAAATGTAAAACAATCTTTCCGGATCATAATGGGAAGCCTGTAATAACGAAAACATATCCTTGCCCTGTTTGCAAAATTGGTAAATTGACGAAGCGTCAAAGTGCAAAAGGTGGTTTTTGGGGATGTAATAGATTCCCTAACTGCAAAACTGTTTATACGGATAGAGACGGGGTTCCTGATATAAAATAAAGATATAGAATAGCCCAAAAGTTTTGCCAATAAAAAAGGTGTCCATAATGAACACCACAAAAAGGAGAAATGAAAATGTATCCAGCACCAGAAGAAGAAGATTTTAAAGAAGCGGAAAAAACTCCAGATAGCAATGCTGCAGTCACCGCTGATGAGAAGCTAGCGAAATTTAAAGAGATAGGAAAACGCAGGGTATCTAATGCCTGTAAAGCACTCCAGCTGATCGGGAATTTATCTAATCGTGGGGGCTTATCAAGGCGCATGTTGAGAAGATATTTAATGCTCTTGAACAGGAGCTGGCAGCCGCAAAAGCGAAATTCCAGCCAGCCAAAGAAGAAAAGAGTACTTTCAGTTTTGATTAGTATATATAAAGGCCCAATACATTAAGTGTATTGGGCCTTTATATATTAAAATTTACATTTTCTGAATACCCATTATGGGCATCCTATCAATGAATTATTTTTATGAGATGTCCATATGAATCATAAAGAACTCCTTTGTTCTTTTTGCAAAAAACGATTTCAAAGATGTAGCCGAATAGATTTTTCATAAACAATCCCTCCATAATTTAACTCGTTTGATTTTTTTGATTCGCGCATTTTTTTTAATGAAGTTTTTCACCAAAATATATTCTTCATCGTCCAAACGAAAAGATCGATTAGGTTTAGCGCCAATAGCTTTTCATCCAGCACCTATTCTTGATCCAACATGCCCAATTTTTTTATGTTTGTGCCTAATTATATACAGGTATTTCAATCAGCTTTTATCCCGAAAGGGAAAATGGTTATCTAAGGTTCGATAATTTATTGTATGGAATTGTGGTAAAATTTGAGCCGCAATTTTCGCGCGGCTCTTTGATATTTGTATTTTGTTCGATTTAACTGCTAACGGGTATGCTTTTTCTATTATTATAAGACTACTTTGTTTTTCTTTTTCAATTCCGTCATTTTTTGAGTCAATATCCACAAGGCTTTATTTAACTTAATATTTGTATCAATAGATTTTACAGCGCGGGTTCTTGACCTTTTACCATTAGCAGATTTCCCTTGCAAACCGCCTCGGATTAGGTTTTCCTGAACACGATTCGTTACGGACCATAAATCCGGTTGTTTATCTGCTAATCGTCTGGGCAGTAATAATTGCCCTGGTGTTATCGGTTGATTATCCTCTTCATATTTTAATCCTAATGCGGCGGTAGCAAATATATCGGATTCTTCCGGCGTGAGAATGGTGGACTTCATTTCATGAAGGGATTCATCAATTACTTCAAATTCATCCGAAATTGTAAAAGCCGCATCGATGACGTTATCCGTTATGTTGCCACGATGGGGGACACGAATATCATTTATCATATCGCCCGTAACCATTCCGTTTTGGCAAACAAAGCGGAAAACTCCGGCAAGCATCTGATAACTGCTTGTTCCATCATGGGAATTGATAAGAATAATTTCAAAGGCTTCCGGACTATCAATTTTTTCAGATGTTCTCAAACGGAGCATATGCTTTGTAAAATCGCTTTTGCCTTCGATTCTTGAACGGGATTGTGCAACCATGAATGGCTGAAACCCTTCCTTGCGTAATCCGTTTAAAACATCGATCTATCGCCCGTAACCATTCCGTTTTGGCAAACAAAGCGGAAAACTCCGGCAAGCATCTGATAACTGCTTGTTCCATCATGGGAATTGA
>Ga0183099_1001850_pt1 | contig 11578 bp, 13 predicted proteins | sample Biomet1_FD_127788 | JGI IMG/M metagenome (GOLD analysis project Ga0183099, IMG submission 127788) | Microbial communities from bioreactor (seeded with anoxic lake sediment) at LBNL, California, USA - Biofuel metagenome 1 | ecosystem: Engineered > Bioreactor > Anaerobic > Unclassified ... | reverse complement strand
TTCAGCAAGGGCACGCGCAAGCCCTTTTCAAAGGCGCGGCGCACGTCAAGGCAGGTGGAGAACAGCAGCAAGGTGTTTTCGCGTCCGGCCTGCGTCAGGCGCTCATCATCTGTCAGCTCGTCAATGGTGAGAAATGCGCTTTCGACATTGTTGGGAATGGCAAGAGACATGATTTCCTGCTGCAACTCGTCGCTCGCAAGCTCATCGTTGCCCACAAGAATATTGTGCGCCCCGATGTATGGCACCCAAGCCTCCACTACCTGCCCGTGGATGAGGCGGTTGTCCACGCGAACCCAGAACACTTGTGCCCAACTCCTAGGATTTTTTCCGCAACATTTCGCCGGGCACCACTATGCCCTGCTGCCCTGCCGCCTTGGCAAGAGCCGCAAGCTCCGACAGCGGAACTTGCCTGCCCTGCAGCACCTTGAGCAGCATCGGCAGGGTCACGCCAGCCACAACCTCAATGTTGCCGAGCTTGCGCAACGAAAGACTCAAGGTCGTGGGCGTGCCGCCGAACAGATCCGTGAGCACCAGCACGCCAAGGCCATGCTCCAGCCGGGAAAGCGCGGCCTTGAGATCGGCTACGATTTCGTCCACCCCGCGCGAAACAAGCACACTGACAGATGCGATGTCCTGCTGAGGCCCCACGATCATTTGGCCCGCGTCAAGCAGCGCGGCCCCAAATTCCCCATGGGTCACCACGAGAACGCCGATCTGCTTGACGTCAGCCTGAGCTTCTGTTGTCTCCGCCATAATTTCGCCCACGTGCGCCTTGGGGGACCGCGCACAGGTTCTGGCATTCGCCCCGGGTTCAACCCAGGTTGAAGTGCCGATGCTCCAAGGTCACGGAATAGCCGGCGCCGCGCAAGGTGGCGAACAGCAGCTCGCTCATGGCGACCGACCGGTGGCGGCCGCCGGTGCAGCCTATGGCCACGGCGATGCGGTACCGCCCTTCCGCCGCGTAGAGGGGCAGCATGTATTGCAGAAACTCAAGAAATTTGCCCTTGAAGGTGCGACCTGGCTCGCTCTCAAGCACATAGTCGGCCACGGGCGCGTCTTTGCCGGACATGGGCCGAAGCTCGGGCACAAAATAGGGATTGGGCAGAAAGCGCAGGTCGAACACCAAATCGGCCTCGGCCGGAACGCCATATTTGAAGCCGAAGGAGATGACATGCACGCGCATGCCGTGCCCGCCCGCCTCCTTGGCCACAAACCGCTCCTGAATCATGCGGCGAAGATCGTGGATGGAGTACTCGCTGGTGTCGAGCACAAGCTCCGCATCGCGGCGCAGGGGGGCCAGCATGGCCCGTTCCTTGGCCAGCGCCTGCTCCAACCCTAGCTCGCCCTCAAGAGGATGCGGGCGGCGTGTTGTTGCGTAGCGGCGCATGATGACGTCGTTCTTGGCCTCGACGAACAGCACGCGCGGGGCCACACCGTTGGCGGAAAGCTCCTGCGCAGCGTCGTTCCACTGGTCGAGGAAGTCGTGCTGGCGCAGATCCATGCCGATGGCCAAGCCACGGTGCTTGGAGTCCTTGCCGAGGAAGAGCGACGCCAGCTTGGGCAGCATGGCTGCGGGCAATCCATCAACGCAGAAGTAGCCCAAGTCCTCAAAGACATTGAGCGCGGTGCTTTTGCCCGAACCCGAAAGCCCGGTGACCACCACGACGGTGAGCGATTCCTGCGGAGCCCCGACCACTTTAGCGCCCTCTAGAAGGATTGCAGGAGCTTGAACAGCGCGTCACGGTCTGGCGCGTCGAAGAAGTCCTTGCGGAAGGATTCGTCTTTTATCAGACGCGAAATGTGCGCCAGGATGCGCAGATGGATGCCCGTCATCTGCTCCGGCGCAAGGACGAGGAAGAAGATCGAGCACGGTTTGAAGTCCAGCGCCTCAAAGTCCACGCCCATTTTGCTGCGCGCCACAAGCACGATGATGTTCTCAAGGGCGGGCAGTTTCCCGTGGGGAATGGCGACGCCATCGCCGATGCCGGTGGTGCCGAGCGCCTCCCGGTCCAAAAGGACCGAGAGGGCGAGATCGGCGTCCAAGTGGGGGTGGCGGGCGGCAATCGCGCCCGTCATCTCCCGCAGCACTTCGGGCTTGGTGGTCGAGGCAAGCTCGGGCAGCACCAGTTCCCGGTCAAGATACTCGTCTAGCCGCATCGTTAGTTTCCAGGGTCGATGAGACCGAAGTCTCCGTTCTTGGTGCGATAAATCACATTGACGCGCGAGGTGTCCGCGTTGCGGAACACCAGGAAATCGAACTTCCGGCTTTCCAGCTGTTCGGCCGCTTCCTCGACGCTCATGGGCTTGGGCTCGAAGTTGTCGGTCTCCTTGATGGTGGGCGTGCGGCCGCCGGGCTCGTCGGAAAAGCTGATGACGTCCATGCGGGCGGCGCGGGGGGTGCCGCCGCGGCGGCGTTCCTTGTCGCGCTCGCGCATGCGCTTGAGCTGCGCCTCCAACTTGTCGAGGACCTGGTCGATGGTGGCGTACATGTCCTCGGATTCTTCGTAGGCCGAAATGTGCAGATTATCGGACAGCAAAACCACGTCCGCCTTGTGGCGGAACTTTTCGACGGACAGGCTGATCTGCAGCTCCGTCTCAACGGTATCGCCAATGAACTTGGCCATCTTCTCGAACCGGGAAGACGCATATTCCTTCAAGTGGGCAGAGGGTTCGAAATTCTTGAAGGCGAAAGAAATGTTCATGCAATACCTCCAGTAAGGCTTGTAGGCGGGCGACGCCTGTTTAGAAGACCTGCTTGCGCTTGGAGGAGGACTCGATGTTCATGGCGGTGCGGTATTTGGCCACGGTCCGCCGCGCGATGTTCACCTCCAACTTCTGCTTGAGGATCTCGCCTATCTGTTCGTCGCTGAGTGGTCTTTTGGTGTTCTCCTCGTTGATGAGTTGCTTGATGAGGGCCTTGACGGATTCGGAGCCCACCTGGGTGCCGTCGTCGAGGTCGAGCGCGCTGTTAAAGAAGAACTTGAGCTCAAAGATGCCGTGCGGCGTGGCCACATACTTGCTTGTGGTTATGCGGCTCACCGTGGATTCATGCATCCCGATGTCCTCGGCGACCTCCTTCAGGATCAGCGGCTTCAGCTTGGTGACGCCGTGCTCAAAAAATTCGCGCTGGAACCGGACAATGCTCTCCATGACTTTGTACAGCGTCCGCTGCCGCTGGTAAAGACTCTTCATGAGCCACTCCGCGCTGCGGACCTTGTCCTGGAAATATTCCTTTTCGACAGAGCTCTTGGCCTTCAGGTTCTCGACGTAATAGCTGTTGAGCTGCAACCGCGGGAAGCCTTCCTCATTGAGCACGATGACGAACTCTTGCCCAAGCTTGTACACAAAGACATCCGGGCTCACGTACTGCGGCTCGGTGGAGGAGAAATGCGCCCCCGGCATGGGCTCCAGGCTCTGAATGACGTCCAGATACTCCTTCAAGTCCTCCATGCTGATGCGGAACTTCTTGGTGAGGGGCTTGTAGCGGTGCTTCTCCAAATCCTCCAAATGCTCGCGCACCAGCGAAACAAGGATGGGATCGCGGTCGTAGCCGAGGTTTTCGATCTGGATGAGCAGGCATTCCTGCACGCTGCGTGCGGCGACGCCGATGGGATCAAGCCGCTGGATGCGCCGGATGACGGACTCGACCTCGGCCGTCGTCACGCCGGGCATCTGCTCGCAAATCTCCTCGGCTGTGGCCTGTAGATATCCGCGGGAATCGAGGTTCCCCACAATGATCTCGCCTATGCCCAGGTCGCGCTCCGAGAAATTGGAAAGGCGCATCTGCCAGGAGAGGTGTCCGTCGAGATTGGGCTTGGAGGTCAGGCGCGCTTCAAAGGAGAGGCCTTCTTCCGGCACCTCCAGTTCGCGACCTAGGGATTGCTTGGTGACGCTGGAGAACTCGCCGAGGTAGTTCTCCCAGTCGGCGTTGCGCATGAGGTCTTCGTCGGCGCGGCTTTCCGCATCGGCGTGGGCGGGCTCGTAATCATCAAGGGTGTCGGTCGAGGGGGCGGTGTCCGCCACTTCCGGGTCCAGCTCTTCCAGAAACGGATTTTCCAGCAGCTCTTGCTGAATGGTTTCCGCCAGTTCGAGCCGTGAGAGCTGCAAAAGCTTGATGGCTTGCTGCAGCTGCGGCGTCATCACCAGCTGCTGCGTCAGCTTAAGTTGTTGGCGAAGCTCAAGACCCATAGTCGATAACCGCTGCCTCCACAAAAACAGACGTCTGCGACGCCGAAATTTTATTCACCCCAAGGGCTTTCCGCAGGTTCATCGTGCCACAGCCGCGCTTACCCTGCAAGATTTTTCTATTAACCCCGCAAATATACGCACTTTTCCAAAATGCGCCACACACATGAAAAAAGTGTACCAACCTTCAGCTGTCGTGTAAATCCACAATTCTGAAGGAGGACGCGTTCCTCATTCGTGAGATTTTGAAATGCTATGTAATTGCAGTTGATTGGAATGAATCAGAGGCTGAAGGACTCGCCAAGATAGAGCTTTCTGGCTTTGCTGTCCTGCACGATCTCGGCCGGGCTGCCCTCAAGGATGACCATGCCTTCGTAGACGAGATAGGCCCGGTCGCAGATATTCAGAGTTTCGCGGACGTTATGGTCGGAAATGAGGATGCCAATGCCCATTTTCTTGAGCACGGCGATGATCTCCTGAATGTCGATGACGGCGATGGGATCGATGCCGGCGAAGGGCTCGTCGAGCAGGATGAACTTGGGGTTCAAAATAAGCGCGCGGGCGATTTCCAGTCTTCTGCGTTCGCCGCCGGAGAGAAACATGGCCGGCTGATGGGCCAGCTTGGTGATGTTAAACATGTCGAGCAGCTCGGCCGCGCGCTTCTCGCGCTGGTCGCGACTCATGGGCATCTGCTCCAGAATCACGTCCAGATTCTTGCGCACGGAGAGCTTCTTGAAGATGGAGCTTTCCTGCGGCAGGTACGAAAGCCCGAGCCGCGCGCGTTCGTGCAGGGGGCGTTCTGTCACATCCTGGCCGTCGAGCACGACATTGCCCGTGGTCGGGTTCACAACGCCCACAAGCATGTAAAACGTGGTGGTTTTGCCCGCGCCGTTTGGACCAAGCAGTCCCACCACTTCGCGGTCGCGAATGGATAGGTTGATGTGGCGCACGACCTCGCGCTCGCCATAGCGCTTGGAAAGATTGGTGGCGATGAGTTCGGCCATGCTATTTCTTGTCCTTGGGTGAAAAGAATATGGCCTCGACCCTGCGCTGCGCGCCGCTCAGAACCTCGCTGCGGTTCTCGCGGATGTAGAACTTGATCACGTCGCCGCGCACGGTGTTCTGCCCTTCGCGCAGGATGGGATTGCCCTCCATGCGCATGACGCCGTCCGCGACGTAGTAGATGAGCGTGCTGCACGCGCCCTCGTTCTTGCCCGCCACCAGCCGCACGCTGCCCTCCGCCACGATGCGCTCGATCTTGTCGCCGAAGTCGCCGGGAGCCTTTTCCGTCCCGCCCTTCTGCTCCTTTTTCTTGTCCGCAAAATAGGCCGTGACCTTGGCGGCCCAGATGGCCATGTCCTTCTGCGTGCCGTGGACATTGCCCACGAACACCACAGCGTTGTCGTTCTGGCTGTAAACCATCTTGTCCGACGTGATGCGCACGGGATCCTGCGCGCCGCCGCCGGGCGCCTGGCCCGAGAGCAGGCTCGGGTGATCCTTGACCTCGCTCTTGACCTCGGACGAGTTCGAGGACCTGGGTTCGGCCTTGCGCGGCGCGGCAGCCGAGAGCTTGGCCTGAGCCAGCGGCGTCAAAAGCCGCAACTCGGCGTAGCCGATGGCCTTGGTGAGATCGCGCTGGGTCTCGGTCATGTCGAACAGGGCGCCCCAGCCATTGGGCTGCACAAAATCCACGCGGACCTTGTCGCCGACCTTGAGGGTGCGCACCAGGGCGGATGCGTTGTCCGGCTTGTGGTGGACGCTCACGGGATGCTCCACAACGCGCACCTCTCCCCAGGTCGGAGTTTGCGCAAATCCCTGCACAGAGAACAAGAGCAGGAACACGGCCGCACATGCCGTGAAGAGAAGGCGATTCCTGCGTTGCCGCACTATTTCTTCTCCTTCTTGAGGGCGTTCAAGCTGGCCGGCGTCAATTCCGCGGCAACCCCGCCAGCGGCGGTCAATTCCTTGGTTTCCAAATTAATCTCCACCGTGGTGGCGTTGACCGTGAAATCCGGGCGGGTGACCACGACGCGTCCCTTGAAATACGCCTTCTTCATGGCGCCGATGTAATCGAACACATCGGAGGTGAGGGCGAAAGCGCCAAAGCGTCCTGCAATGTTGTCGCGCAGGGTCATTGTGTTGCCCATCTGGTTGATCTCGCCCGTGTCGGACTTGATGAACACTTCCTCGCGCTCCGGGCCGATGTAGGCCGAAAGCTGGGGCCGGATGACCTGCACGATGCGCTGGTCGAGGCTGTACTCGGCGCTTTTGGCCCGCACGCGCCACAGCTCCTTGCCATCGCTGCCCTGCACCAGCTCCAAATCCTCGGCCTGCACTTGCGGCTCGGCCTTGGTCAGCGCTTTCTCAGCAGGGGTGCTGCGGGTGCCCCGCTGCTGGTTCACGACGAGCCCGATGGCCAGCCCCAGCAGAAAGATGACAACCACAGTGACAAAAGGCTTGCGCATTCATCCGCTCCACTTCTCCCAGGCTGCTTCGAACTGACCGCGGCAGCGCAGGAGGAACATGACGGCCTCTCGGACCGCCCCCTGCCCGCCAGAGAGCCGGGAGACCCACTTGGCCAAGGCGAGGATTTCTGGCTGGGCATTGGCCACGGCCATGGGCAGGCCCACGGCCTGCATCACGCCCGCATCGACCCAGTCATCGCCCAGGTAGGCGACTTCCGGCCGCGTCAGGCCCAGCCTTACCCGTATCGCATCCATCAAGGGCACCTTATCGACGTGCCCCGCATGATATTCCGTAATGCCAAGCTCACGCACCCGCTTTTCCACCGCGCCATGTTTGAGGCCGGTGATGACGGCGACGTCGAGCCCACAGGATTGTGCAAGTTTGATTCCAAGGCCGTCCTGCACATGGAAGCGCTTGGTTACATTGCCTTCGTGGTCATAGTAAAGCCCGCCGTCCGTCAACACGCCGTCAACGTCCAGGATGAGCAGCTTGACCCCTGCACCCAGTTTTTCCGACGTTCTATCCGGCACTGGGCACGCTCCAAATGGCCAGCAGACGTTTGAGCAGCCCTTCAAGCTGGGCCAGAGGCAGGCTGTTCGGACCATCGCACAGGGCGTGGTCCGGGTCCGGGTGAACCTCGAGGAACACGCCGCTCGCCCCGGCGGCCACGGCGGCGCTGGCCAGGGGGATGATGAACTCGCGCTGGCCGCCCGAGGTGCTGCCCTGCCCTCCCGGCAACTGCACGGAATGCGTGGCGTCGAACACCACGGGAGCGCCGAAGCCGCGCATGAGCGGAATGCTGCGCATGTCCACCACGAGGTTGTTATAGCCGAAGCTCGCGCCGCGCTCCGTGAGCCACACGCGGCCGTTGCCGGTGCTGCGCAGCTTCTCGGTCACGTTCTTCATGTCCCACGGGGCCACGAACTGCCCTTTCTTCACGTTGACGATGCGTCCGGTTTCGGCCGCGGCCACCAGCAAATCCGTCTGGCGGCACAAAAAGGCCGGAATCTGAAGCACATCAGCCACTTGCGAAACAGGCTCGGCCTGCTCCGGCAGGTGGATGTCGGTCACGATGGGCAGGCCGGTGGTCTCGCGCACCTCGGCCAGCCAGGAAAGCCCCATGTCCATGCCAGGCCCCCGGAAGCTCGTCACCGAGGTCCGGTTGGCCTTGTCATAAGAGCTTTTGAACACGATGGGCAGGTCCAGGCGCTGGGATATGGCCGCGAGCTCGCGCGCCACGTCAAGGGCCAGCTGCCGGCTTTCCAGCACGCACGGCCCGGCCAGGATGAACGGCCCTGTCAGGCTTTTGGCGTAAAGGGCGGAGGAGTCCTGGGTCATCTTACTTGCTCTGGGCGTATTTCACGGCCGCGGTGACGAATTCGCGGAACAGCGGATGCGGCTTCATGGGGCCGGACTTGAATTCCGGATGGAACTGGCAGCCCAGGAACCAGGGATGCCCGGGCAGTTCCACAATCTCCACCAGGGCCTCGTCCGGAGAAAGGCCGGAAAGCACAAGTCCCTTCTGCTGCAGCGCCTCGGCGTATTTCTTGTTGAACTCGTAGCGGTGGCGGTGGCGCTCCTCGATGCGGGGCTCGCCGTAGGCCTCAAAGGCCTTGGTGTCCTTCACCAGCTTGCAGGGATAGGAACCCAGGCGCATGGTGCCGCCCTTGTTGGACGCCTCGTTGCGCTTTTCAACCTTCTTTTTGCGGAAGTCGTACCACTCGGTCATGAGGTAGATGACCGGATCGGGCGTGAATTCGTCGAATTCCTGGGAGTTGGCTTTTTCAAGCCCCAGCACGTTGCGCGAGTATTCTATGACCGCGCACTGCATGCCCAGGCAGATGCCGAAGAAAGGCACCAGCTTCTCACGCGCGTACTTGATGGAAAGGATCTTGCCCTCGATGCCGCGCGAGCCGAAGCCGCCGGGCACCAGGATGGCGTCGAGCCCCTTGAGGCGCTTCTCCACGTTCTTGGCCGTGATCTCCTCGGAATTCACGTACTCGAGATCAAGGGCGACCTCATTGGCCACGCCGCCGTGGACCAGGGCTTCGTGCAGGCTCTTGTATGCTTCCTTCAAATCCACGTACTTGCCGACAATGCCGACCTTGACGCGGCTCTTGGGATTGGCGATGCGGCGGTTCAATTCCTTCCAGGCGTCCAGCTCCGCGTTCTTGGCGGGCAGCTTGAGCAGGATGGCGATCTTCTGATCCACGCCCTCGCGGTAGTATTCCAGCGGAACCTCATAGATGCTCTTCACGTCGATGGCGGAGAACACGGCGTCACGGTCGACGTCGCAGAACAGCGCGATCTTGGCCTTGAGCTCGTCGGGCAGGGGCACTTCCGAGCGGCACAGGATGATGTCGGGCTGAATGCCGATGGCGCGCAGCTCCTTGACGCTGTGCTGGGTGGGCTTGGTCTTGAGCTCGCCCGCCGCGCGCATGTACGGCACCAGCGTCAGGTGGATGTACAGGACGTTTTCCTTGCCCAGGTCGTTCTTGAGCTGGCGGATGGCCTCCAGAAACGGCAGGCCCTCGATGTCGCCCACGGTGCCGCCGATCTCGATGAGCGCCACGTCCTCGTCGTTCTGGGGGGCGTTCAGCACCGCGGCCTTGATCTCGTCGGTGATGTGCGGGATGACCTGCACGGTGCCGCCAAGGTAGTCGCCCCGGCGTTCCTTGTTGATGACGTTGTTATAGATGCGGCCGGAGGTGAAGTTGTTCTCCTGGCCCATGTGGATGCCCAGGTAGCGCTCGTAGTGGCCCAAATCCAGGTCGGTTTCGGCTCCGTCTTCGGTGACGTAGACTTCGCCATGCTGGAAGGGGTTCATGGTTCCGGGGTCCACGTTGATGTAGGGGTCGAGTTTTTGGATGGTGACCTTGAGGCCGCGCGCCTGCAAAAGCGCACCGATGGAAGCCCCGGAAAGGCCTTTGCCTAGCGAGGACAGCACGCCGCCGGTGATGAAAATAAATTTGGTCTTCATGCAAACACCCCTTCTGCCTGCTTCAGGTTATCTTTTCCGCGTGTTGACGACTTAAGCCCGCACACGTATTCTCATCGCCCGCGGGACCGGAATCTCTTACCGTCCCCGCTCCCAGAGCCCAGGAGGACGTTCATGGCCCGCGTCAAAGCACTTGTTCTTACCGGATACGGCACCAATTGTGAACAGGAATCCGCACACGCAGCCCGGCAAGCCGGCGCAGATGAGGCGGATATCGCCTATTTTTCGGATATTTCGTCCGGTCACGTGCGGATGGAAAACTATAACTTCCTTATTTTTCCCGGTGGGTTCCTTGATGGAGACGACCTCGGTTCGGCACAGGCCGCAGCCCTGCGTTGGCGTTTTGCAAAAACTGCGACCGGCGATCCCGTCATCGACCAGCTGAAAGGCTTCATCGACGCCGGGGGCATCATCCTGGGCATTTGCAACGGCTTCCAGCTTCTGGTGAAGCTGGGCCTCCTGCCTGCCCTCGACGGCAAGTACTTCGAACGCCAGGTGTCGCTTTCCAACAACGATTCCGCCCGCTTCGAAGACCGCTGGGTGCACCTTGGCGTCAACCCGAAGAGCCCCTGCGTGTTCACCAAGGGCATCGACAAGCTCTACCTGCCCGTGCGTCACGGCGAGGGCAAGATCGTTCCCCTCGATCAGGCCACCCTGGACGCGGTGGAGGCGAACAACCTCGTGGTTCTGCGCTACATCGACCCCGAATCCGGCCAACCCACCATGGAGTATCCGCTGAATCCCAACGGCGCGGCAAACGCCATTGCGGGGCTCACGGACCCCACGGGCCGCATCATGGGCCTTATGCCCCACCCGGAGGCGTACAACCACGCGTGCAACCATCCAGGCTGGACGCGCGGCGAAACCTCCGCCCTGGGCCTGACCCTGCTCGAATCCGGCGTGCGCTACCTGCGCGCCCTGTAGGCTCAACGTGCGGCCAGCGCCCTGCCCGCCGCCCGCGCCCCCTGGGCATGAGAAGGGCCAGACATGGCGCAGCCTCATGACCCTGGCCTTTGACGAAGCCTGCATGGCTGCGGCCGAGGCCGAACCGCCCGTCGGCGCGGTGCTCGTCGACGCCCAAGGCGAAGTGCTGGCCCGCGCGCACAACCAGACCATAACACATCACGATCCCACGGCCCACGCGGAGGTGCTCTGCCTCCGCGCGGCCGGGGCCAGGCTGGGCAACCACCGCCTGCCCGGCGCCATCCTGCTCGTCACGCTGGAGCCCTGCATTATGTGCCTGGGCGCGCTGCTGCACGCCCGCGTGGCCGGCATCGTCTTCGCCGCCGCAGACCCCAAGGCCGGGGCGCTGATGTCCAACCTCGACGGCGCGAACCTTCCCTTCGCCAATCACCGCCCCTGGGTGCTGCAGGGCGTGCTCGCTGAAGACTGCGGCGCGCTGCTGAAGCGCTTTTTCCTGGCCCGGCGCAAGTAGCCGGGACCGGCGAAAACACAAACGGCATCCTACCGGGCCTCGGCGAGGCCGCCTTCCTCCGCGTGCAGACGCGTCAGCACCCAGGTGAAGCCGATGCCCACCACGCAGACCCCGGCATCGGCAAGGAGCATGCCGTTGAACCCGGTCTGGTGCATGGCCCATGCTCCGAAAACAGGCCCCACGAAGTTGCCCACCTGAAGCGAGAGCATCATGAGATTGGAGTTGATGGCCTTGAAGCGCGGCGCGGAGATGTTGAACATGTAGCCGTACAGCGCCGGGGAGCCGAAACCCATGCCGATGCCCATGGCCAGGGACGAGGCGTAGAGTTGCCAGAGTTCCGTGGATCTTTCGGCCAGGATGAAGCTGATGGCGGAAAGGATGAACGTGAAGCGGATGAGCGCGATCTTGCCCACCTTGTCGAAAAGGTGCGTGCCGAAAGCGCGGATGAAGATCATGCAGCACATCTGGATGGTGAAATAATAGCCCACATCCGC
>Ga0183099_1001849_pt1 | contig 11579 bp, 8 predicted proteins | sample Biomet1_FD_127788 | JGI IMG/M metagenome (GOLD analysis project Ga0183099, IMG submission 127788) | Microbial communities from bioreactor (seeded with anoxic lake sediment) at LBNL, California, USA - Biofuel metagenome 1 | ecosystem: Engineered > Bioreactor > Anaerobic > Unclassified ... | reverse complement strand
GAATTCGTGTAGGTGCCAAGGGCGGTGGATTCCACGTCCATTTCTTTGGACAGGGCCAGGAACTGGGCCAGCTTTTCCGGCGGTACGGAGCAGGTCATGCGCTCCTGTGCTTCGGAAATAAGGATCTCCCAGGGACGCAGACCGTCGTACTTCAGCGGAGCTTTCGACAGGTCGAGGTCGCAGCCGCCGCAGTCCTGGGCCATTTCGCCCACGCTGGAGGAGAGACCGCCTGCACCGTTGTCGGTAATGGCGCTGTACAGGCCCAGGTCGCGGGCGCGCATGAGGAAATCATACATCTTGCGCTGGGTGATGGGGTCGCCGATCTGCACGGCTGTGGCCGGGCTGCCCTCGTGCAATTCCTCTGAGGAGAAAGTCGCGCCGTGGATGCCGTCCTTGCCGATACGTCCGCCGCTCATGACGATGAAATCGCCAGGCATGGCGCATTTTTCGTGGCTCAACCTGCCTGCCACCTTCACGGGCATGGTGCCCACGGTGCCGCAGTGAACCAGAGGCTTGCCCAGGTAGCGCTCATCAAACACGATGGAGCCGTTGACCGTGGGGATGCCGCTCTTGTTGCCGCCGTGTTCCACGCCCTCACGCACACCTTCCAGCACGCGGCGGGGGTGCAGCAGGCGGGGCGGCAGCTCGCCTTCAAAAAAGGGTGAGGCGAAACAGAACACATCGGTGTTGCACAGCAGGTTCGCGCCCAGGCCGGTGCCCATGGGGTCGCGGTTCACGCCGACAATGCCGGTGAGCGCTCCGCCGTAGGGGTCAAGGGCGGAAGGCGAGTTGTGCGTTTCCACCTTGATGCAGACGTTGATGTTCTCGTTGAAGCGGATGACGCCGGCGTTGTCCTTGAATACGGACAGGCAGAAGTCGTCTTTGCCCTTGGCGGCGCGGATGGCTTTGGTGCTGCCCTGAATGCAGGTCTTGAACAGGCTGTTCAGGGTGCGGCGGCTGCCGTTTTCCGTGTCTTCATAGTCGATGATGGCGGTGAAGATCTTATGCTTGCAGTGCTCGCTCCAGGTTTGGGCCAGCACCTCCACCTCAGCGTCGGAGGGATTGTTCACCTGCTCCGGCGGCAGCCCGGCAGCTTTGCGCGCGGCGCGTGTGGCCGGGTCTGTGTAATATCCCACAATGGTCTTCATCTCGCCCAGGGAAAGAGCCAAGGTGTTGGCTCGGCTGAAGGCCACAAGCTCGTCGTCGGTCATGGTGGTCAGCGGGATTACCGCGACCTCGTCGTTCGCCTGGCCGGTAACGCGGGCGGCCTTAGGCTCAAAGCCGGGCTGTTTGGCCCAGTCAGAGGCGGATTTGTACTCGAAGCGCTGAATAAGCTCGTTGGCCAGCAGGTCGCGGGCAATGTGCAGCACGGTCTTTTCGTCCAGCACCGTACCGGCCTGGGCGCGCAGCAGGTGTTGCACGCTGGTGTAAACGGAAAGCCCCTTGGCGGCATCCTCAGAAAGGCCCAAAACCAGGGCGATGGTTTCGCGGGCGGTGCGGGCTTCGTTGTCCGTTACACCAGGGCGAAAGCCCACCTCCAGCGCCCAGTCGAAGTCCTTGGCAATGGGGGTGAGGGAAATTTCATGCAGAACCGGGTCGTGCAGTGCGCCTGCAGCCAGCACTGTTTGGGCCTGTTCCGGGCTGATTCCTTCCACCGTATACACGCGGACAATGCCCACGCCGTCCAGGGTCAGGCCAAGCTCGCTCTGAATCTTGCGGGCGACGCGTTGGCCCACCACATCACGTACATGGGCTTTGAGCCCGACTTCAAAACGCAAAAGCATAGGTATCTCCTTGCAAATGTCTTGGTTCGAGGTGGCGTAAACGCGGCCCCTGGTCAAGATTTTTTTCGTGTGCCTCAGTCCGCAACCAGGGTGTTGCCCCCTGCATTTTTGGCCTGGTAGGAAAGCGTATCGACGCGGTTCAGTAATGTTTCCGGGGTGTCGTCTTCGCGCAGGAGGGAAATTCCCATGCTGGTGCTAATACTGCCGGGAGCAAGGGTGCGCACACCCTCAAGGATGCGTGTGGCGATTTCGCGCAGGCGCTCCATGTCCACCTCGGTCACGATGACGGCGAATTCATCACCGCCGTAACGGCAAGGGTAATCCATGCCTCGCCGCACCTCGCGCAACAAAAGTGCGCCCACCTGCTTCAGCAGCAGGTCGCCCGCCAGGTGCCCTTTTTCGTCGTTGACGGTTTTAAAATGGTCCAGGTCGCAAAAAATCATGCCCAGGGGGCGACCGGTGCGGCGGCTGCGCGTCACCTCCCGCTCCAGGGTGGTATGGAACTGATAGTGATTGTACAGGCCGGTCAGGCCATCCACCAGGGCGCGCAGCTTCAGCTTCGCCTCCAGCCTGTGTACCTGGGTCATATCGCGGCCAACAGCTAAGTGCTCGCGCACTGCTCCAGCCGTTCCCGTAAGCGGACTTAACGAGAATTCGTAGGGGATGGCGGTTCCCTGTGCTGTTTTGAGCACGCATTCCAGGGGGCCATCGCCAGGTTGTGCTCTGGCCAAAAGCTCTGGTCCCCAGGCGGGCATTTGGCCTGGCGCGGGGCTGAAGGTTTGAAAAAAGTGTGCGCCGGTCGCCGCCAGGTCTGGCCGGGAGGTAAATCCCACGATTCCGGCAACATCAACGGAGAGAACCAGCTCCTGCATGGAGCCGACCAAGCGCTCCAAAAAATTCTTGCGGCGCAGGGTGTGCACTTCGATTTCCGTCAGTTCACGCAGATCCTCCAGCAGCACCAGCACGCCAGAGGGGGCTTTACCGTTGGCGGGGCTCCCGGTGGCAGGGTCGCTCGTCACGCGGTGGGCCGAAAGGTACAGGCAGGCATCGGTCGGCTTGCCGCCCGGGCTGGGCAGCAGCAGATACACAATGCGCCCGAAGTTTGGGCGTGCGGCATCGGCCAGGAAGGATTCCAGATCGGAGACGGTTTCCTGCGGGAGGTTGCCGGCGAGCAGATCGACGAAACGTTGGCCCTTGAGCGGCGAGCTGAGCCCTAGAATGGCGGCGATGCGGCCATTGGCCTCGGCCACCTGTCCAGTGGCGTCCAGGCGGGCCACGCCGATGGGAATGGCATCGAAAGCCAGGGCTTTTTCTTCCAGCACGGCTTGGCGCGCGCTGTAATACTCATAGCCTTGGCTCAAAAAGCGCAGGTACAAGGCCAGATTTTCCTGGTCCTCCTGCGGCAGGGCTGTGTCGTCCACGCGCAACTCGCCCAGGTGCCGGCCAGAGCTGGTGAGGATGAACCCCTTGCGCTTGATGTTCCAGGGAATGCGGGCTGCGGAGTGGCTGCCCAGGTCCGTGAGCAAGACGCCTTCCGGCGTGAGCCGGAAGAGGGTGTATGTATCGCCATGGGGCGCGCGCAGGGCCAAGTCCCAGCTTTTTATATCCCAGTTGAGCTTGATATGCTTGCCCACCGTTGCGGCAACGGAGGAGAGCCCACCTTCGGAGGTGAGCAGGTCCATGGAAAGAAAGCAGTACCCTTGCATAAGCTTGACGGAGTGGCGGTAATAGGCGCGCCTGCCGTCGCCTTCGCCAATGCCCAGGGATTCGAGCATGGAACGGAATTTTTCCAGGCATTCGCCGCGCAGGGCATCCACCTCGTGCTCGGTCATGCCCAGTATGGTGCGCAAAAGTACCTCGAACTGCACCACGCTGAAGGGCCCGGAACTATGCCCCAGCTCCATTTCCGACCACTGTGTGGCCAGGGCGACGGATTGCGTCAGCGGGTCCAGGTCGGTGATGGAATCCATGGCGTGGTGTAAGCGGATGCTTTGGCAAATGGCGGCAGGAATTCCCCAGCGGGTAAGCAGCATTTGAGAAAGCGCGGCGTGGTGCATGCCCCAAATGGCTTCCTCGCGTTCCAGTTGGCCCCGCCCAAGTACGGTGATGTGGTCCTTCTGCTCTGGGTCGGGCAGCAGCTCCTTGGCTGCGCAGCGCAAAAACAGCAGGCTCACGTCCTTCAGCAATGCGCAGATGTACGCTTGGTCCGCCTGGCGCGGACACAGCCGCCCGGCCAAAAGCTCCGCCGCAATGGCTGACCAGACGATGAGCCGCCAGTCTGGGTAAAAATCGTAGTGGCACTCGGGAAAGCCGTTTTCCAAATCCTTGTGCAGGGTCATGGATACGGCGATTTTGAGAATTTCGCGGCTACCCAGCACCAGCGCGGCGCGGGAGAGATCCGTGACCTTTTGCGGCAGGCTGTAAAAGGCGGAATTGACGAGGTTGAGGACCGTGGTTGCCAGGGCGGGGTCCAGCCGCAGTGTGTCGGCCAGAACTTCAAAGTCCGGCTCGGGCTTCACTGCCTCCTGCATCAGCTTGAGCATGACAGGAGACAAAGAGATTTTTTGGAGCAGGTGCGGCGAGTTGAGGAGAATATTCTCGGCCATTTCCGCCCCCGGATCGGTTATTTTCGTCTGGAGAGCACGTATTTTGATGCCTGGATGAGCACTGTCCGTTCCACGCAGTCAGGCAGGGTCGCAAGTGCGCCCACTGCCGTTTCAACATATTTCTCGGCTGCTTCAAGCGTTTTGCTCGCCAAGCCTTTTTCTTTAATAGCCGTAAGTATGCCTTCGGCCACAGCGGGGGTCAATCGTTTTTCCTTGAGCATGGTGAGCACTTGCGCGGCTTCCTCTGCTGGCAGGCTTTCCAGGTGCAGAATCAGCGGCAGGGTCATTTTGCCTTCACGCAGGTCGCCGCCAAGGGGTTTGCCGGTTTCCTTTTCGGTTGCGTCGTAATCCAGGGCATCGTCCACAAGCTGGAAGGCGATGCCCAGATTCAGGCCATATGCGCCGGCGGCGTCCTCCACCGCGCGGTCGCGGCTGGCCAGGGCAGCGCCCAAGCGGCAGGCTGTTTCAATGAGCCGGGCGGTTTTGCCGATGATGATGTCCATATACGCCGCGCGATCCGCCGTTGGGTTGGCGGTGTGGGCCAGCTCGCGTATCTCGCCCTCTGCCGTAGCCATGATGCCTTGGGCCAGCAGCGAGTTCAGGCGCGGGATATCGTACTCCGCGCCCAGTTTGTTGGCCAGGGCCAGCAGCACATCTCCCGCCAGAATGGCCTCCGGCGCGCCGAATTTGACATGGGCGGCGGTGTTGCCGCGGCGCAGCGTGGCTCCGTCCAAGACGTCGTCGTGCAGCAGTGTGGCGGAGTGCAGCATTTCCACCGCGCAGGCGATGGGCAGGATGTCCTGCGCCGTGTGCCCCAGGGCGCGTGCTGTTAAAATTGCCAGCATGGGGCGAATGCGCTTACCGCCGGAGAGCAGGGTGTGGCGTGCCACATCGCGCACCAAACCGTCCAGACGGTCGGCCTCGGCGGCCAGAAAGGCGTTGATGCCGGGCAGTTCCCGTCCCGAAATACGCGTGCAGTTCGTTCATCGCTTTGATCCGTGCTCTCGTTTTATATTGGTGGAGGTTATTGCTTGGGAGTGTTGAACAACGTGGCGGTGGCTTGGCCAAGGGCGGCCAGTGCGCCGGGCAGGTCCCAGTCGCGCGGCGGGCGGGCGCCCACGGCGTTGGAAACAGTGCGCAATTCCGTAAAGGGAATTCCCGCCAGGGTGCAGCCATAGGCCAGGGCAAAGCCCTCCATGTTCTCTAACCCCACGGAGTGCCGGGCATGCAGGGCCTTCGCGCGGGTTTCATCGCCTGTCACACCGCTGACGGTGATGCTTTTGGCCTGGGGGAAAGACTCATCGTCTTGAGTTCCGCACAGGCCCATGTGCCCTAAGTTGGCCTGCACGTCCAAGGTCACGCGGTCCCAAATGCGGCGGTCGCCCACGCGACCGAGGGCGAAGCCCAGCGCGCCGGGGTCGGCGCAGGTCCAGCCGGAGGCGTAGAGGCCGTATTCCGGCCAAATTTCCTCCTCCACCAGCAAGGCGCTGCCCAGAGGGTGGAGAGAGAGGTCGAAACTGCCTGCCACGCCCAGATTGAGCACGCCGGTGATGTTCCCCTTGGCCAGTGCGTGGCCTAAGGTTAGGGAAGCGTTGATGATACCCACGCCGGTGGTGGCGGCCAAAACCGGTCGACCATGGACCTCAATGGGGACGAAGGTCCCAGGTGCGTGAACCCACTCGTTCCCCAGGGCGGAGGACATTTCTCGCGCTGTGGCGGTAAGCATGAGGAGCATGGTTGTTTCCCCTGTACTCGTTACAACCGCCAGAAGCGGAAGCCTGCGGCATTGGCGGCCGCAGGGTCGAAGAAGCCTTTGACGTCCAGCAATAGGGGGCTTTGCTGGTCGCGGTAGCGGCCCCGGATATTCTCAAGGGTTAAGCTCTTGTATTCATTGTGGGCCACGGCCAGAATAACGGCTTCCAGGTCCTTCAACTCGTCCAATGGGGAAAGCTCGATGCCATACTCATGGCGCGCTTCGTCGGGGTCGGCCTGGGGGTCGTGGGTAATGACCGTCACGCCGTATTCCTCCAACTCGCGCACCACATCGATGACGCGGGTATTGCGCAGGTCGGGCACGTTTTCCTTGAAGGTGAAGCCCAGAATGCCTACGCGCGCGCCCTTGACCTTGACATCACCGGCGATGAGCCGTTTGACGCAGGCCTCGGCAATGAATTTGCCCATGCCGTCGTTGATGGTGCGGCCAGCCAGGATGACCTGGGGCTGAATGCCCAGGGCCTGTGCCTTGAAAGTGAGGTAGTACGGGTCTACGCCAATGCAGTGGCCGCCTACCAGGCCCGGACGGAAGGGCAGGAAATTCCATTTGGTGCCCGCAGCCGCCAGCACTTCCAGGGTGTCGATGTCCATGCGGTCGAAGATGGTGGCCAGTTCATTCATCAGGGCGATGTTCAGGTCGCGCTGGGTGTTCTCAATGACCTTGGCGGCCTCGGCCACCTTGATGCACGAGGCGCGGAAAATGCCCGCCTTGACCACCGCGCCGTACACGCCGGCCAGCAGGTCGGCCGTGGGCTGGTCCTGCCCGGCCACCACCTTGACGATGGTCTCCAGGGTGTGCGCGCGGTCGCCGGGGTTGATGCGCTCCGGCGAATAGCCCACAAAGAAATCCTTGCCGCAGGCGAGGCCGGACTGCTCTTCCAGCAGGGGCACGCAGACTTCCTCGGTGAGACCGGGGTACACTGTGGATTCGTAGGCGATGACCGCGCCCGGGGCGAGGTTGGCCCCCACCGTGCGCGTGGCGCCCACGACCGGGCGCAGGTCCGGGCTTCTGTGCGCGTCTATGGGCGTGGGCACGGCCACGATGATGATCGCGGCGTCCTTGAGGCGCTTGGGGTCGCAGGTATAGGCGACCTTGGCGCTCTTGAGGTTCTCGGGCAGCACTTCGCCGGTGCGGTCGCTGCCCTTCTCCAGCTCGTCCACGCGCTTTTGCGAAATATCGAACCCGATGACGGGAAAATGCCGCGACAACGCCACGGCCAACGGCAAGCCCACATAGCCCAGGCCCACGACGGCGATGCTGGCGCGCCCGGCCTTCAGATCCTCAAGGGTGGTGATCAAACCCATGTGTTTACCTTCCTCGTGAAGAGCCCGCTCCCCGCCGGTGGACAACCCGTGCCCGCCCGGATAGAAGGAGCGCATGAACCTCGACTGGTCGCTCTTCTTTATGGCCCTTGGCCTGGCCTTCCTGCTGGAGGGCCTGCCCTATTTCATCCTGGCCGAGAGGATGCCCGGCATCCTGCTCACCCTGGCCAGCCGCCCGCCGCGCGCGCTGCGCATCCTGGGGCTCACGTCCATCATTCTGGGCGTTCTGCTGGTGGCTTTGGGCCGGTCGTTCTAACTCGCCTAAAATTCCGCAACGCGCTGGCCCCGGTTTTTTCCGGGTCGCCGCCGTTTCGCGTCCGGGTCTGCGCATCAGTTTAGACTGCGCGCCGTCCACTCGCCGCCTATTCGTCACCTACTCGTCGTCCGGGCCCTTGCCCGGATCCTGCGGGGTGAAGCAGCGCAGAACGCTGTCCGGTGCGGCCGCGCCAGCCTGTGCGTCGTCCCGTGATCCGGCCTCGCAGGGGCGCGCTTCCGCAGCGCCGCTTGCCGTGCCGGGCGCTGCTTCCGCGCCGGTTTCGCCGCGCAGTTCGCCCGCCTTTTCCGCCACATGCAGGTACACGATGCCCGAGAGCATGGCAACGTGAAACACGCGCGCGTAACCGGCGTCCATAAGCTCCTGCGAAAGCTGGCGTTCGTCGGGGAACTGGCGGATGGTCTCCGCCAGGTAGCGGTAGGCCGCGCGGTCGCCGGAGATGAGCCTGCCAAAGCCCGGCAGCACCGAGTTGAGATAGAAATTATACAGCCCGCCCCAGACCTTGCGCCTGCCGGTGCCGAATTCCAGGATGCAAAAGCGGCCGCCGGGCTTGAGGCAGCGCAGCACCTCCTGGTGGGCGGCCATGCGCGGGCGGATGTTGCGGATGCCGAAGGCGATGGTGGCCGCGTCCACGGACTCGTCGGCCAGGGGCAGCTTGCGGCCGTCGCCCTGGGCGGGCAAAATGCGTTCTCCCGGGCCGTCTTCAAGCTTCTGCATGCCGCGCGCCAGCATGGGCAGCGTGTAGTCCACGGCGGCCACGCGGATGTCCGGGTACTGGCGGATGAGCGCCAGGGACACGTCCATGGTGCCGGCCGCAAGGTCGAGCACCACGCCGCCGGGCTTGGGCAGGGCCACGCGGGCCAGCCGCCAGCGCCAGTAGATGTCCAGGCCGAGGCTCAACGTGTGGTTGAGAAAGTCGTACCAGCGGGCGATGCGGCCGAACATGGCCGCCACCTGACGGCCGTGCAGCTGATCGCGCTGGGTTTGCTCCGGGGAAGGCGGACGCTGCATGAGACTAATCGACCTTGTCCTTTTTCTTTGCGGCGGCTTCGGCGCTCTTTGCCGCGGCGCCGGGGGCGCACACAGCTCCGCCCGCCACCGTGGTCAGAATCTCACCGTAGATTTCTGAAAAATGCTCGGAGAAGTTGGCCGGAGAAATGCGGCCGACCTCAATGAACTTGACCACGATTTCCTTGGCCACCTGCAGGGCCTGCTTCTCCAGCGAATCCATGCCGTTCTCCCGCGATCCAGGCCGCTTTGGCCCGGTTGTGCGACCGGAAAACCCGCCCGGTGGGAAATGGCCGTGACCGCACCACGCGGTGGACCCCGGGCGGGAAAGGGAAAGAAACCGGCAAGGCCCCTCCCCCTTTGTTTGGTCCGGCACCAATAGCACGCCACCCCCCGCCTCGTCGAGTCCGACGCAGCCGGAGATTGCGCCAAGATGCTACCGCGCCTACGCAGTTGCAGAGCGGGCCCGAGCCATGTATTTCTGACCCGCGGCCCGCAATGGGGCCAATTCCTCACGACATTGGAGAATCAATGCTGCAGAAAGTCCTCATGGTGGAAGGGGCGGAGAACCCTCTCGGCTCCACGCGCGAGCAGCTGGCCAAACGCTTCGACCTGACCTGCGCCGTGGGCATTGAGGAAGCCCTCAAGGCCGTGCGCGCGCACGGGCCCTTCGCCGTGGTGCTCACCGACCTCAAGCTGCCCAAGAAGGACGGCCCGACCCTGCTCGACGTCATCCGCACCGCGCACCCGCACACCGTGGGCATCCTCTCCACCGGCCACGCCGACACGGACATGGCGGTGAACGCCATCATGGACGGCCGGGCCTTCCGCTGCGTGACCAAGCCCATCGCCCTGGAGACCCTGGCGCGCAACATTGAGGCAGGCCTGGCGCAGCACAAGCTCCTTACCGCCGAGCAAAGCTTCTTAGAGGAGACCATGCACGGCTCGGTCCAGGCCTTGAGCGACGTGCTGAGCCTGGCCAACCCCGCGGCCTTCGGTCGCTCCCTGCGCATTCGGGGGCTGGTGCGCCGCCTGTCCGAAGTCCTGCTCATTCCGCAATTTTTTGAAGTGGACATGGCGGCCATGCTTTCGCACATCGGCTGCGTTTCTCTGCCGCGCACTGTGCTGGAGAAGATCCGCGCGGGCAAGGACCTGGCCCCGGACGAGCGCAGGCTCTTCGACAGCCACCCGACCATCGGCGCGGGCCTGCTGGCCCACATTCCGCGCATGGAACTCGTGAGCGGGATCATCAAGAATCAACACGCGCGCTGCGACGAAAACCCGCCCTATGGCGCGCGCGTTCTTAAAATCGTGCTGGACTACGACATGCTGGCCAACCGGGGCCTGCCCGCCGCCAGCATCTTCGTGCAGATGTTCGGCACCAAGGGCATGTACGACCCCGACATCCTCAAGGCCTTCGAGAGCACCATTCCGGTGGACTCCGGCTACGTGCGCCGCCGCGTGAACATGCGCGAACTCAAGGAGAACATGATCCTGGAGGAGGACATCGTTTCCGTGGACGGCATGCTGCTGCTGGCCAAGGACGCCGAGCTGAACGAGACCAACATCTACCGGCTCATCGAGTCCAAGAACTCCTTCGACATCGTGGAGCCCGTTTCCGTGCTGGTTCCGGCGCGCACCCTTTAGCTGCGGCCGCACCGGCGCAGGCGCAAAAAAAGGCCGCTCCCAAACGGGGGCGGCCTTTTGCATGGGGCTTTGTGTCGCGCTTATTCTTCGCGCATGGAAGCGGCCAGATGGGCGATCTCCTCGCGGATGACCTTGGCGGCCTCGCGCGGGACGGCGCGGGTGATCTCGGCAAAGACCTCGCGGTCGAGCTGGGACTGACGGTTCTCCATCTGGGCCAGGCGCGCGCCCGCGCCACGGACGGTCATCTCGGCGCTCTCGACCCGCGGGGTCAGGGCGTCGGCCTTGTCCGAGGCGTTCTGCGCCTTGTCCAAAGCGGCCAGCGCCTTGTCCATGGCGCCAAGGGCCTTGTCCATGGCGGCCTGGGACTTGTCCGCAGCGGACTGCGCGGACTGCGCCAGCTCCTGCTGCACGGACTCGTCCTGGGTGCGCAGGCTCTCCTCCAGGTGCGCGCGCAGGGCGGAAAGCTCCTCGCGCAGGGCTTGCGCCTCGGCCTGGGAGGCAGCGAGACGGACCTCGATGTCGGCCAGATTCTTCTCGCGCTCGGCAAGCTTGCCTTCCAGGCGCACCACGGCGACGCTGTTGCCGGTCACCTGCGTGGCCAACTGAGCCAGGCGCTCTTGCAGCGCGTTCAATTCCTCGCTCGTGACGGCGGCGGCCGGAACCGGAGCCGGTGCGGTTTCCGCGGCAGTCGCGGCAACGGCGCCAGCGGCCACTGCGCCCACAAGGGCGGCATCGGCCAGGGGCGAATCCGCAAGGACCGGCTCTGGCTGCATTTCGAACGCGGGCTCAAGGACCGTGTCTTCATCAATAGGCCGCAGCAACTCCGGCACTTCGTCCAAGTCCGCGTCAAAGGCGGGTTCTGGCTCAGGGGCTGGCTCTTGCGCAGCGGCAGGAACAAAGTCCGCGGAGGGCGCGGCGGCGAAGTCGAAAGCGGGTTCGATCTCGGCCACTGGCTCGGCGACGGGTTCCGCCACAGGCTCAAGAACCGGTTCGGCAACGGGGCTGGCAACGGGTTCGGGGGCCGACGCGGACAACGCCCCGGCATCGGGAATCTGGGCCAGCAGGTCCTCGGCGTCGAGGGAAACCTCAGGCTCGGGCTCACCATCGGAGGTTTCGATGCCCTCCATGAGGCCGCCAAGACCCAGCTCCTCGCCCAGCAGCTGG
>Ga0183099_1001848_pt1 | contig 11583 bp, 7 predicted proteins | sample Biomet1_FD_127788 | JGI IMG/M metagenome (GOLD analysis project Ga0183099, IMG submission 127788) | Microbial communities from bioreactor (seeded with anoxic lake sediment) at LBNL, California, USA - Biofuel metagenome 1 | ecosystem: Engineered > Bioreactor > Anaerobic > Unclassified ... | reverse complement strand
CGTTCTTTTCAAGTTCCACTTCCACTTCAGACAGTTCTTCCTTTACCTTTACAAGGGCCTCCTTTGCATCGGAAAAATCGAACCCAACCTTTGCCGCTTTTTGCCCGATTTTGCTTGACCGAATCAAGGATGGAAGTGCTTTTGAAATATGGCTCATTTGATCGCTCACGTTTTTTTGTCCTTTTTCCACCATCTTAATGCTGTCCCAGTTCTTCAGAACATCTCCCGATCCGCTGACTACTGTATCGGCAAAAATGTGTGGGTGGCGCAAGATAAGCTTTTTGCAGATTCCGTCGCATACCTCATTGATTGTGAAACTGTTTTCTTCACGCGCCATTTCGGCGTGAAAGACAATTTGCAGAAGAACATCGCCGAGTTCTTCACACATAAGCTCTTTGTTATCGGTATCCACACCCTCGACAAATTCATAGACTTCTTCGATGATATTGTTGCGGATACTTTTAAAATTTTGTTCTTTGTCCCAAGGACATCCGTTCTCAGAACGAAGAATTTTCATAATGGATTGCAAATCTTCAAAAGAATAACGGTCTTTTTCCAACAAATCTTTTACTTCAGACATCTTTTTCTATTCCTTTCATTTTTCCCCCGAATCGGTAAGGATATGCAATTTTTCAAACAGAGCGCAGATTTTTTCCCCTTTTGGCAGAAGAATCATATCCTCTCTGTATAAACCATGGAAGAATGCAAGTAAAACAAAATAAACCAACACTGCTAAAATAAGTGCGATCAATACGGATATTTTGATCGATAGGAAACCTGTGGTGAAATGATAAAACGAAAGTGCAACAACAGTGCAGAGCAATCCGGAAATAAACGGCTTTAAAAATACACGTCCGATATTCGGAATATATCCTGTTGTCTTAATCACAAAATACAAATTGATCGACATGATGGTAAAATAGCAGAGCGCACTGCTGATTGCAGCTCCCATGATTCCGAAATTTGGAATAGCTAATAAAAAATAGGCAGAAATTATTTTTACAAGAATTCCGAATGTTGTCGCATAAATGGGTTTGTTTTCCTTTCGCCAAGCCTGCAAAACAGAGTTTGTAATCGAAATCATCGACATAAAGAATATTGCAATTGCCATCACAGAGAGCGCAGGGGCGGCAATGTCAAGACTATGCAACTTTGTACCTTCGATCAACACATTGGAATAGAGTAGCTTTAAAACGGGATAAGAAAGCGCAGAAAGCCCAAGTGCACATGGAATCGATATAATCGATGTAATGCGGAAGGTGGATTCGACCGTTCCCTTTGTTTTTTTGAAATCGTTTTTCACCAAAGCTGCGGAAAGAACCGGAATTGCGCTGATGGCAAACGGATAAATTAAAATTGGCGGCATATTAAATAGAGGAATTGTCATGGAGGTATATGCACCGTAAAACTGGGTGGCGATGTCATTGGTAAGCCCCGAAAACATCAATCGCTTCGTAACAAGCATGGTGTCGACCACATTGGTAAGTCCCATAATCGATGCACTGATTGCAATAGGCAGAGCGGTGAGACAAAGCTCTTTTAAAATGCTTTTGTTGCTACGGCAAGGCAAAGTTTTCTCTTCCGGCAGCGGTATTTCGGCTTTTAGAACGTTGTTATACATCACCTTTGAAATATGCATATAAACGGTGCCTGCCGCAACACCGATGGTAACACCTAAAATAACAAAAGCGGCAACTTTATGCATTGGAAAACCGTTCGAAATGCAATACCAACCGGCAATCAGCCCAATCGAAATTTTTCCTACCGCTTCAATCACCTGTGAAATTGCAGTCGGAACCATATTTTGAAGCCCTTGAAAATATCCTCGATAAGCGGAGGACAAACAAATAAAGAATAAGGTTGGCGCAATGGCGATCATTGCATAATAAGAATTTGGAAGGGCCGCTGATTTTGCGAAGAATCTAGAAAACGCAATCATAATTGTTGTGCCTAAAATACCAATGAACAGAAATATGTAATAGGCGATGTTAAATATTTTTTTTACTTCTTTTGCATTTCCCTTTGTGTTACTTGCTGCAATCATTCTGGATATGACAACTGGAATGCCGGCTGTTGAAATCATATAAAAGGAAACATAAATACTGTTTGCGGCATTAAAATACGCCATTGCACGAAGACCGATTAAGTTTGTGAGCGGTATTTTAAACATGGCCCCGATCATCTTAACGATCACGTTAGAAACCATTAGGATAAGTGCACCAAACACAAAATTTTGCCCAGTCTTTTTCTTCAAATTGACACCTACTCTTCTCAATCAAAATTTATTCTGATAAAAATTGATAATGCTTTCCGTATCGAATCCGCTGTATTTTTCTTTATCTAAATATTCATATGGATATTTCGGCGAAAATATGCGGTCAATTTTAGTTCGATCGGAGGAAACTAATTTTGTACCCGCTCCCGCACCTGCCGCAAATATCGTGTGATATTCTTCCATAATCAGCACATTGTAACTGCTTTCATGGCCTGCTTTAGAAAAGCCGGTGTTTTCAAGATTCCCCGCTGTGTTTTTTTGACGGTAAATATAATAGGGTAAATATCCGAATTCCTCCAGTTTATCGTAGGAATAATCAAGCATTCGGTTCATCACCGAATTTTCCGTTTGAATGGTTGCTCCGTCACGGCTTAAAAATTCACTGGCACGTTTTAACGAAAAGGAGTGGATGGTGATATTTTCCGGCGCAAGAAAAATCACATCGGTAAGGCTTTTACGAAAGCTTGCTTCCTCTTCCCCGGGAAGCCCTGCAATCAAATCGGTATTGATACTTCGAAACCCAACTTCTCTCGCCAATTCATAGGCATCCCGATACGCTTCATAAGTGTGGTTGCGCCCGATACGCTTTAAAACATCGTTGTTTGTGCTCTGCGTGTTGATACTGATTCTATCGACGGAAAACTGCTTTAACACTTCTAATTTTTCACGTGTTACCGTGTCGGGTCTTCCCGCTTCAAACGTATATTCGGTTACATTTTTGAAATCAAAATTCGCCTGAACAAAAGAGAGCAAGTCCTCAATTTGACTTGCGTTTAAGACGGTTGGTGTTCCTCCACCAACATAAATGCTCTTTAGCATAAGCCCGAGGGAGGAAATCGTTTGCGATAAGTCAAACAAATCAGCTTTCAATTGTTGCAGATATTGCGGGATCAATGCCAACAAGCGGTCGGTAGAATTTGTGACAAACGAACAATATCGACATCTTGTCGGACAAAACGGAATTGAAATATAAAGACTACAGGAGTTGCGTTCCAGATTCTGAATGATTTTCTTTTCATGCAAAGCGATTTTTGTGCAGATTTCAGCTTTCTTTTGCTCCACAAAATATTCTTCGGTTAAAAACCGAATTGTCTGTTCTTCGTTCATTCCCGCATTCATAAAAAACAATGCATTTTTTGCAGGTCGTATTCCCGTCATTGCGCCCCACGGCGGAATGTAACCAAACAGTTCGTTTGCGGCAGATAAAAATGCTTTTCCAACAAGGATGATTGCTTTCTGCTTGTTCACAGTTTCAACCATTTCACAAACGCTTTTTTGGGAGACATTCTGCCCGTCACAAAGCCGAACAAAGGCGCTAAAAGCACCTTCTTTGTGTTGTAGAGAAACATAGAATTCTCTGTTTCCTTGTTCGGTTTCGGAAAACTTTTCGCACGGGAGATAAAGGGTGATGAGTGTCTGCAGAAAATACGGTTTGATAAATCCCGTTTCGTCGGATAATTTTATAATCATAAAACGTTATAATTCTTTCTATACAATATATCACGATATTTTGTGGGTTTATGCAAGATTATTTCAACTTGTCAGTATCAAGAACAATCGTTACAGGGCCATCATTGATAAGGTTCAATTTCATGTCTGCCTGAAACACGCCTGTGAAAACAGGTAAGTCATATTTTTCTCTTAAATGCGTGTTAAATTGTTCGTAAAGCACTTTTGCTTTCTCGGGACGTGCGGCGTTCAAAAACTCGGGGCGATTGCCGTTTCTGCAATTTGCCAAAAGCGTAAAGTTGGAAACAACAAGCACTTTATACGGCTTTTCACATGATTGAAAATCAAGCAAAGAGAGGTTCATTTTTTCATTTTCATCCTCAAAGATGCGGAGTTTTGCTGTTTTATCCGCAAGTTGCTTCGCCTGTTCTTCGGTATCATCGACAGAAACGCCGAGAAGCACCAAAAAGCCGTTTTCAATAGAAGAATGGACTTCCCCATCGATTTCAATGCTTGCGCTTAAAACGCGCTGAATTACTGCTGTCATTTACAATTCCTCTCTACTCAAGAAAATCCGCGGGTGACATCGATGACATCGTTGATGTTTTTCAATTTTTGCAAAATTGTATTGACATGCGCCGTATTTCGGCAGGTAATGGTAAGCCCTATAATCAACCCACCTGTACCATTTTCACGAGAATTCATCGCATGAACCGGAACACGCATTTCGGAGAACATCGTTGAAATGTCGGCGATTACCTTTAAGGAATTGTGCGCAAACACCTGTAAGAGCGCTTCAAATCCGCCAGTCGTGTTCGACCCTGTTTCCAACGAATGGCGTGACCATCGCACCGTAACCCAACGGTCTTTTTCCTCTGCATTCACCATACCGACTTTTGCGTTCGGACAGTCGTATTTATGAACCGAAACACCAAATCCGCGGGTGACAAAGCCGATGATACTGTCGCCCGGAAGCGGATTGCAACACTTTGCAAACCGAACTTGGCAATTGTCGATGTTATCCACAATGACGCTTTGAATTGCGCCTGATTCCTTTTCTTTTTCCCGCTTTGCTTCCGCAACTTTTGTCCGTTCAGCGGTTGCTTCGTCGGCGATTTGCTGTTGCGTTTTGGTCAATTCCACTTTGACGATGCGGTCGAATTCATCCTTGAGCTTTTGAGAGATCTTTGAGACCGACATTCCGCCGTATCCGATATTGTTATAAATATCTTCAATGTCCATAATGCCGATACGCTTTGATACATTCCCGATGACTTCGATTTTTTGCGCTTCGGTGTATGGTCGTCCAAACCGCTTGAATTCCTTATCCATTTCCGCCTTGCCGACGATAATGTTTTCGGTTCGCTTTTCTCTCTTGAACCACTGGCGGATTTTATTTTTCGCTTCACTTGTTTTAACGATATTCAGCCAATCACGGCTCGGGCCTTTTGAGGAAGCGGCGGTAATGACTTCGACAATTTGACCTGTCTGTAATATTGTATCGATTGGAACAATCATTCCGTTTACCTTTGCGCCAACCATTTTATTCCCGATTTCCGAGTGGATGGAATACGCAAAGTCAATGGAAGTTGATCCGTATGGGAGATTGATGACATCGCCCTTTGGGGTAAAGACAAAGGTTTCATCCTCAAAAATGTCGATTTTAAGCGGTCGCAAAAATTCTTCGGTGTCCCCTGCTCCCTTTTCGGTTTCGAGCAGAGTTCTGATCCATTGCAGCTTTTCGGCAAGGTTTTCCTTGTCGATTTCACCGGATTTATATTTCCAATGGGCGGCGATACCATATTCTGCAATGGTGTGCATTTCCCAGGTGCGAATTTGCACTTCAAACGGAATGCCATGCCGTCCAATGACTGTTGTGTGAATCGAACGATACATATTCGGCTTGGGCGTGGAGATATAGTCCTTAAACCGTCCCGGCATCAGATTGAACATTTCATGAATCAACCCCAACACCGTATAGCATTCCAGTTCCGTATCAACAAGAATTCTAATGGCATAAAAGTCATAGATTTCATCAAAGCTCTTGTTCTGATTGTACATTTTTTTATAGATGCTGTATATGGACTTAACCCGTCCTTCAATGGCAAATTTAATGCCGACTTCCTTTAATTTGTCGGAAACCTGTTGTTGTGCCATTTCGAGAAAGTTCCGTTTTTCTCCGTAACGATGTTCAATGTCCGACTTTACTTCGTTATACCCAATCGGGTCAAGATAGCGCAATGCGAGATTTTCGAGCTCTGCTTTGATTCTTTGAATACCAAGTCTATGTGCAAGCGGCGCATATACATGCATGGTTTCCAAAGCGATGGAACGTTGCTTTTCCTCGCTTTTTGCATCCAACGTGCGCATATTGTGAAGACGATCGGCAAGCTTGATGAAAATGACACGGATGTCTTTGCTCATTGCCAAAAACATTTTGCGTAAGTTTTCGATGCTTTCTTCTTCTTTTGTTTCAAAATGAATATCGGTCAGTTTGGTTAAGCCATCAACAAGCTCTGCTACATCGCTGCCGAAATTCTTTTTGATGACGGTAAGGTCGCACTTATCCTTACAGTCCTCGATGGTGTCGTGAAGAAGGGCTGCGCAAACCGAATCTGTATCAAGTTCCAACTGTGCAACAATGAGCGCAACGGCAATCGGGTGCGTGATGTATTTTTCACCCGATTTTCGAAATTGTCCTTCATGTAAATTGCTTGCATATTCATATGCCTTTTTAATTTTTTCAAAATTATAAGAACTGCTGATTTCATTCAGTTTGCTCAGTAATTCTTCAAAGCTGTGTATTTCCATTGTAAATAAGCCCTTTACAGTTATTGTTTATATTTTTCAAAAGAGTGGAGTCGTTTAAGTTAACTTTTTCTTTTGTTTGCAGAATGGTAATGTTGACCATGTTTTCATTGAGCCTTAAAAGAGAAATCAAATTCATTTCCGCAAAAACATCAAGCATAATATTCAACATACAGGCACTGATTTGTGTTCGAAACCGTTCGGAGATAAGTTTTGCCGTATAAAATACATTCATATTCTCATTCACGCCGTTTGTTTCCTCGCACTTGCGTTTTAAGTATAAAAATGCGGATTTAAAGTGGTTAATCGTGGGAATATTTTCCTTGGCACACGCAAACTGAATGGTTGCTTGCTGATAGAAAAGATTCTGTTTCTGTGTTTCCGTGTCTGTCATTTCATCAGAGCGTAAATCTCGTAAAATCATTTGGATGCTTTTTGTCCCCCGAAATTCGTTTATATCAAGTTGAAACAAACAATCCACCGTGCATTTTTCAACGAATTGAAACTCTGCAAGGGTTGTATTGAAATAAAGCGCTGTAACCTGCATTCCGTCTTTTTCCAAAATGAGTTTTAAGTGCTTGTCTTGTCCGATGGGAACTATGTTGATGATAGTCATATTGGAAATAAAAAAAACAGGAACAGGATTTTCAAGTCCGAATGGCTCCATCAGGGAGAGTTCGGTTGCTTTTTCCACTGATATGTCGTCGATATCGATCTCAAAATCGGCATCTATGTAGGTGACCAAATGCTCCGATGTTAAAACGCTGCTTGCGTATTTATTGATTGCCTTTTGAAAGTCCGCAAGCTTACTCTTTTCAATAGACAAACCTGCCGCAAGTTCATGTCCCCCCGATTTGATTAAATAGTCTTTACAATGGGACAGCGCCTGGTTGATGTTAAACCCTTTTACACTACGGCAGGAACCTTTTCCGGTTTCCCCATCAAAGGAGATTAAAACAGAAGGCAATCCGTATTTTTCAGTTATTCTGGAAGATACGATTCCAATCACACCCAAATGCCAACTGTCTGAGGAAATGACGATCACCCTGTCGTTTTCAAAATCATGGGTTTTTTCGATTTGTGCAATTGCTTCCTCTAAAATAATATTTTCAATCAGCTGTCGCTCACTGTTCCGTAGGCAAAGTTCCTGTGCAATTGCCTGTGCTATTTCAACATTGTCGGTGACAAGCAAGTCTACGGCACGTTTTACATCGCCAACTCTTCCCGCTGCATTGATTCTCGGTGCAATGCCGAACCCGATGGAAGAGGAATTGATTTTGCGCTTTTTGACGGATGTCTTGCTATAAAATGCTTCGTTGATCAAAGCGGAAAGTCCAAAATTTTTCGTGTTTTCTAAATAATAAAGCCCAATGCTGACAATCAAGCGATTTTCATCTACAAGCGGCATTACATCCGCAATGGTTCCGACTGCGACAATATCACTGTATAACGCACAAAGGCGTTTGATATTCGTATTGCCGTCCAATGCACAAATCAATTTGAACACAACGCCAACCCCCGCAAGTTCTCGGAACGGATACTCGCTGTCTTTTCGATGGGGATTGACAACCGCATATGCGTCGGGAATCCCTTCTCGACATTCGTGGTGATCTGTGATTACGGTTTCGATTCCTTTTTCCATTGCATATTTGACTTCTTCTTTTGCTGTAATTCCGCTGTCAACCGTAATGATTAAATTTGTGCCATTTTCGCTTAACTTGTCAATGGCAGTTATGTTTAACCCATATCCTTCCGACAACCGTTCGGGAACGTAATAATCCACATCGGCGCCGTTATCCGTTAAATATAAATACAAAGCCGCAACAGAGGTAACTCCGTCCACATCATAATCTCCGTAAATGGTGATTTTTTCACCGTTGTCAATTGCTTCATGAATGCGCCGAACCGCCTTGTCCATGTCTTTCAGCAAAAACGGATCATGGAACCCCGCCGTTTCCTTCTTTAAGAAACTTTTTGCCTTTTGTGCGGTATCAAGTCCACGAGCAACAAGAAGTCTTGTTATGAATTTTGAAATAGAAAGTTCGGATGAAATGTCGTCAATGACCGTTTCATCCTGCCTCTGTATATTCCATATTCTTTGATTCTGAAAGCCCATTATACTTTTTATACATTTCCGGAGTGATGTTGTTCCGGACCCTTCTCAATAATTTTAACTGCATCAATCTGCATGGATTTTGCTGAAGTTCTGTTTAGAACAAACGAAAAAACAAGAAATGAAACCAATAAAACGAAAAATGTTGCGAGATAGGAATAAAAATCGGTTAAAAATTGCTGACCGATAAAGTAAGTTGCAATGGCAATAATCACGGGCAAAACAAACACAAGTGCAGTCATGGAAAGAATTTTACCCGAAGAGGATGAAATTTCAACAATATCCCCAAGTTCAGCACCAGCAAGATTTTTTGCCGAAATCTTGATTTCATTTGAATTCTCCAAAAGCATGAAACTTGAGTGGCATCCACCCTTCATTTCACACGAGGAACAGGAATCGCAAGCGGTTTTTCGGCTGATTACCACATCAATATGCCCACCGTTTACAGCAGTTACTTTTCCTGTTTGATTCATTTTCTTACCTCTTATATCTTTCTAAAAAGGACAATGCCGCTTTGATGCCGTCCACCGCCGCACTGGTGATTCCACCCGCATAGCCCGCACCTTCTCCGCAAGGATATAGATTTTCATGTCCGCAGGCTGTAAACCGGTCCGTGCGTAGAATACGAACGGGAGAGGATGTCCGTGTTTCTGGAGCGGTTAAAACAGCATCCGAAACCGAGAAATTTTTGATATTGCCTTCAAACGCCACAAGCCCTCTTTTTAAATTGATGGCGATCTCTTGCGGAAACAGCGCTGATAAATCGCACAATGCCGTTTTTCCGGTATAGGAGGGTAGAATGCGACTTGGCTCTGTTGTTACTTTACCGGAAAGGAAATCTCCGACCGTTTGTATGGGAGCGCATCCGTTTCCGGCAAGAAATGCGTTGCGTTCAATGGTGCTTTGATATTCGATTGCACTTTTATAATCTGTTCCGAAATCTCGTGGCAAAACAGAAACGGCAATTGCGGAATTGGCATTGATTCCGTCTCGGTAAGAATTGCTCATGCCATTGGTTACGATTTCATTTTGAGCCGAAGCTGACGCAACGACTGTTCCACCTGGGCACATGCAGAAGGAATAGACGCCTCTTTCGCCGTATCTACGGGAAAGACTGTATTCTGCATGGGAAAGTGCGGGGTTTCCCGCAAAATCGCCGTAGAGAGCAGAATCAATGTCATTTTGTAAATGTTCAATTCTAACGCCAACCGAAAACGGCTTTGCGCATAAACTTACTTCTCTTTTTTCCAGCATATAAAAGCTGTCTCTTGCACTGTGTCCGAGTGCAAGAAACAAAGCATTGCATGACAAATGATTTTTTCCGTTTATTTCTGCAGAAACAACTGTTCCGTCGGAGGAATATACAAGATCGGTAAGGGTGCTTTCAAAATGAATCTCGCCGCCGAGTGAAAGAATTTTTTTACGGATATTTTTGACAATCCCCTGTAATTTATCGGTTCCCACATGTGGTTTTGCTTGATATAGGATTTCTGCTTCCGCACCGTTTTCCTGCAAAGTTTGCAGAACAAAGGAACACAAGCTGTTATTGATTCGGGTGAGTAGCTTGCCGTCGGAAAAGGTGCCTGCTCCCCCTTCGCCAAACTGGACATTTGTGTTTTCGTCAAGGATGCCGCCGTTCCAGTAATCTGTCACCGCTTTTTTGCGGCTGTCGATGTCCTTTCCGCGCTCAAGTACAATTGGACGAAATCCTGCCATTGCAAGAATGTATGCACAGAACATGCCCGAAGGTCCAAACCCTGCAACAATCGGTTGACCGTCAAATTGTTCGGTTCCCTGCGGAAGAGTAAGATCATCTTTCTCAAGAATTCCAAATCCGTAAGCAGTACAAAATTCCTCAGCTTCTTGAAACGGCATGGTGTTTGCCTTGGCATCCTGCGCAAACGTGGCGGAAATGGTGTAAATAAAACTGATAAAATCTTTTTTTCTCGCATCGGTAGATTTTTTATAAATATGAAAATCGATCGATTCTTCCTGAGAAAACAGTTGACATTTGTTAAAAATTCGGCTTGCAATTTGAATTGCTTCTTGATCATAATCAACCGTCCGTTGATTGGAAACAGGAATAGAAATATCCCTGATTAAAAACAGTCTTTTCCTTGTCATTCTTATTGTGTCACTTTCTTTGAATCGACTTCGACATAATAATCGCCGTAAACATAAATGCCAGTGCTTCCTGCCGCTTTCACCATTACGGGCAGTTTTAACGTTCCGGTATCAGCAACCGTGGATAAATCGACAAGCGCATAAATAAGAGTTGCGTTGTAATTCCAAAGTTCGTCCGGATTGCCACGTAACGTAACATTCAGCGATTGGGCTTTCAGCGTGATATTATAACCGGTCGGTGCATTTTGCGTAAAAATCTTATCAATTGTTACCGTTCTTGCTTGATTGTTCTTCAACTTGATGGTAGCATATACTGTGTCCGAATCTGAAACCGCTGTAACATTTGTTGGTAGATTCAGCTTAACGTAATAACTTGCTTCGCCGTTGATTTTTGTTTCATCCACAACCTCGGTCGAAATTTCTTTGATCGCATCAACCGCATCGGCACTGCCTTTGATGGTCATTGTTTTAGGGTCGAGGGTGTATTTGATGTCAGCACTGTCAATGACACCGGTAAAATTCAATTTTATCGGTACGGTGCTGTACTTATATACCGGAATTTCTACTTTCATTTCGGTTGTGTTGAGTTTGATATAAGGATTTTTAATTTCTTTCCCGGTGCTATCCACGAGGGTGATTTTTTCTCTTATGTCAACGGAACTGCTAATCAGCCCGATGTCTGCGGTTATTTTGGCATTTGCGACCTTTAAGATTTCCTCTTCGGGACCCGTAATTGTAACCGTTTTACCATCCGGAATCGGTTCTTCAATTACAAGCGATTTATCGGTTGTTCCGCCGATGTAATCTGCTTTTA
>Ga0183099_1001847_pt1 | contig 11589 bp, 10 predicted proteins | sample Biomet1_FD_127788 | JGI IMG/M metagenome (GOLD analysis project Ga0183099, IMG submission 127788) | Microbial communities from bioreactor (seeded with anoxic lake sediment) at LBNL, California, USA - Biofuel metagenome 1 | ecosystem: Engineered > Bioreactor > Anaerobic > Unclassified ... | reverse complement strand
GGAATTTATCGCCGACTTTCAACATTATTTTGTTGTCTTTGAATGTTGATACGCGGATTTTCGGGCCTTGCAAATCACCCAAAATGGTTTTTGTTGATACCTTTGTTGTTAGACAGCGGGCCACCAACAGTCACAGTGGTGAAAATCTTACTGCCTTCAACGTTATCAACCCTCAACTGAACACGACCATCGTCCAGTAGTAAAATATCGCCTGCAACGACATCTTCCGGTAATTTTTTGTAGTCGATACCAACTTGTTCCTGCGTGCCATCCCCTTTGCCCAACGCCGCATCCAGCAGGAATTTATCGCCGACTTTCAACATTATTTTGTTGTCTTTGAATGTTGATACGCGGATTTTCGGGCCTTGCAAATCACCCAAAATGGCTACCGATTTGCCAAGACGGTCTGCCAGCTCACGGATCTCTTTAGCTCGCGCGATATGATCTTCTGCGGAACCATGGGAGAAGTTCATTCGTACCATATTTGCACCGGCAAGCAGGATTGCTTCCAATACGCCTTCTCGGTCAGTGGCTGGGCCTAAAGTGGTTACGATCTTCGTTCTTCTCAGCATATTAAGTCCCTATTACCTACATTAATTAAATAAAATTTGGTTATAACATTGGCTTAAGCAACACCCGCTTTCACTAAAGCTGCCGATACAATCTGCTGCGCTTCCTGTTGGATCGCATCCAGATGGGCTTCGCCTTTAAAGCTTTCCATGTAAATTTTATAGATAGATTCAGTGCCACTTGGGCGAGCGGCAAACCAGCCGTTTTCAGTGACCACCTTCAAACCACCAATTGCGGCCTGATTTCCTGGTGCATGGGTCAATTTGGCAAGGATTGGTTCACCAGCCAGTATAGTTGCGTCTATCAGTTCTGGGTTTAGTGCGGAAAGTACGGCTTTCTGCGCGGTATTGGCTACTGCATCAATGCGGCGATAGATCGGTGCACCAAATTCGTCGGTTAACGCATCATAGAGCTGTTGCGGGTTTTTACCTGTGACGGCCATGATCTCTGCGGCCAATAATGCCAGAATGAAACCATCTTTATCCGTAGTCCAAACCGTGCCATCTTTTCTCAAGAAAGAGGCACCGGCACTCTCTTCGCCACCGAAACCGAAACTGCCGTCAAACAGTCCGTCCACAAACCATTTGAAACCAACCGGCACTTCTTTGAGTTCGCGCCCGAGCTTGCCAGCCACCCGATCAATGATGGAAGACGATACCAGCGTTTTCCCCACCACAGCCTGTTTCGGCCAGCTTGGGCGGTGAGTAAACAGATAGTGAATAGCAACCGCCAGATAGTGGTTCGGGTTCATCAAACCAGATGGGGTCACAACACCGTGGCGGTCATAATCCGGGTCATTCCCCAGCGCGATATCAAATTTGTCTTTCAGACTAATCAGGCTCGCCATCGCCCACGGGCTGGAACAATCCATTCGAACCTTGCCGTCTTTATCCAACGTCATGAATGAAAATGTCGGATCAACGCGATAATTCACCACGTCAATATTTAGGCCATAGGTTTTCGCAATCACATCCCAGTAGGCCACACCCGCCCCACCCAATGGATCAACACCAATTTTAATGCCTGATTCTCGAATAGCGGTCATGTCCAACACATTCGCCAAATCATTCACATACGGGGTCACATAGTCATATTCTTCGACAAATTCAGAGGCGATAGCGGCGGCGTATGGCATGACATTAATATCATCAGCACCCGTCAGCAGAATTTGATTCGCTCTATTTTCCACCCATTGGGTGATTGACGCTTCTGCAGGGCCACCATGCGATGGGTTGTATTTAAAACCGCCATCCTCCGGTGGGTTATGTGATGGTGTGATAACGACACCATCCGCCAGATCGGCATGTTGGGCTCGGTTATAAGTCAAAATGGCGTGCGAAATGACTGGTGTTGGGGTATATCCACTCCCTGTTTGTATGCGGACTTTGACACCATTTGCTGCTAATACTTGTATGGCACTGGCTAAGGCAGCTTCAGAAAGTGCATGAGTATCCATACCGATAAACAGTGGGCCAGTGATGTTGTTGCTTTGACGATATTCTGCCAATGCCTGACAAATAGCCTGAATGTGCGACTCTGTAAATGCGCTATTTAATGCGCTGCCACGATGACCAGAAGTACCAAATACCACTCGCTGATCAGGCAATGACATATCCGGTTTATTCAGATAATACGCCGCAACCAGACGAGGAATATTGGTTAAATCTTCCTCGCGAGCTGGTTTTCCGGCATGGGGATGCTGTGCCATATACAACTCCTTGTTTATAGCCTGAAATTAGGAATCAGCGGTTATAGCGGAATAAAACGATATCGTGTTTGGTGATGATAAACTTCACCCGGTAACAACCACGGATCACCTAACTCTGGGCGATTCGGGCTGTCGGGTAATAACTGCGTCTCCAGACAGACCGCTTCATAGTCGTGATATGACTCGCCATCCCGTGACGGAGTACCAGCCAAATAATTAGCCGTATATATTTGAATACCCGGTTGATTGGTTTGCACTTCCATAGCCAGTTTGTTATCGGCAGACGTTAATCTGGCCGCAACATGTTCAGCACTGGTAACATCCATGATGTAACAATGATCGAACCCTTTGGCTAACATCAGCTGTGGATGACTTAACCACTGTGTTTGCAAAGAACGGGCACGACGTAGATCTAAAGCACCTTCCACCGGTTGGGGAGCAGAGAGCGGAATACCCATCGCATCAATCGGTAAATAATGGCTCGCATTTACTTGCAAAGCGTGTTCGCGCACATCACTGCGTTTGCCATCAAGATTAAAGTAACCGTGGCAGGTCAAATTGATGGGGCAGACTTTCGTCACGGTGGCCTGAATATCGATCAGTAGATCGGTATTTTCCAAGGCATAAGTGAGCGTCACATCGCAATCACCGGGAAACCCCTGATCGCCATCAGCAGAGTGTAGCGCGAGAGTAACGCGGTCTGGTTGTTGATTTACCACCGTCCATTCTTTTCGATCAAAACCGACTTTTCCCCCATGCAGGCAGTTTTCTCCCTGACTGGGCACCAGAGCATAGTGCTCACTCTGATAATGCAAAACTGAATTGGCGATACGATTGGCAAAGCGCCCGACCATCGCGTTCAGATAAACTTGCTGGGTAGCATAATCTTTCGGCTGGCAACCAAGTAATACCTCCCGCTGGCCTTCGCCAACGGGCACGGTCAATGACAACAGGGCAGCGCCGGTTGTCATTATGTTTAGTTGCATACCTGCATCGTTTTTTAACTCAATGCAATGCATCAGCGAAACTCCTGTTAATTAGCAAAGACCTGCGCCAGGACGGGCTTTACATACATAACAGGTGGGTTTCAGACCTGTTTTCGCCGGATATTCCTCAGCGACTGCGGCGATCACCGCATCCACTTGTGCTGGGCGCAGCAGTGCCACCACGCAACCACCAAACCCGCCACCAGTCATACGCGCGCCACCCTCTTTACCGATGTGGGATTGCAGGATCTCAACCAAAGTATCAATCGCCGGAACCGTAATAGCGAAATCATCACGCATTGACGTGTGCGACTCCGCCATCAGAACACCCATTTTTTCCAAATCACCGATCGCCAATGCATCTGCTGCCGCCAAAGTTCGAGCGTTTTCCGTAATAACATGACGTGCCCGCAGATAGACCACAGGTTCCAGCTTACCTTGCTCGGCGGCTTTCTGCAGTTGATCCAGACTGACATCGCGCAGTGCTTTGACACCAAAATGACGGGCTGCAGTTTCACACTGCTCACGACGGGTGTTGTATTCACTGTCGACCAAACCACGTTTCACGTTGGAATGCACAATCAACACGGCCAGATCTTCCGGCATTTTGACTAAACGGGTTTCCAGTGAACGGCAATCGAGTAATAACGCATGATCTTTCTCGCCACTGGCGGAGATCATTTGATCCATAATGCCGCAGTTACAGCCAACAAATTTGTTTTCCGCTTCTTGTCCATTTAAGGCAATGGCAGCAGGTGTGAGGTCTAACTGATATGCCTGATTAAAGGCTTCACCAATAGCGACTTCCAAAGAAGCTGAAGAGCTCAAACCGGCACCTTGTGGCACATTGCCAGACACCACCATGTTTAAACCTTTCAATGCCAGCCCTTTTTCCAACAGGTATTTCACTACACCACGGATATAGTTACTCCACATTTGATCAGAGTGAGGCTCGATCGGTTGTGTCAGCGAAAACTCATCCCACTGATTGGCGTAGTCAGCGGCGAAAACAACGACTTTATCGTCATCACGGCGCTGCAATGCAACTACTGTTTCATAATCAATCGCGCAAGGCAGCACAAAACCATCGTTGTAATCAGTGTGTTCACCAATCAAATTGACGCGTCCCGGCGCTCGTACGAACAGATCAGGCTCGCTGCCAAAACTACGCTGAAATACGGCAAGTACTTTTTCTTTTAATGTCATGGTGGTTTCCTTAAATTTGTTCTTTGTAATGAATATCGCTCACCGCCCGCAGCCGCTCGGCGGCTTGTTCAGGGGTCAGATCGCGCTGAGTTTCGGCCAGCATTTCATAGCCCACCATGAATTTGCGCACAGTGGCCGAACGTAATAACGGCGGATAAAAATGGGCATGCAATTGCCAGTGTTCAACATTTTCTTCCGTATGCGGTGCGCCGTGCCAGCCCATCGAATATGGGAACGAACACTCGAACAGATTGTCGTAACGACTGGTCAGTTGTTTCAACGCCAGCGCCAGATCTTGTTTCTGGGCATCACTTAGTTCGGTCAAACGGGCCACATGCACTTTCGGTAGCAAGATCGTTTCAAACGGCCATGCAGCCCAGTACGGCACTACAGCGATCCAATGTTCGGTTTCCACTACAGTTCGCTCACCGGAAGCCTGTTCTTCTGCGCATATTGCAGTAGTAACGGCGCCCCTTTTTCGGCTAACCATTGTTTTTGCGTCAGCTCTTCCCGTGCTAATTCATTAGGAATAAAGCTGTTGGCCCAGATCTGGCCGTGAGGATGCGGATTGGAGCAGCCCATTGCCGCACCTTTGTTTTCAAACACCTGCACCCACGGGTAATCTTTTGCTAGATCAGTTACTTGCTCACACCAGGTATCAATGACCTGACGGATGGCCGGTACCGGTAATTCAGGTAATGTTTTGCTGTGATCTGGCGAAAAACAGATCACCCGGCTGGTACCGCGCGCAGATTCACTCTGAAACAACGGATCTATTGGGACTGGTGATGCCGGCGTATCCGTCATTAGTGCCGCAAAGTCGTTCGTGAATACAAACGTACCTTTGTAATCTGGGTTAATTTCACCGTTTACACGGGTATTTCCCGCACACAAAAAACAATCGGGATCGTGTGCTGGGCGGTTATCCGGAGCCGTTTTTTCTACCTGCCCTTGCCACGGACGTTTTGCGCGGTGCGGTGAAACCAACACCCACTGGCCTGTCAGAGGGTTAAAACGACGATGAGGATGATCAATAGGGTTAAACATGCGGTTATGCCTCATATCCATTCGGGTTAGTTTGTTGCCAGAGCCAGCTATCACGGGTCATATCATCGAGTGTTCGAGTGGCTTTCCAGCCCAATTCTCGTTGTGCTTTCGCAGGATCAGCCCAGCATTCCGCGACATCACCAGGGCGGCGATCGACCAGTTTGTAATTGATTTCCATACCGCTCGCGCGGGCAAATGCGCGCACCATTTCCAGCACGCTAACACCTTGTCCAGCACCGAGGTTATAGATATGCAGTCCGGCTTTTTCGCCGCAAACCTGCCAGGCTTTGACGTGACCTTCCGCTAGATCCATGACGTGAATGTAATCGCGTACACAGGTACCATCGTTGGTTGGGTAATCATTACCAAAAATGTTCAGACAATCGCGGCGGCCAATCGCTACCTGCGTGATATACGGCATTAAATTGTTTGGGATGCCTTGTGGATCCTCACCCATTTTACCGGACGCGTGCGCACCGATCGGGTTGAAATAACGTAACAAGGTCATGCTCCAGCGCGGATCGGCGGTTTGCATGTCTTCCAACATCTGTTCGATCATCAGCTTGGTCTGACCATACGGGCTCATCGTTGAGCGCGGAAAATCTTCGGTGATCGGCACTGCATGCGGGTCGCCATAGACGGTGGCAGAGGAGCTGAAAATGAAGTGGAAACAACCGGCTCGTCGCATTGCCCCTAACAGGCTTAAGGTGCCGGCAATATTGTTCTCATAATACTCAAACGGTTTTTGTGTGGATTCACCCACAGCCTTTAACGCAGCAAAATGAATGACACCTGCGATCGATTGTTCTTGAAAAATACGATCCAGAATTACGGAATCACGGATATCACCTTGATAAAACAGCGGACGCTTACCCGAAATTTCTTCAATTCGGTTCAGGACGGATAATTTACTGTTACACAAATTATCGAGAATAACAGGCTCGATCCCTGCCGCAATCAATGCCAGGCAGGTATGGCTACCAATGTAACCAGTCCCACCTGTGACTAAAATTTTCATCAATATTCCCTCATTCGCTATCAAGACATTCTGGTTACGATATTTTCGCTCAGAATACCGAAATCACTGCTGGTAGACTGTGATCTATAGCACACCAGTGTAATCGCTTACACCGATATTAAACGAAAAAAATACCGTAATAAATCCTATAAATTCCATTAAAACCAAAAAAGGGCGCCATAAGAGCCCATTATTTGGGGCTGATTTTGTTAAAAAAGCGAAAACAGAATGAATTGACACTTAGACGATAAATTTCATTACACTTTCAGTGTAATAATTTCACTACCACTCAGTGAAATGGCATGCAATAAAGTCAAAGAAGGAAGAATAGATATGTAATACGCTGATTTAATGAACAAAAAAATGCCCGCATCAATGCGGGCATGAGTGATGAACATTTAAATGTTATGAATTTCGGTAATTCAAGTTTGCCACTGAATGACGTCTTACCAACGTAGGGCTCAGCATGTTCGTAACATCAGGTAATGTTTCACCTCGAGCCAATGCTAAAGCTAATTGGGCTGCCTGAGTCGCCATTGCCACAACTGGATAACGAATAGTGGTCAATTTAGGATGCAAATAACGCGCAATCAGTACATCATCAAAACCAACTAATGACATATCTTTTGGTACTGAAATCGCGTTATCGTTCAATACCGATAACGCGCCTGCAGCCATTGAGTCGTTGTAACAAACAACACCCGTAATGTCGTGAGTTTTACCTAATAAATCTGTCATGGCCGCTTCACCACCGGTTTCATCCGGTTCGCCACGAGAGATCAATCGTTCATCAACAGGAAGCCCGTGTTCTTCTAATGCGTCAATGTAACCCTGCATACGATCTCGAGAATCGGAGATATCATGATTCGAGCACAAAAAGCCAATGCGAGTATGCCCTTCATGGATCAGATGTCGCGTAGCCAACCACGCACCATAGCGGTCATCAAGTGCAATACAGCGCGACTCATATCCTGGTAGCACCCGGTTTACTAACACCATTCCTGGAACATGCGTCATAAAAAGTTTTAATTCATCATCAGAAAGCATTTTAGCGTGAACAATTAGCCCGGCACATCGATGTCCGATTAACTGTTCAATCATCTGCTTTTCTTTTTGTGCATTGTGATAACCGTTACCTACCAACAAAAAGTTTCCCGCAGACTGTGCGACTTGCTCTGCGGCTTTCACCATTGCACCAAAAAAGGGATCCGATACATCAGCGACAATAATACCCAAGGTTTGGGTATTTTGATGTGCTAGTGCTCTGGCATTGGCATTAGGATGATATTGAAGTTCCGCCATAGCCTTAAATACGACATCGCGTGATTCCTGGCTAGCTTTGGGAGAGTCGTTTATTACTCTTGAGACTGTTGCTACAGACACTCCCGATAACAGAGCTACATCTTTTATTGTCGCCATCTTATTTCAGTTATCCCGTAAAACTTACGTATATGCCATCAATCATTAACAACTAATGCATGCCTTTTTGGTTTAGCATCAAAGGCTCATAGCACCAGAACATAGCCTGTGTTCCAATAACACATAGAAGTTAAAAAGATGTTACACACCCTAATAAAGTCCAGTCCAGACATACCGCGTGTATGTCTGGAAATCATAATATCATGCTTATGTCTATTTGGAAGACAAAATACGTAAACGTTTACATTTTTTAAAGGCAAAATATTAGCTGGCAACTAGCCGCGATTACAACACTAGGGTTTCGAAGTAAAATAACATTTTTGAAATAACGTTTCAATAAATCAAACTTAACATTTATCTATACGAAAATCATTTCAAATACAAAAAACGATTTGATTAATCTTTTCTGATCAGAATTGATCGATGTCCTCTGGATAACGATTTATTTAATGTAATGCTTAATCTGTAAAAATGCGGCAAGTATCACCATTAGTGTTCATAATAGGGAGTATCAATGACCAAACGCTCATTTTTCCATCGAAAACTATATAAATCGTATGACTATATTGTTCAATAATACAAAATTTAGAACCACAAACATGAAGACATCGCGTATGTATCAGTTATTCTTGCCATAATCCAAACCAGTTTTCTAAATCCTTACGCAGATTATCCGATCGCGTACCAAAAATAGCTTGCACTTCATGGCCGACGGTAACAACACCAATGGCACCCGCTTTATGCAATTTATCTATATTAACTAAAGCCAAATTATTTACTTCAACTCGCAACCGCGTTAAACAGGCATCAAAACTAAAAATATTCTCTCTGCCACCAAATGCAGCAATTAATGCTAAAATATCAGAGTCTGGCACTGAGACTTCAGTTTCTTCTGTTTTACGGTTTAACGCCAAAGTAAACAGACGCTTTAAGTCGGTAATATTCACCATAAATTCACTCTCAAATAAATACTGATACCAGCATTGAACCTGTTTAATAAATTTTATAAAAAGCCCGTTAAGTACGGGCTTTTTATTCTCATTACTTGATAGCCTGACGCAGTATTTTCACACCAAAAGCAGGTAACGAGATCAATGACGAGATGTCCTCTCCGGTCACCATATCCTGATAAGCTTGCGAGATATCCACAAAACGTTCATGACGTGTATAGTTTTGGATAAAAATAAACTCCTGTTCACCATCAGTGCGGCGTTGTGCCGTTACACCAGCCGGTAATTCTGCTGATAGCGCCGGTTTAAGTTGCAGCTCTTTAGCTAATTTCCCGAAAAAGTCACGTTGGAAAGTCAGATCATTGCGGGAGGCAATGTAATAAGCTTTCCCCTGACCGTAATCATTCACTGTCACTGCTGGTCGTCCGGCATAAAAATCCGCACCATAGGTAGCCAGTGCCCTAGCACCTTCCAGGTTGATCAAGTCGCACAGGTGAGTAACAGTGTAAGGTCCGGTCAGACCGAGCTCATTGCCAGAAAGACCATTTACACTATTAGTTTCATGATCGTACAAACCATCGATTTCTTCAGCCCAAATACCCAAAATCGGGCGTAATGGACCAGGGAAGCCACCGAGATGACACAAGTCAGTTTCATTGACGATGCCTGACCAGTAAGTAGTGACAAAATTTCCACCCGTTTTCACAAAGGCGTCAACGCGTTCTGCAAAACCATCACGAACCATGTAAAGCATCGGTGCAATGACTAACTTGTAGCGACTTAAATCACAGTCGGCATTGATCACATCAACGGCAATGCCTTGTTCCCAGAATGAACGATAATGTTCGGTGACCGTTTTTTCATAAAACAAACCGGCATTACGGGGGCCTTGCGCGTTATCCATCGCCCAGCGACTTTCCCAATCGAAAATGATGGCGACTTCAGCTTCAACTCGCGACCCAACAACAGGAGATAACTTAGAAAGGATCGCGCCCAGTTCCTGAACTTCCTGACCTACGCGAGTGTTGATGTGCCCGACATGATCAACGACGGCACCATGGAACTTTTCAACTGAGCCCCGGCTTTTTCGCCATTGAAAATATTGAACAGAATCCGAACCATGTGCCACCGCCTGCAATGAAGAAAGAATGTGCATGCCCGGTTTCTTCAATTTACTGATCGGTTGCCAGTTGGTAAGACTTGGCGTGGATTCCATTAAAAAGAACGGTTTACCATCTTTTAATGTCCGCATCAAATCATGATACATACCGGTGTAGGCGGCTAACGTGCAATCGTCTTCTGCGTTGTGCCACAGCGGATAACTGTCCCACGAAATAAAATCGATAACTTTAGACAGTTGCCAATAATCATAGTCATAGAAATATTCCATGAAGTTCGTGGTCGTCGGCAAGTCGGGGTTTTCGGCTTTTAATGGTTTGATTTCTTCTGCACAGAAATCAGTAACCTGAGCAGTGTTGAAACGCTTCCAATCCAGATTCAAACCATGAATAGAACCTTCACCAATCGAAGTAGGTGATTCGATTTGATCCCACTCGGTATAGGTATGGCTCCAGAAATCACTCCACCAGGCATGATTCAACGCATCCAACGAACCATAACGCGCTTTCAGCCAGTCACGGAATTTATGCTGGCATAATTCGCAATGACATTCACCGCCATATTCATTCGAAATATGCCAGCCAATCACCGCCGGATGATGTGCATAACGTTTGGCTAACTGCGTATTGATCTGACGGGTTTTCTCACGGTAAACCGGTGATGTCAGGCAGTGATTATGACGGCCACCATGCAAAGCGTGTACTTTGTCTTTACTGACGCGCAATACTTCTGGGAATTTTTTCGATAACCACGCAGGGCGAGCACCACTTGGGGTAGCCAGAAAAACGTAGATACCATTGGCATATAAACGGTCAAGTACCTGATCCAACCAACCGAATTCATAGCGGCCCTCTTCCGGCTCTAGTTTTACCCAGCTGAAAATACCGACTGACATGATGTTACAGCGCGTTTGCTTCATCATCTCAATGTCTTTATCCAGAATTTCCGGGCTATCGAACCACTGATCGGGGTTGTAATCGGCGCCATGTAAGATCACTGGCGCTTTTTGACTCAGGGGGGGGAACTTCAACATGTAACTCCTCCGGGAAAAACAAAAAATAACGGCATCCCAACGCCAAATCCGTCGGGATGCCGCATTGGTTTAATTGAATATTTTCATCGAAGGCAGGACATGGCCCTGACAATCAAACAAGGACTGGTTTTCACGGGCATTCCCCTCTTTCCAGTCATCATGGTTATATTTCATGCCTGCTTTGGTTGCCCAAGTTGCGCCAGGTGTTGGCAACCAAGCTGGTTCCCAATAGAACACCCCTTTACCACGTTGCTCAGGAACGTCAGCAACACTCTGAATCAAATCGTGCAGGAAGTTGGCCTGGCCTTGCACAGTAGCTGGATAACCAGCGTCATCCGCTTCTTTCTGACCAAAGTTGTTCTCTGCATTGTCGCAGTTATCGGTGGTATAGCCGTAAGCGGCTTCAACAACAATAACGTCTTTGTGATAGCGTTTACTGATGTCATCCATGTTGTATTTCAGTGAACTGATCGGGCCATTCCAGTAGGTGTAGAACGACAAACCAATCACATCGAACTGCACCTTGCGTTTGA
>Ga0183099_1001846_pt1 | contig 11590 bp, 9 predicted proteins | sample Biomet1_FD_127788 | JGI IMG/M metagenome (GOLD analysis project Ga0183099, IMG submission 127788) | Microbial communities from bioreactor (seeded with anoxic lake sediment) at LBNL, California, USA - Biofuel metagenome 1 | ecosystem: Engineered > Bioreactor > Anaerobic > Unclassified ... | reverse complement strand
AGTTACTATATGAAGAAAATTCTAAATGCATTATTTGTAATTCCGTCAATGCTTTTATTTACACTATTTTTTATTATTCCACTTGCATTACTCGCAATGGTGAGCGTTAAAGGAAATGACGGTTTTACTTTAACGAATTATATTCAAATGCTGACAAATCCTTATTATTCCAAGGCATTATTTAATAGCCTTTGGTTGTCATTAATTGTTACTATAGCAACACTTTTTATCGCTGGAGTTATTGCTTTCTTTTTGGCAAGAACAGATTTTAAAGGCAAATCTTTATATATGACACTGATTACTTTCCCAATATCACTTCCGGGTGTTGTAGTAGGTTTTATGATTATTATATTATTTGGATCAACTGGTATCATTCCAATGCTCACTGGTACCATAACTGGTAATCCAATTGGCAAAATCGCTTATACAATTACCGGAATCTTTTTTGCGTATCTTTACTTTATGATACCTAAAATTGTTATGACATTGTATGGTGCGGTTGTTGAGTTTGATGTTCGGCTTGAAGAGGCCGCACGTACAGTTGGCGCAAATGAGCGTCAGGCCATGTTTAAAGTGGTTATTCCTACTCTATTTCCCGTTTTTGTTTCCGCGGCGGCACTCTCGTTTTATACCTCAATGAGTGCATTCGGTACAGCTTTTACACTTGCAAACCAGTTTGAAATTATCCCGATTGTAATGTATAACGAGTTTACGTTGAATTTCAAAATCCAAGAAGCGAGTGCGATGGCAATAGTTATTGGTATAATCTGTATTGTTCTAAATATGGTTTATAGAAGCATCATGGAGAGGGAGTGAAAAAATGATTAAGCAATATGATATTGTGGGTGCGATATTTAAATTTTTCACATTTTTATTGATTATTATTACCTCACTTTTCCTGATTGTACCTATTATTTTTAGCATTATCGGCTCATTTTCAGGCTATTGGGGAAAGACAATGTTCAGCGAAGGGCTGACTCTTCGCTGGTATTCAGACGTTTTTAAATATTATGGACATACAATTGGTTTAACGCTGCTAATCACCAGCATCACCGTTGTCACCAATATACTTCTAGGATCAATGACTGCTTACAAGCTTACAATGTCAAAAAACCCAAATTCACGATTCATCAAGTTTGTCGAAGAGGTTTTGACTTTACCAACAGCAATACCTGGCATTGCCATAGGTTTGGCACTTGCTCAGGCATATGGTTCGTTACGTTCATCAGGGATTCTAATTCTTTTTGGGCATATTATTTTCACGTATCCGCTTATGTTCAGAACAATAACGGGTACTCTGCGTACTAAAAACTTTAAAGCCATTGATGAATGCGCAGCCAGCCTTGGTGCTGGACCAATGTATCGATTTTTTAAGGTTATATTTCCTGCAATAAGAGTTTCCGTATTTTCTGGTGCAATCAACGTATTTATGATGTCCCTTGGTGAATTCAATATTACTTTTTTCTTATATACCCCTTTCTTAATGACACTTCCTGTGGGTATGTATGAATCTTACGCTTCGCTACGTATAGAGATGGGAAGCGCTTTTACTACGTTGTTCCTTGCTTTTGCAATTCCATTAACCTTTATACTCAACAGGTTGAATAAAACCAAGACAAAGTGATGAAGAGGAGAAATTATGAAAGATAAAACTCACATAATTATAAAAAATATTAGTAAAATATTTACAAAGAATGGCGATCCGGCACTAAAAGATATCAATCTAGAAATTAAGGAAGGCGAAATCCTTGTATTACTTGGATCTTCAGGCTGTGGTAAAAGTACATTACTGCGCATCATAGGAGGACTAGAGAAGAAGACCACAGGTGAAGTATTCTTCTACGACCAAGAGATTTCAAAGCTTCCTCCTGAAAAACGTGATGCTGGATTTGTATTTCAAAACTATGCCCTGTTTCCAACGATGACAGTAAGGGAAAACATAACGTTTGGGCTGAAACTACGTAAAAAGACCAAGCCTGAAATCAAGAAGAAGGTTAATGAATTACTAAAAATGATGGACTTGGAAGAGTTTGCAGATAGAAAACCATCTCAGCTCTCTGGTGGACAGCAGCAGCGTGTTGCTATTGCAAGAGTGCTGGCTATTGAACCCAAGGTTCTTTTGATGGATGAGCCACTGACCGCACTTGATGCAAAACTTAAAGAACATCTCCGTGTAGAGCTTGCAATTCTTTTCCGAAAGCTTGGTATCACTACAATTTATGTAACACATGATCAAGCAGAGGCTATGGCTATCGCAGATCGAATTGCCATTATGAATAAAGGGGTAATCGAACAGATTGATACACCTGAGGATATCTATACTAATCCTAAAACGGATTTTGTTGTACAATTCATTGGCAAGATAAACTGCCTGAATGGTTTGGTTGTAAATAAAGACGGAAAAAAATATATTGACCTTGGCTTTAAAAGGATCCCATATGATGGGCAGAAGGAGAAAGATGATATTAAAGTATTCCTCCGTCCAGAAGATATAGCACTTGTTTCAGATGAAAAAGAATCTGACTGCGTTATCAAGGCGTGTATTCAGCAAAGTGTATTCCTTGGTGCCTACTGTCACATTAATGCAATTGCGGATGGTCAGAGTATTTCCTTCGATACTACCAATACAGTAAAACTAAAGCCCGGAGAAATTATAAAAATAGAAATTGATATTAACAAATTGATTATAATTTAAAAGGGGAATTATTATGAATATATGTTATTCTGAACTCATTTTATTAGGTGGTCCGGTAATTGACAATGTAAAAAAACTGATGAGCAGCGGAAGTCAGAAAATAGAATTAATGATGGATGGTGCAGGATGGGATGATATCAACGGAACGTGGAGTAAATTAGCAATAGAGTTACCGAAAACGGGGGCCTCATTTTCAGTTCATCCAGCAGCTTGGGATACCAACTTAACAAGCCAGACAAAGGTTTTACGCGATGCAACGCTGCAGTTACATAAGGATACAATTATTTTTGCATCAAAAATCGGTGCAGAACAAGTTGTTCTGCATCCCGGATTTAGCTATTCACCAGCTTTTGATAAAAAAACTGCTCAGCGGCAGGCACGTGCGGCCACTGAGGAACTGATTACCATTGCTAAGCCTCTTGGTATAAAGCTTGCATTTGAAAATGTTGGCTATAATGGTTCATGTCTGTATACATTTGATGAGTTTGCAACATCACTAGACGGCTTAGATGACACGGTAGGGTATCTCATTGATACCGGACATGCAAACATCAACGGTTGGGACATTGCAAAGTTGATTGGCAGGCTTTCAGATAGGCTATTTGCACTTCACATTCATGATAATAATGGTATTTCTGACCAGCATTTGCCCATCTGCCAGGGTAATATAAAGTGGCAGCAAATTTTTAATGCTATAAAAAATGTGAGAGAGGATTGTGAACTAATTTTAGAATATGCTCCATCAGTTCCACTTGAACGTTTACCTGAAGGAAAAGCCATTTTACTGGCACAACTTTCCCTGAACTCTTTTTAAATCATTTTATATGAAAAACCAACTCCTTTAGTCAATAAACATTTAAAACTCATACATTTATTGATAAAAATAGTATGAGTTTTAATTTTCCTATTATAAATTATTCCTGTGATATTGCAGACAAAGAAGCTTAAATATTATGGTTAGAATATTTTTTGTAAATTTTAGTAATTTTAAAGGTGGGGCTTATAATGCTTATTGTTTTAATGGTTATAGCAATAGCTTTGACTTATATTTTTACATTCATTAATGGTATGCATGATGGGTGCAATGTTATAGCAACCATAATATCTTCCAGATCAATGAAACCGAGAAATGCCTTATTAATAGCATGTATCGCTGAACTCATAGGACCATTATTTATTGGAACTGCTGTGGCAGATACGATAGGTAAAGGTGTTATCAAATACCAATATATTAATAATCCAGGTAATATTTTACCTGTAGTTACAATACTCTCTGCCCTTATTGGTTCAATATGCTGGAATCTATTTACTTGGAAGATAGGATTACCTTCTAGTTCTTCTCATGCACTTTTAGGCGGACTTCTAGGAGCTGGTATTGCAGCATTCGGCATACATTCTATTGAATATTATTCCTTCTTTTGGAAAGTAATCGTTTTTATGTTTGCATCACCGGTTATTGGATTTGCAGTTGGGTATTTATTCATGAAGATCAGCATGCTATTACTGAAAGATAGCAGCCCTAAGGTAAATAAAATAATTAAAAGGATTCAAATTTTAAGTATGATATTTCTTGGTACAAGCCATGGCTCTAGTGATGGTCAGAAATCAGCTGGTATAATAGCGCTCCTTTTAGTTATAGGGAAACTGCAGACAGAGTTTGTTGTTCCTAAATGGACCATATTTACCAGTGATGTTTTCATAGTAGCAGGAATCATTTTCGGAGGATGGAATATTATTAAAACTGTAGGATCTAAGATATATAAGGTTAAACCGCTGCATTCTTTTGATACACAAGTATCCTCCGCTTTGGTTATTTTTATATCTAATTTATTAGGTGCACCTGTAAGTACAACACATATTGTAAGTTCATCAATAATGGGTATTGGTTCAGCTGAAAGATTAAACGCAGTAAATTGGCTCAAAGTAAAAAGCATATTATTATCTTGGCTTACAACCATACCAATGTCCGCTTTAGCTGGAATGTTATCCTTCTATGTTATTAAAATATTTATTTGAAAAATAGAAGAGGTGTATTAAGATGTCATTATTTAATAAAAACAAAGATAAAAAGAAGGACTTTTATAGATTAATTAATGATCAATCACAAAAATCTTTTGAAGGATTAAAAAAACTGCAAAAGTTTATGGAGATTTGTGATGATTCTATAGGAGAAGAAGTAATTGCATGCGAAAAAGAGGGAGATGAATGTAGAAAGGTATTAGTAGATGAACTTAATAAAACATTTATTACTCCCTTTGAAAGAGAAGATATTAATACTTTATCTTTATCTATAGATGATATGTTAGATTATGCAAGAAGTACTTATGAAGAGATGAAAATATTCAATGTTAAACCAACTGAAGAGTTAAAAGAAATGGTAAGGTTATTGGTTTTGGCAGTGGAGAATATAAATTACTCTATTGGATATCTTAAAAATAATCCAAGTATTTCTTTAGATCATGCCTTTAAAGCAAAGAAAACAGAAAACACAATAGAATTAAAATATAGAGAATCATTGGCTAAGTTGTTTGAAAGTGATGATTTCAAATATATTTTAAAGATTAGAGAAGTATATAGACATATTAGTAATTCAGCCGACAAAATAAGTTATACAGCAGATATTATATGTAAAATTGTTGTAAAAACCATGTAGAGAAAATACAAAAAAGAAAAAAAGGTAGCAGCTACCTGTAAATAATTTACAAGTAGCTGCTACCTTTTTTTAGAAAATATTACCAAATAATATGTTTGAAAATCTTCAGCTTGTAGATAATTATAATAAATAATTAATTTATGAGGAGAAGATTTTATGAAGATACTTGATATGAAAAAGAAAGTAAAGAAAGGCTGGTTCCTTTATGCAAATTGGAAGACAATATATTCTTTATGGAGGCTGATAAAAAGGACAATCCTTTTGCAGAAGAGGATGTTAAGAATTATTTTGTTTATAATCTTAATTCTGGTGAATTAAAAAAGGTGGATATAGGAAAAGAAAAAGTAGTATATGATTTTTGCCGCCAGAAAGAAGTTGAGGGAGAAGATGCTTTTTACTATGTAGCTGAGAAAAAGCAATTATTTTTAAATGAGTACATTATATACAGGGTTAATATTGAGAGTTTTAAACCAGAACAAATTTTCCAATTTAAAGAGGAAAAGAGATACAGTACTTTCTTAGTAGAGAAGATAGATGAAAAAAGATTTGTGGTATTTTTAAAAGAAAAAGAGAAACAAACTTATGAAAATTTTGAAAATATGGATTATGGGAAGGACAAATATGGCTTTGATAAAGGCGTATTATACAATATAGAAAATGGTGAAAGTTTTCAAATAAATGATAGATCAATTTTAAAGGGACTAAAGGGTGTATTTTTTGTAGCTACCTTGAAAGGCGAAAAAGTTATAGTTTATGAAGAAAATTATTTGGAGCCATTCCAAAAAGAACAAATATATACTGATATTCATATGCATAGGGTTTCAAAAAAAGATAATTTCTACTACCGTGACAATCTTAAGTATATAACTGTAAGTAAGTTTATCGAAGAGGCTGAGCAAGGCGCTGAGGGGTTATCTTTTATTAATATAGAAGAACGTGGAATAGAAGGCTTTGAAATATTTATAGGTGCAGATGAAGAAAGCATTTTTTATGAAACAGATACTTATGGCAAAGAAGATGCCAATTCTATAATTTTTTTTAACAGAGATACACTGGACAAAAATATTATTACATTAAAATCTTTATATGAAGAAAAATTTAGTATTTTGCCTCCAACATATTTTCATTATTTAGACGGCAGAGAAAAATATATTTTTTCTGTTAGATTTATTTCAGATGATGAAGTTAATCTAAAGGAGGTACTTCATGGAAAAATTGACTGTACTTTTGATATAAAACATGGTGTTATAAAAGAATGTATAAAAAATAAATATTTAATTTTAGTAAAGGGAGATAGATTAGAAGGCACATCTGTCATTGATGCAGAAACAGGTAATATAAAGAGCTATAATAGAGAGCATATGGTTTTCGATGAATATCTGGTTTTATATTAGAAAAATAAAAACTAAAAAGGATGGTGTGCTGAGTTAGGAGGACGAGCAATATGAGCAGTCCCAGAAATCCCTGCGTATTTGTTAGTGAACTCCCTTATTAATTATGCTTGCTGCTGCACAGATTTTGCCTCCCTACATATTATGTATTAGTTTAGTAAGGGAGGAATTTTATGAGCGGTACTATAAGACATGTATTCCCAGGGGGTAATACATCTATTGGGTTCTATTCACTTTATAAATACATCGTAAGCCAGCAGGAGGCCAGAAGAATAATAGTCATCAAGGGAGGTCCGGGTACCGGCAAGTCTTCGTTGATGAAAACCGTAGGAAAGCACTTCTTAGAAAAAAACTTTGATATAGAACATCATCACTGTTCTTCAGATAATAATTCACTGGATGGATTATTAATTAAAGGACTAAACGCAGCTATAATAGACGGCACATCACCTCACATCGTAGACCCTATAAATCCTGGTGCTGTAGATGAGGTACTGAATATGGGTGACTGCTGGAGAGAAGAAGGATTTAAAACCTCTAGACAAAACATAATCGAGATAAACAAAGAAATAGGAAATACTTTTAAACGCTGTTATAAGTTTTTAGGAGCAGCAAGATGTGTTCATGAGGATTGGAGTTCCTGTAATAAGGAAGCCTTAAATATTTCTCAGCTAAATAAGTTAAAAGAATATATAAAGGACCAGCTGTTTAAAGGCCCAGTAACAGAAATGGGATGCGACAGACATTTGTTTGCAACTGCTTTTACACCTAATGGGATAGTAACTTTCACAGATAATCTATTAACAGGTTATGATAATGTTTATGTACTGAATGGCGGCCCAGGAAGCGGAAAAAGCATTGTGCTTGAGTATATAAAATATCAGGCTTTAAGCAGAGGCTATTATGTAGAAGTCTTTCACGATCCATTTATTCCGGAAAGGTTAGAGCACATATTTATACCTAAGTTAAGCTTTGCCATTGTAACTTCAAATGAAATTAATCAAATTAAGCTGCCCGGAAAGCAATTTGACATGGATGCTATTGTATTAGGAAATAAAAAACTTGATTATAAAATAAAACAGAAGAAGATAAAGAAACCTTTTACGAACTGATTAATAAAGCATTAAGCATTCTATCAGGTGCTAAAAAGCTTCATGATGAGTTAGAGACATATTATATTGGGAATATGGACTTTGACAAGGTCAATAAAAAAGTGGATTTTGTAATGGAAAAACTGGAAGGGTACGCAAAATCTTATAACAATAGTATTTAAGGAAATTGCATAATAACCTTTTGGCTTAGAAAGTTAATTAAAAAAGGTAACAGTTACTTGTAAATTTTTAACAAGTAACTGTTACCTTTATATTTTATCTCAGCGGAGAGGTATTCTAAAGAACTTGACTGAAAATATTCACAGATTTCAATTTAGACAAGCTATTTAGAGAAAACATGTACCTTTCCATAGGCGATTCACTTAACCTTCATTTTCACCGGCAACAATTAATTCAACATTATTTTTTATAAAACATTCTGTATAGCTTTTACTTGGTTGTTTATCTGTAATCAAAACGTCAACATCCTTAAAATCTAAAAATGTATATAGAGATACAACATCAAATTTTGAGTGATCTGCAAGTATGATTGTCTGGTTACTGACTTTTATCATAGTCTGTTTAATTTCTGCTTCAAGTGATGAGGAATTAGTTAATCCTGTATTTACTGACAAACCTGAAGTTGCCAAAAAAACCTTATGAGCATTTAGCTTTTTTAACAAATTAAGTGCTTCGTAACCAACAATAGAATTGGTATTTTTTAATACGTCCCCTCCAATTGCTATTAGATGAATGTTTTCATAGTTTAATGCTTCAAAGATGATAAGTAAGTTATTTGTTATTATGGTGATATTTTTTTTACTTTTCAAATAATGAATCATACGGTAAGCTGTTGTACCTGAACTAATAAGTATGATATCACCGTCATTTACCAAGGCTGCAGCTTTTTCAGCAATAGATTCCAAGTCTTTAGAATAAACAATATTACTTGTTAAATTTAACTCATCTGAGTCCATATGTTCATCATTTATAACTACTCCGCCATATACTTTCTTTACTATTCCCAGTTCTGCCAATTCATTAATATCCCTTCGAATAGTGTTTGCCGAGACATTAAAAACATTACATAATTGTTCTAATGAACAAGTACCATTCTCTCTAATACATTTTTCGATTTCTTTAATTCTTTTTAGTTTCAAATCAATGCCTCCATTTATATTCTTTCTAATATATTCTTTCTAAGTTTTAACCAAAATAACCAAATAATTGAGGAAATTTCATAATTAAAGAGGTTGCATTTTCAGATAAAAAAACGTTGATAATTCATTATCCTTATACTGAAAAATTGGCCACAAGGTAATTGTGGAATTTTTTTACCTGGCATCTGATAAGCAGAAGCACTAAATAAATGATTTAATGCAAATTGCTTATTATGCAAAATGAAAAAAACTTAAATTTGCAAAACTTTTGATTATTGTTTGCACATATTTGTATAAAACCTACTAGGGTATTCAAATACTGAACTTAAAACAATTTGTTTCAGCCCAGCGTTAAATTAGCATTATGTTAGGCTTCTTAAATATAGTATATTATAATATCAAATAAAAGTAAACAATACAATAAAATTAATAACACTTAACCAAAATATACTCAAAAATTGAAAAATTAATTTCACATTCATGGAATATTAAAAATAAATGGATATGTAATGAACATTAAACATAAAAATAATGAAAAATCCTGATGATATACCAACATATACAAAAATATTAAAATTAATGTTGCATGTGTTGATATAATGTAGTAATATATAATCAACAGTTAACCAAACAACTATCAAATTATGATGCGTTAGGGGGAGAAAAATGAAAATTGTTGGTATAGGTGATTCTTTAATTCCAGAAACATTTATTAAAGAAGGATTTAAAGAAATCGAAAAAATAGGTGTGGAAGTCAAAACAATACAATGGAATTTAAAAAATTATGAAGAATTGCAGAATATAAATCTTTTGGTAGAAAATAACGGAAGCGAAGCGTACGAACCACCAGAATACATATTGGATGCAATCAAAGATGCAGATGTCATAATAACACAGTTTTGCACAATAACGAAAAAAGTAATTGATTACTGTAAAAATTTAAAGGTAATAGGAGTTTTAAGAGGTGGAATTGAAAACGTTAATATAAAATATGCGGATGAAAAGGGAATTGTAGTTTTTAATACACCTGGAAGAAATTCAACAGCTGTAGCTGATTTTACAGTAGGCTTGTTACTTGCTGAATGCAGAAATATTGCCAAAAGTCATTATGAACTAAAAAATGGGAATTGGGTAAGGGACTATACTAATGCAGGTTGTGTTCCCGACTTATTTGAAAAAACTGTTGGAATAATAGGACTTGGGCAAATTGGGATGAAAGTAGCAAAAAGGTTAAAGGCATTTGATATGAATATATTGGCATATGATCCTTTTGTTAAAGAATCACCAGAAGGAATAAAAATGGTGAGTCTTGAAGAATTGATGAAAGAGTCTGACTTTGTTACAATACATGCCCGGCTGACTAAAGAAACAGAAAAAATTATCAGTAAGGAACTAATTTATAGCATGAAACCAACAGCGTATTTTATAAATTCAGCCAGATCCGGCTTAGTTGATGAGGATGCTTTATATCAGGCATTAAAAGAAAAAAGAATTACTGGCGCAGCGTTGGATGTATTTAATGTAGAACCACCAGAAAAAGATTATCCTTTAGTTACACTTGATAATGTTACAATAACTCCCCATTTAGCTGGAGGCACAAATGATGCATTTACTAATTCTCCAAAATTACTGTCAAAAGAAATGATTAAATTGTGGGAAAAACAAGAATCAAGATATATTGCAAACAAGGAAACATACAGAAAACTGATAAAAGAGAAGAATAGTATATTATAAGAAATTAAATTTGAGGTGAAAAAATGAATTATAACTTAAATGGCAAAGTTGCTCTGGTAACTGGCGGAGGCGGAGGGCTGGGTGCTGCAATTAGTGAAGTACTTGCAGAAGAAGGAGTTAATGTAATAGTAAATTATATAGTTGATGAAAAAAAAGTATTAGAATTTGTAGATTATATAAATAAAAAATATGATGCTAAAGCAGTAGCAGTTTATGGGGACATAACAAGTGAAAAGGATGTGGATGCAATTTTCACTAAAGCAATAGAATTATACGGTAAGGTAGATATACTTATTAACAGTGCAGGAATATGGCCTACAGCTTATGTAAAAGACATGGATGTACATGATTTTGAAAAAACAATGAAAATAAATTTAGAAGGACCGTTTATTTTATCTAAAAAAATGGTTAATCATCTGATTGATAAAAAAAGCAAGGGTAAAATTATAAACATTGTATCTCAAGCTGCTTTCCATGGTTCTACATCAGGACATGCTCATTATGCAGCATCTAAAGGAGGCCTCGTAGCATTTACAGTGTCACTTGCCAGAGAGGTTGCAAAATATGGAATTAATGTAACTGCTGTAGCACCAGGGATAATGAGGACACCAATGAATGAAGATATATTGGAAAATAAAGAAAGAAGAGAAAATTATCTGCAGCGTATTCCGGTAGGCAGAATTTCGGAACCTGTTGATGTTGCTTATACAGTTGCATTTCTTGCATCTGATAAGGCTGATTATATTACCGGAGCAACTATTGATGTTACCGGTGGTATGGCATTTACAGTGTCACTTGCCAGAGAGGTTGCAAAATATGGAATTAATGTAACTGCTGTAGCACCAGGGATAATGAGGACACCAATG
>Ga0183099_1001844_pt1 | contig 11592 bp, 15 predicted proteins | sample Biomet1_FD_127788 | JGI IMG/M metagenome (GOLD analysis project Ga0183099, IMG submission 127788) | Microbial communities from bioreactor (seeded with anoxic lake sediment) at LBNL, California, USA - Biofuel metagenome 1 | ecosystem: Engineered > Bioreactor > Anaerobic > Unclassified ... | reverse complement strand
TATAGACTGCACTATCAATGTCTATCGCTGTCGATCCGCTAGTTTTCCCATTTGAAACGAAGCGATCCCGCCGTTATTCTCCACGACCCGGTCAAAGATAAACCTGTCTTTTGCCGCGTTAAGTTTACCAATAGAAACCCATGCTGTATTTGCTGGATTTCGCATATAAAGCGTGTCGGTTATATTGTCTACGTGAAAAGAATATCCCGTTGTATCGTCCGGGTCTCCCGCCTTAGAATCAAGCCGCCTTACTCTATTCAAGAGTTCATATATCCGGCCAATCTCCGCGATATGTTTTTGCACCCAAGAATCTATGCTTTCGTCTGAAGCCGCTGAATATTCAACCGGCCATTTTACTTGCCATTCTGCCATGTCACACCTCCGCAACATCTAAATTAATACTATTGATTACGAAGCAACATCCTTCGCCGCTGCCAGAAACAGCAATCGTTTTATTTCGGTATACGCACCTGTCACCCATAGCGATAGCCGCCGGATTATATACCGGTGAATAATTGTGATAAACAGGTTCGAAAGTTTTCATAAACGTCTTGACCAGATTCATAAAGGTTATAAGAACGCTCATTTGCGCCCATAACATGCCGTCGATTGTGGTATATACGTGAGTAGTTATGCCACACTCTATAGGCCATATAAGGCGTAGGAAGGGGAAACATAATGCCGCCCACTTTGATGTTCCCTTCGATCAACGTGTCAAAATGCGGCGTAATGTTGACACTTGCGCGCTTTAGAAGAAAATCATCGCTGGATATCAACCTTTTTCCGGCAAATCGCCACATCATTTTTTCGCCATTGTCGTAACCTAAATGTGGAACCACCTTACATATGGATGATGGGCGAACGATAAAGATCGTCGTTCCAACGCTGACCACATCGATGATCCCCTCTTGGACAAATCGCCGCTGAAAAAAACTTTTGGTTGTGCAATCATATACGAGCACATATCTTTGCTGCAGCGGTATCCAGACTTGATTGAGCGGCGGGACGTAAATCATGCGCGGGTTGTCGAGGTCTAAAGCACTAAGCTTTGTTGAAACCTTCGTCCCTACATCTGCCGCCTTGATATCGCCGTAAAATTGACTGGTATCCAAATACTGCATACGACCATTGCCAAGAATATAGACGCTCGTTCCCTCGGGGTAATAGCCAAGCCGAGCTGAACAATCAACATTGCGGCTAATCTCTACCACTGTCCAATTTGGGTATTCTCCAGTTACACGGTAAACGCACTTATTATTCTTGATGACCAGTACATCGGCCGACATCGGCACGAATGCAATGATTTTGCCACCGTCTTTATAACCAACCTCTAACCATTTTGAGGTGGAATCATCGTTCGAATCATCACTCCATGTCGTTTCGTCACCGGTGGCCGACCAATAAATATTGGATTCGTTGCCAGCAGTAAGATCGTTGGCCAGCACGCGGCCGGATTTGATGTAAACCTCGGTGCAAACTGCAGGTGAAGCGCTGAGCGTAGTCAATGCCGTTCCATCGTAATATTGCAGATGGCCACCGCTGGCAATTAGCACACCGCTTTCCCATGCCGCGTATACCGGGAATAATGCGCCTGTGAGTGTGCCTATCGTTGCTGAGAGCACCGGAATCTCTGCGGTGAGATTAATCGTATATACCTTGTTGCTTATATCGACCACGAGCCATATCTTGTTGATTTTGTCGTAAATCAATGACTTGATGCTCGTCCCTGCCGGCGGGGTGAATATGTTTTTGTTGCCATCCACCACTTTGAGCAATCCGCTGGATGTATCCACATCCATATTTAGGCATTGCGCCAGCTCATTTGATTCGATCATTTCTTGTGCCGAGGTACAATTAAAGCCGCCTTTAAAATCTGCAAAGGATACCGCCTGCGTGTTGCTGTGTTTATTGGATAAGCGCATTACCACCCACCCCTTATGCAATTGTAATCATACGGTAACGGGGTAAAATAACCGCTAACTTGATTTATCGGTTGTCCATCACCCATGAGATTGTTTTGAATCTGCTGCAGGATGCTGCTCATAATAGTTGTTTCTTGCGACACATCAAATTCATTTCCCACCGACAGCCGGATAACGGCATACTCAAGGAGGAAATCATCAAAGTCATTGGGGAATGGAGACGAATCCGTAAGCGTTGCCTCTTTTAAATCGCCGATTGCGATAATGCTGTATTGAGCTTCGGTGTCAGGCGCTGGATAAAAATTAATGTTATCGAATCCCGTCATATAATAGGCATATGGCGTACCGGTCTTTGTCATGTCTGTTATATTTGCCAGATCCGTAACAGGGATGCGTTCGCCATTGATCCGTATATCGAGAATCTTTGTCGCAACGAAATCCAGCTTAACCGAATTTGTCCCAGCGGTGAGCGTTCCTACAACCGGAGGATTCGCCAACATCAAAGGTTTATAATCTTTGATGAGCCGCCGGATAAAGCGAATGCCGCCATTAATTGCATAAAGCACATCATTATCTTTATATCCGGTCTCCTGTTTGTCGTGCGTGGCCGCCCGTATCCGATTAATCATGTCTGTAATTGTGAGCAAATAATCACTCCCTTATAGTAAAAAACAGGGGCATGAAGCCCCTGCTGTCATTAGTCTGCTTTCGAAGATGTCATGACATTGATAACTGCGAAGTCTGACAAGTTCGTACCGTCAAGCTTGTACTGCGATTTCGCAATACCAAAGATGCGGCCAACTTCAAAGCCTACCTGATTTTTATAGTCAAAGGTATCCTCATTCCATTCGATATCTTGCGCTACAGCCATTACGCCTGCCTGTGCGCCAAGGAAGAGCGAGTGTCCAATCATCGCATTTGTTGCACCAGTTGCTGTGCGGATGATCTGTTCATTTTCGTGGATGACAACATTGTCCCACATGCCAAGCGCACCGGTGAAAATCGGGTTGTCATCGCCACGATTTGCTGCGTCTTTCTGTGCATTGATCCATTTTTCATCTTTCTTGAGATCGCGCGCCTGGTACGGATCGATAACCATAGCCCAATGGTTGGAACCATTGATACGAACCGGGCGAATCTTAGCTTTGGTATCCATCTGAGCAATGCGCTTTGCTTTGCCAATCAGTTCCGTTGTAAAGACATCTGTTTCAGTCAGCTGGTTTTCAGCTTTTGCCGCAGAACCAGCATACACGATGCGGCCAGGTGTCGGGGTGCTGGAAAGAGCCGAGAAAAACATGTTGTCGAGCTTTTCTTCAAACCAGTTGGTAAGTGCCGACTTGGCATCATTACGCATTTTGATTTGCGTTTTCTGTTCTTCCATCTTGCCTTTGATTTTAACGGCATGGCGCAGCTGATCTACGGTGATCGAGAAGTCCCTGTATTCGAGTGCTTCTTCGTTACCTTCCAGCATATTGTCACCAGTTACGCCCGAGCCGCTCAATTTCATCAAGAGTGGAATCGTTACGCAATCACCAGCCTGTTTTTTGAGATCATCAACAATCTGAATAATGGAATTTGCATCACTGCCCATGAATTTGTTGAAGAATAGGTTGTTCATGGCTGCCGTCCATGTAGCTTTCGCGTAGGCCTTTTGTTTTAGTGCATCTGGAATGGTTGTTGGAGCAAAGAGCTGTAAATTAAATTTGAATTTTGTCATGTTATCGTGTCCTTTCGATTAGGAACACCTGAGGTTATTTTTCTCCGGGAACAAGCATCTGTCGAATATCAAGAGGAATTTTATCCCATGGCACTGTGTTTACCATGTTCTCGATTTTATCAACAGTGAGCGCATCGCCAGCGCTTGAAGTGCCGGAGATCTGTTCTACCTTCGGGTGTTTATCCATTTGTTTTAATTTTTCGGTTTTTTGTTTGAGCTTGTCTTGTGGTACTTGGCTTGCGTTGTTACTGCGGTAATCTGCGGCCGCACGACTGAAATATTGCTTGATTACATAGACGTCTTGCGGCGAACCGGTCTTTGTTTTCTACCCGCCGGTAAGCTTCAGCTATTGTCTGTTGTTCAAGCGGCGCGAGCTTGCTGTACAAATCATTGACGGCATATTCGCGAATTTGCTGGAAGTCGGCTTCTTTTTCCTGTTCCTGCGTAAAGGATTCAAAATCATTGACGATTTGCTGGTGAAGCTGCAGCTGTGTATGTGCTTGCAACTGCCTATTGCGAAACTCCGTATCAACCGATGTCCATGCGCGTGTCCTGGCAAAATCTAAAGCACCTTTCCAAGTCTGTATTTTGGGGTCATTGTCTTCGGCGTATTCCAGAGCCGTGACTTCTTCCTTGGTAAGCCCGGACATTTGCAATGCCTCGCTGTATGCAATCTCATTGATTTTGGCTGCAAGTTCTGGGCTGATACGCGGGCCTTGCGGAATTTGCTGCTGCGCTGGTTGCTGCACCTGCTGAACGGGCGGCTGTACTGGCTGTTGAATCCTTGCCTGTAATGTAGCTAGCTGTTCTTTGAGCTGGGCGGCTTCTTGCGCTGCGCTTTTAGCCTTGTCGTTGACCTCTTTAAAACGTTTGTAGGGAATCGCTTTGGTCGGCTCGTCGAGAACATCCTCTACTGTTTTGTTGTCGCTGTCAGTTTCAGCGGGTGGATCTTCTGTGTGAGCCTCATCTTCTTTGGGTGCTTCATCTTCTGGCTTTATCTGTGCCATGATTTCACGGCGGACGTCTTCGTCATACCCGGCCAGTTCTTCGGGAATTTCATCTTGCTGCTGCGGGTCCGTACTGACTTCTGTGGTTTCTTCCTCTGCAAATAACTGCAAGTCAAATAAGTTTTTCATGTTCGTTCTCCTTTTACGTCCTAAGACGATTCATACGACCTTGACGCTGTCGGCGCGAATTTTAGGCAATATAAAAGCCCGCACATGATTGGCGGGCTTAGAGAAATCAAATTTTTTCTGTTGTGTCTGAATTATCTTGCGTGGTGGATAGAACCTCATATAAATGCGTCAGCTGTGCTACAGACTGAGAACACTCACCATTCATAACGAGACGGCGTTCCTTGATATTTTCCGCATAGGTAACGCCTAAATCAATAAGGTTTTGTCTAAAATCTGCAAGTGTAATCGGATCCGGAACCATGATTTCTTGTACTTCGGGTTCTGCAATTTCTGCAGATGCAGTTTCCTGCCCGGTTTCTTCTGCTGCTTCTGCAGCTTCTGTAGGTGCTGCTGCTACTTTTTTGGATGGATCTTTTTTTGAGCCTCTTGGCATGTTTTTCACCTCCCTTCATTGTTATATGGCTGGCGCTTGACCAGCTGTAAGGCTTTGTGCGGCCGCCTGCGTCATCGTCTGTGGCTTTTGCTGCGGTTGTTCTTGCGACTGATTGGGCGGCTGCTGTGATGCATCTGCGGGCTGTTGCTGTTGTTGCGCAGCGAACTGTTCTTTTTCTACCTGCTGTGCGATATCCGGGAACATTTGCCGCTGCTGCTGCTCTATGACACGCTGCGCAAATGCCGGATCGATAAGCCCATCCTTTGCAGCCATGGCCACTTGAATAAAGAGCGGTGCATCCTTGAATGCAATGGAATTGTTGAACTTTCGCTGTGCTTCGGCGCTCGCTTGCTGCTGGCTTTGGGCTTGCTGTTGTTGCTGCTGCTGCCGCTGTTGCCAGCGCGCTTTGATGTCGTCCTTGTTTGGAAGGTCGGAAAGATCAAGAATAATGTCGAATACCATATCTCCCGGCACACCTAACTTGCTGACGGCATCCACCAGCCCCCACATTTGCGCCTGCCGCTGCGTGCTGCTGGCAGTGGTGTCAGCGATTACAATGTCAAACTCTCCTTGAGATAGGTCGTTGAGCGTTGAAGTGATCGTCCCCTTGAGAGGATCTTGCTGCTGCACTTGCTGATTTACGCGGATAAAGTTCGGGGCGCCCTGCCCTTCGATGCGGTAAACCTTATCCTCTGTGTAATACTGAGGGATAATGCCTTTGTGTCCGCGCCGCCCCCATAAAAGATAAGCAATGCGCTTTTTGCATTTACGAAGGTTATCGAACATAGGTGCTATATGCGTAATTGCTTGCTTTTGCTTGAGTTCGATCGCTCGACCGGACGTCGACGCTGGCATGTCTGTACCCATGAGCGCCTCATTGATACCGGAAATAGCCGGAAGGTCGAGCTGTGCTTGCTGTTCTGCTTGAATCAATGCCGCTGGCGGGTTCGGCGGTTCGAGTCGTTTTAATCTTCCGCTCCCTATTGTGCCTGGTGCTACATGAAGAATAGCGCCGGAAGTAGAACCCATCGTTCTCAATCGGCGTTCTTGGTCGGGAGTAAGAGCGCCGTCCTCTGCGATCCAGCCACTATTGGATGAAGTGTTGAGCACATGGAGCGTCTGGCTACGGCGCTTATTGATTTCGCGCTGTGGATCTTTTAGATCGCGGACGATACCCGCCGGCAAGTCGCCCTGCTCGAAGTTGAATACAACAAACGGAACAAAGGGGAACTCACCATGTTCATAAGGCGAATCGATATCCTCAAGGAGAACGTTGTCGAAAAAGGCGCATATCTTAACTTTATTGACTGGGAATGTCCTGGTTCCAACCACTTGCCCGGACAGGAACATGTCAATTCCAACCTTTTCTTTTGGCAAATGCGTACCATCAGCCAGATAGAAGAAGGTTTCATTCTCTTTTACCTTGTACCAGCATTCGCATAACCGCAGCTTCTTGGTGTCTTTCTGATACCATAAAGGCTCAAGTCCGTCGTATTCGTCCTTGTCTTCGTCGATATCGTAGATGTGTTGCTGCCGATCAATGGCGTCAGCGTGTTCGGGGTAAATGAGCTTGAGTTCTTCCTTGTCCACCCATTTAGCTCGAATGATGAATTTTGCATCGGAAAAATCTGCCTTACGCGCCTCGGGATCAGCAAACATAGAAAACGGGTCTTCTTTGAGGATTTCGGCCTCACCGTCTCCTGTCTCTTGGTCAAAGGTATATTTGACTTCAAACCAGCCAACGCCGCCAATAGCACCATCAAGGAACACATTGCTTTCGTGATACTCATAATCGCAGCGATCCATGATGTATTTTGTTATGCCTTTGCGCACCTGGCATAAACTCATGTCGTCGTTGGTGCGCGGCAGAAAGTCGATGTCGTACCGGTTTAAGCGTTGATAGCCTGACAGTACATTGATAAGCGGTTTGATTTTGTTGATCGTGATAGCGGGGCGGCCAGCATCTTCAAGGGAACGTTTGTCCTCTTTGCTCCATTGGCCCTCGCCCGTGACAAATTTATAATCTTCAAGGGCTTCATCGCGCCAATCACTCGCCTTGCCGACAGCGGCCCTAAACCATTTACGGTAGCGTCTAAGCTCGTCATTCGGCACGATAATGCTGTCTTCGATAGATTCGGGTTCGCGGTAATGTCTTGACATTCTACTTCTCACCCCCTTTCTGCACAAAAATAACCGCCTAGAATCGTTTCTAAGCGGTTTTTGTTCTGTTGCCTATATTACTTTTTGTATGGGCTATTTGGGTTTATTTCGCTGTGATTGTTCTGGTCTTATTTGCGCCTACATTCATCGGCTGCAAGGTGAAACCTTAATCCCTGTATATCCCTGTACCACTCTTTTAAGGTGTTTTCGTGCTCCGTCTGTGCTTTCTCAAGCCGGTCAATCTTTTTTGCTTGATCCTCGACAATAGATGTTAGCTTATCAGCAATTTTCGAAAGCTGCGCAAACTTTAATTGATCTTCGCTATTTTGTAATTCCGTTGCTGGTTTCGGTCCTTCGTATGGCTCCCAATCGTCGGCCCGCGTGTAAATAATCGGCATTAAGGTGAACTCTCCCTCACCAGTGCTGTTGACCTTAAAAGCCTTGTCATCTTCAAATCTAAAGTGTTCTTCGATATCAGGCCATCCCTTGCGCCTTACCTTGTTGCTTTTCTCTAATGCTTCCCATAGCTTCATGCATTAAAAACCTGCCAATCTTCTGCAAGGACATCCGTCTGGCTTGCAAGCCAAGGAACAAGCTTGTTATCTGCCGTTTTCATTTCTAGATAAGGCAGATTCTGCATCCCCATATCAAACTCTTTGCCATCGCCACCTGGTACAACGATTCGCAGCCACATACCCTTGCCATTCCATCCCGCTCTGCATACTCGTTTGTTCTGCTTCAACGCCTCTACAGCCAGCCCGAATGTCATTCCATTAATCAGCCGATATGCTCCATCAAATACCGTTAATGGACTCCACGATTCGTAACCATCTTCATATCTTACTAAGAAACCGTCCTTTGCAGGATCTTCATCCGCTGGCATCTGCCACCCACGATATTTGTTGTAATCGCCCAAATTCATAGGTTTTGCCTGGATCATCTTTACGCCAATATACTTTTTCATAATCACAGTTCCCCTTCCGCTGGTTTTGTTTCTGCATCAGCTGGCACAACTGCAAGCCCAATTTCTTCCCCGGCGTCGACCGATACAACACCGTTTTCCATGCGCATCGCCAAAACATGCTCTCACCTTTTGGCCCAATCCGCGGGACTATCGTAATATCCTTATGATCTGAAGCAATCAGCCCCGCTGCTGGCGAATTGATTTTCATAAACTCAACACCGCTAAAAAACGTGTGCTGTTCTGCTGCTGTAATTTTATCCATGTAATTCATCCTCTCATTGGCTATTTCCTTTTTGGAAATAACCACTTTGTTCTATATGCAATGTGGTTGCTCACGGTTTGTAATGTGCTAAGAGTTCTTTGTTGTTCTCTAAAAGTTCCATGATCCATTCAGGATCAAGCGTCATCGGGCTCCCCTTGTCCATACAGTCGTCTGCCTTACGGTGCATCGCTTCAATGATTGACCGATTGCGTTGCTCAAGCAGCAGCCAACGTGGTTTAATACCAAGGGGCGGCTTTGCCTTTGGCGGCTCAGCCTGTTCAAAGTTGCTGTGGCTTATACAGCTAAAGCATCTTGCAGAAACTGGAAGAGAGTCGCGAAAGTCTTTTGGCCTGTGGATACACCTAAAACATGGATTATCGTTGACAATCATACGACCTCCCTCACATTCGCCGGATATTCTTTTGCTATTTCATTAAGCCCAGCCATCGCCGTACTGATAATAGCCTTTGTTTCCGGCGTCTTAGCACATACAAACGATATATAACCAGCTCGGCAATGCTTGATAGCCGCCCCATCATCAAACTTCCCAACGCCAATGGCTGCCGTTTGCCCGATCGCACTCACTGCAGCGCATACAATATCAGCACCGTGCTTTGCGTAATTGGCATGGCCACGAATAAAAAGGCCGGTCTTGCTCTTATCGATGTGCTCAATAACTCCAAAATGTATCATGGATTCCCCTCCTAAACAGCCCATGATGATGTAGACTGCTCATGTTTGTATTTGTCGCGTTTCTTTTGCTTCTTCTTGGCCGGGTCTTCCGGCGCGTATGGGCGGCTTAGGCAAGCATAAACTGTAGTGTCTGCGGGATGATCTTCGCCTTGCGTATCATATTTTTCCGGCTGGTGCTTGTCATGTGTGAGCATCGGCAATGTCCGGATCGTATGGATGCAGTTGGAAAAAAACCTTATCGCAGGCACTTGCTTACCGTCGCCATCCTCGTAACCGATCAACCGTTCCCTCAGCTGTTCGGCACCATGCTCGCGCCCTTTAGAGCACTCGATGAACATCGTACGCTTCTTTTCCCACAATACTTTGTTGATAGCCTCCGCGATTGTTGGACCGGTCGTGCCACTCTTTGCCCAGCAAGCATTGTCCAAGACAGCATAGGCAATCTTTTCATCTTTGCTTTCTGCTGCCGCAATATGTTCGCCAACTTGCTCTGCAGTCTCCTTTGTACCAACGTTTGCTTTGCCGCCCCAGCCGTAAAGCTCACGATATCCCCAAAGGTTGCCGTCGTAATCAACAGCAAACCATAGGACGCAGTAAGGATGATAGCTACCCCAATCCATTGCCCGGAACCTAAGCCAACCATCTGGGATAGCAAATGGTCTAACAACATGCAAATCACTACGCCAGCATTCAAAGAACTGGCCGTCTGCTATGCCCCATTCGCCGAGTCCCGCGACCTTATACCGCTCTGGATCATTGCGTTTCATTTCCTCAAACATAGCCAAGTCAGCGCCGGAAAGGAATTCATTGCATAAATAATTTGTTGTTTTTGCCAGGACATTTTGGTTCGGGACGTCAAAAAAACGTGCTTTAATCCAATGGTTTCTATCCCAAGGATTAAGCGTGATGGTCCATTGGATAAAATATCCCTCTGGCAGTTCCCCGCGAAGGGATTCGTCCAGGCGGTTGAAATCATCTTCATCGTCAATTTCATAGGATTCTTCAATCCAACCCCAACAGAGGACGCCAACATCTACAGTAATGGATGTGATTTTCAGCGGATCATCAAGCCCGCGAAATAAAATCTTCTGACCAGTCGGCAGGTATTCTAGTTCCAGCGGGTTCTGCCGGGCTTTCCAGAATCGTCCTACACCCAGCTTGTTAATTGCCCATTTTAGCTGAGTCCAACATGAATCTTTTAGGGTACTTGCAGTTTTGCGAATAACAAGCGTGTTTGATAGCGGGTACTGCATCGTGCGCTTGATGATATTCAGCGCTGTCGTAGTTGACTTTTTACTGGCGCGGCTCCCTTTACAAACGCGATAACGACCTTTGAAATTCCAAAAGTCAGCATAACCTTTGCCGATTATCCCTTGTAGTGATACCTTATTCGGTGACGTCATCGACTAACACCACCGGAACTGCGCCTGTTACTTCTTTCTTGTCAGTGAAGAGTGCATACCGCTTGCCGATGTCAACCGCCGCAGCCCTCCGCTCTGAAAGAGGGGCATCCAAGCCGAATTGGTCTTGCACCTCGCCGCGCATGACGGATGTGAGGAACTCCAGGACTTCTTCGGCTTTGGCGATGGTCGGCTTCTGGATTTTCTCCATGCGATCGTCTATATATTGCTTAACCCCGACAATATCCAACAGCTTGTACGCACCGGCCTTTGCATAGGACGCTTTATACCCTGCCGCAAGTGCTGCTCTTTCGATGCTACCCAATTCAATATACTTGTCAGCAAATACCATCTGCTGTTTTGTCGGCTTCCTCGACTTCTTTTCTTTCTTATGCGGTGTTTTAGTCATCATCCATCACCGCCCTTATATATCGATACGAGCTTCAGAAGGATATCAACTTCCTTGAACGACGAATCGACTTTCTCTTGCACGAACTCACATTCTTTTTTCTTCGCCCTTGGATGAGCTTCGTAGTATTCCTCTGCCGGAGTGAGCCGATGCAGTTCCAGCAGGCCGCATGTTCGTCCCAGTTTCTCGCTGTATACCATTCTGCGATTGACTAAATATATTTCATCCCGCTGTTTTAGTGCAGCGAGTAGCTTTCTTATCTTTGGCCATAGGCTTTTCATCGTGCATCACTCCTTTCACATAGGCTTATATCCACAATTTATTCATATATCTCCGCGAATCTTGCCATTTTCTGCATTATTCACAGCCTATATCTGCATAAATAATCGTGCAAGTACCACAGTAGTATCATATCTACCATCAGCCAATATTCCCCCTCAGCTCAATCTCCCGAATTGCAACCATCTTCCTCAGCGCCACAAACTGCGCTTCCCAT
>Ga0183099_1001843_pt1 | contig 11592 bp, 16 predicted proteins | sample Biomet1_FD_127788 | JGI IMG/M metagenome (GOLD analysis project Ga0183099, IMG submission 127788) | Microbial communities from bioreactor (seeded with anoxic lake sediment) at LBNL, California, USA - Biofuel metagenome 1 | ecosystem: Engineered > Bioreactor > Anaerobic > Unclassified ... | reverse complement strand
TTTTTAACAAAATCACCAATTTTGGCATAAAGTTTAGCAAATGTTTCCGGACTACATGGTTTGTTATTACTCCAACATACAGTGCCATGTGTTAAAGGCGTGTCAACAATAAATTTATCATTAGGGGATCTTCCTGTATGTTTGCCTGTTACTACGCGCAAAGCACCATTTTGCGCGAAAGTTCCCTCCCCGTTACAAACTGCTTCCTCTATCAATTCCCTGACACTTAAATCTTTTATAATTTTTTTCGCATTTTTTAAGAAAGCCACACTGCTTACTTCTGCCATGTTTAGCACTCCGATCAATATATATTTGTCATACAATTAATTCCGCTCATCTAGTTTTGCAGAGAAATTGAAATCATAAAAACAGCCCCCTGTTATAGTTACCGGAAGCCATTAATACCTGAATTTCAATAAAAAAACAACAAACGGCTACTCTATATCTGTAGCCGTTCTATTATTTCAGTTTTGTCAATAATTGTCAACGCCGAAAAACTTTATGCTTTGGCCTTTTGTTTTTCCAGTTCTTTCTCCAAGGCAACCTCCAGTGTGTGCCAGCCGAGAACTGCACATTTAACTCTTACCGGAAGCTTTGAAATATTCTTGAGAGCAACGGCAGCTTCCAGTTCTTCCAACTGTTTTTCATCAGTTACTTTACCAAGTATCATGTCACGGAAAAGATGAACTAGGCGAAGAGCGTCCTCCACCGTACGGCCAGCTAGAAGTTCAATCATCATAGCCGTAGACGCCTGGCTAATAGCGCATCCTGTACCGGTATAGGCCATATCCTCAATAACACCCTTTTTCAATTTTATCTGTAAAGTAATATCGTCACCACAACTAGCATTATGTCCCTGCTCAGATAATGCCGGACAACTTATTTCTCTTTTATTTGTCATATCCTTATTATATTGCAAAATAAGGTCCGTATATAATTTATCTAGTTCCATTAGTCACTATACCCCATAGCAGCACGTACTGTTTTCAGTTTTTCCAGAAAATAGTTTACTTCTTCCTCTGTATTATATAAATAGAAACTTGCCCTACAACTAGCGTTAATGCCCAGATAAAGGTGCAGTGGCTGAGCACAGTGATGCCCGGTACGTATACATATCCCGTCAGCGGAAAGAATCTGTGACACATCATGGGGGTGAATATCGTCAATGTTAAAAGCGATAAGGCCCTTCTTTTCTTCCGGATTATCTGTTCCAATAATTTTTACGTGAGGGATCCTCTTCATTCCTTCAATCGCCTGCTTAACTAGTTTTTTTTCATGAGTAACGATTTCATCAAAACCGATATTCTCCAGATAGGTAATTGCAGCCGTCAAAGACACTGCTCCTTCTACATTAGGTGTCCCTGCTTCAAATTTAGCAGGTAATTCGGCAAAAGTAGTAATTTGTTCTTCAACGCGTTCTATCATATCTCCGCCAAGATTAAATGGTTCCATATCCTCGAGCAGCTTTTCCTTGCCATATAGTACGCCAATACCTCCTGCCGCACACATTTTATGCCCGGAAAAAGCAAAGAAATCACAATCTAAATCCTGCATATCTACGCTCTGGTGAGGTGCGCTTTGAGCTCCATCCAGAACAACAATCGCTCCCTGTGCGTGTGCCAACTTAATCAAAGGTTTCGGGTCAAAGGAAATCCCTAGGACATTGCTAACCTGCGCAAAAGCAACAATTTTAGTAGCGGCAGTAATTTTGGCAAAATCCTCTTCTATAAACTTTCCTGTCTTTTTATCAATATAAATGTACTCCAGCAACGCCCCTGTTTTTTGAGCAACGCGCTGCCAAGTAACAAGATTAGCATGATGTTCAGAGATGGCGATAACAATTTTGTCTCCTTTGTGCAAATGTGTTTCTCCATAAGAACGAGCTACTAGATTAAGGCTCTCAGTTGTGTTGCGTGTATAAATAATCTCTTTAATGCTTTTAGCATTTATAAATTTGCGGACTACTTCCTTGGAGCCGTCATATACTTCCGAGGCCGCAATAGCCAGCATATGTGCTCCTCTATGTGGATTGCCATTGTAATGGCTGTTATATTCGTGTATAGCTTCTAATACCGGCAGCGGTTTTTGTGTTGTAGCTCCATTATCAAAATAGACTATAGGACGTTCTCCGCTAATAGTCTTCAATATGGGAAAATCATTGCGTATCATTGAAAATGTTCATAACTCACTCTCCTTTGGCGTCAAGTTTTTTTCGTATTTCTTCTAAAGCCTGTTCCCGTAAAGAAGGATCTAGGCTGTCAATAATCGGTCTCATTAATGCCTCCACCACAATGCGTCGAGCCTCTTCTTGTGAAAATCCGCGGCTCATCAAATAATAAATATGTTCTTCATCAATTTGTCCTGCACTAGTAGCATGATTTCCTTCCACATCGTCTTCCGTACAAAGTAGAAGAGGCAGCGAGATATTTTTAGCCTTAGACGAAAGCTGCACGGCATAATCGCTTTCCGTACCGGAAGCTCCTGTACAACCACGTCTAAAATTAATCGTACCGCGGAAGATTTTTTTTGCCTCTCCTGCCAAAGCTCCCTTACATTCAATAATAGACTTAGTCTTTTTGCCCCAGTGGTCAATATGATAAAACAAATCAAGCTTCTGTTTTCCCACACCTGCATAAATTGTTTCTTCCACCAAGGAGGCTTCATTACCTAAAAGATTTCCCCTACTATGTACTATAACCTGCTTCCCGCCTAGCTCTGCGGAAACGCATTTTGCTTTTGCATTTTTACCAATTTGGTAAAAGCGCTGATCGCATAGTGTCGCATCCCTTAGATTTGCCTGCAATTTAGATATATTTAATTCAGCTGCGGATTCCAGCTCATAATAGGCAGCTACGCAATTGTCTCCCGTATTAGCTAAGCCTGTCCAATGCCACACCAGTGCAAGTTTTTGCACCTTTTTGCAGTAGGAAATGAAAGCCCCCTGCATAGGAAGAAGAAGAATCCACTAATTTGATGGTAATAGTTATTTTAGCTTCTACGTTAGGTGGGATTGTAATTGTATATTGCTCTCCCGCCAATGCCGCAGCTAAAGTTTCCTCAGAAGCCCCTTCAAAATTATTTGGGAAAGTTGCTCCCTTAGTAACATATTCTTCGTCAGAAAATTTAGCTGTTACAGATGACTGTGGCCCAGAGAAAATAATTTTTGTATCATTAGTTTTAAGATACCGGTAAGTATGCACCGGCAATCTGTTAATTGCTATTTCACCCATATGCCCTCCTTACCCGATTGACCCTTCAAATTCCAGATCAATAAGCCTGTTCATTTCTACTGCATATTCCAGTGGCAGCTCCTTAGAAATCGGTTCTGCGAACCCTCTTACTAACATAGCCTTGGCATCTTCTTCCGATAAACCCCGTGTCATAAGGTAGTAAATATTTTCATCAGGAATACGGCCAATTTTAGCTTCATGTCCAATATCCACATTATCATTTTCAATGATAATGTCGGGTATGGTATCTGAACGTGACGCATTATCAAGCATTAGTGACTCACAGCTTATGGCTACCTTTGCCCCTTGTGCCTTTGGTCCAATATGAACAACACCACGATATATAGCAGTGCCACCACCCTTGGAAATAGATTTGGAATGCACTGTCGCGGTTGTTTCTTTTCCAATACACTCTACTTTAGAGCCGGTATCAAGGAATTGACCGGCACCGGCAAAGGTAATACCCGTAAATTCACAAGTAGACCTATCACCTTTGAGTATTGTATCAGGATAGAGACAAGACGTATGCGAGCCAAAAGAACCACTGACCCAAGTCATACTGCCTTCCTCTTCTACCAAAGAACGTTTTGTGTTTAGATTGTACATGTTCTTAGACCAGTTCTCAATAGTTGAATATCGCAGCTTAGCACCCTTGCGAACAAAAAGCTCAACCGCTCCTGCATGCAGATTAGCTACATTATATCGAGGAGCTGAGCATCCCTCAATGAAGTGGCAAGACGCCCCTTCTTCTACGATGATAAGTGTATGCTCAAACTGTCCTGCTCCCGGTGCATTCAGGCGAAAATAGCTTTGCAGCGGCATTGATACCTGAACGCCCTTAGGAACATAGACAAAAGATCCACCCGACCACGCCGCATAGTGTAGTGCTGCGAATTTGTGGTAAGAAGGAGGAATCAAAGTTCCAAACACGGGTTTAATTAAATTTTCATATTTCTTGACCGCCGTCTCAAAATCAACATAAATAACGCCCTGTTTTGACAATTCTTCCTGCACGTTATGATAGACAACTTCAGAATCGTATTGCGCACCCACTCCTGCTAATGAAGTTTTTTCTGCTTCAGGAATCCCTAAACGATCGAAAGTATCTCGAATTTTTTGAGGCAGGTCTTCCCAACTGTCTTTCATACCAGTCCGTGGCCGCACGTAAGTATCAATGTGAGTCATGTCCAGCTCCGATATATCAGGCATCCAAGGCGGAATATCTAGTTTATTATAGATTTTCAAAGCCTCCAGCCTTTTTTTTAACATCCAGTCCGGTTCATCCTTCTGAGCAGAAATTTCTCTAATTATTTCTTCTGTTAGACCTGTATCAGCTTTAAAAGCATATTCAACCTTATCCTTAATGTCATATATACTACGAGTTACGTCGCCAATGTCACTTTTTTTCTTCTCATCATTGCCCATTATCGCCATCACCTTTCCCAGCAGGACGATAAGCATCGAAACCATTTTGGGCTACCTCGTCAACTAGTTCAGCTCCACCTTCCTTGACGATTTTGCCATCAATAAGGATATGTACTACATCCGGCTTAATAAACTGCAGAATTTGGTTTAAATGTGTAACAATCAAAATAGAATTATTTTGGTTGTGATATTCGGAAATGTTTTTGGAAACTATACGAACAGCGTCTACATCAAGCCCGGAATCGGTTTCGTCCAGCATTGCAAGTTTGGGTTCTAAGAGCCTTAGCTGCAAAATTTCGCTCTTCTTGCGTTCACCACCGGAAAACCCATCATTCAAATAACGTTCGGCATAAGAAATGTCCATAGCCAGATCAGACATTCTTTCTTTTAACAACTTTTTAAAAGCGAATATTTTTTGTTGCTTACCTGTAACCATCGTTCTTGCAGTGCGGATAAAATTTTCCATCGTAATTCCTGCAACTGCGACCGGCGACTGAAACGACAAAAAAACGCCTAATTTAGCGCGCTTGTCAACGGAAAGTTCAGTTATATCCTGGCCTTCAAAAAAGATACGACCAGCAGTTATCTTATAAATCGGGTTTCCCATGATGGCATGCAGCAGCGTAGATTTACCGGCTCCGTTTACCCCCATAATAACGTGCACCTTTCCTGTTTCTACTACTAAGTTAATACCATGTAACAGTTCCTTGTCTCCTACCGTTACATGCAAATTTTCTATTTTAAGTAATTCACTCATTTGAACACCTCCATGTTTTAATTATAACCTTCAAATCATATATAATCAATATAGTATGCAATCATACCTTTATTCTACCCTAGACACACATTAAATTTTCTAACTTAAATACCCTTTTAATTTAACATTTATAGGCAACAAAAAACAAACTAAACACATTGAAAATGTTAGTGCTTAGTTTGCTTAATATTAAAGGTTAGCTTATGAACTTAATGCTTCATTACAACCACTGAACATCCAAGGGTGCACGGTCCACCAGCCTTTTAAACTTATATTTTGGATAACCAGCCATAACTGCCCCGGTTATAACTTTATCCTTAGGTATATTAAATAACTCTAATAAAGGAGCATAACCTGCAAATATACACATTTCAATTATTCCTGCCCAGCAAGAGCCCAATCCTAGCGAAGGCGCAAATAATTCAAGATAAGCAAGAGAAAAAACACTGTTTTCCCTGCCTCTTGCTAAATCCTTTTGTGCCATAGCCAAAACTAAATGAGGAGCATTACGTAAAATATTGTCCAAACCATTTTCTCTATAAGCGCGAATATGAAGAGAAAAACTCCAGTGTGTTTTTGGCCCCTTTAGGACCTCTGCTTCCATCCATTCAATAACTACTTCAGTTACCCTTTTTAGAAGTTCTTTGTTATTTATAATAATATAGGATATTCCTTGGCCATTACCGGCAGTAGGTGCAAACCTTGCAATTTCAACTAACTCCAACAGCTTATCCTGGGGAACCGGCATATCCTTATAACAACGAATTGATCTACGAGACCTAAGAAATTTCTTAGCAATTTCTTTATCTAGAGGCGCTTGTTCCGTTATTTCAATTTGCTTATCCAAAGGCGTTTTCTTATTATTTATAGCCTTTTTAGGACAAATAGCCACACAATGACCGCAAGCAATACAGTTTTGCGGCATTAGCTCTTCAGGTCCCTTTTCTCCCATAACTAAAACTCTAGTGGGACAGGCAGCAATACAAACACCGCATTTAATACATTCTTCAGTATTAACTTCTATTAATGCCATTATCCTTCAACTCCTTTAATAAATCTAGAACCCATAGCAAAAGCTTTTAAACAATCATTGGGAAATTCCCTCTGCCTTCTTTGAGCTTTTTGCGCTAAATTGAATTTAGGTGCAACATATTTAGAATAATCATCAAACTGATAGGTATCAGTAACAAACAAGGTTTCTGATGAGCCGAAAATTATCTTCATAAATCTTTCATTGAGCTTGAAATTGTACTCATATCCTAATTCTTTAAGCTTCTCTTCCTCCACATTCATTGTATAAATAAAACCTGTGGGTATTTTCTTAGAAAAAAGTGTGGAGCCCTTTTCATCATAGACTAAATAAGGATAGAGCAAGCGTTCCATAAATGAGCGCATTTCACCTGTTACAGTACCAAAATAAATTGGTGAACCAAGAATTAAGGCATCTGCCTGTTCAATTTTTTTCAGAACAGGCAAAAGTTCATCTGCACATATGCACTTACCGTAACTTTTCCCTCCTTGGCGTTTACAGGCAAAGCAGCTTATACACCCTTTGTAGTTAAGATCATAAAGATTAATTAGTTCCGTCTCCGCGCCTTGTTCCTTGGCCCCTTCCAGTGCTTTGTTTAGTAAAATTGCCGTATTCCCTTTTTTCCTTGGGCTGCCATTAATAGCAATAATCTTTTTCATGAGATCCTCCTTACAGGTTTTTTACATATTGTATTTTACTGTTAAAGTGTATATCATAATATATATAAATGAAAGTATGCACTTTTATGGTAGATACTATATAAAAGGAGAGTAAAATGAATAAATGGGAACCCAATACATGTACCTGCTCTGTAACTTACACGCTTTCTGTTGTAGGCGGTAAATGGAAATGGCTTATGCTCTTTAAATTGTTCAAACATGGCGTGCTACGCTACGGCGAATTAAAAAATACTATGCCGTCGATTACACATAAAATGCTGAGCCAACAACTAAAAGAATTGGAAGCAGCAGAATTAATATTTAGAAAACAGTATAATCAAATTCCACCCAAAGTAGAATATTCTTTAACCGAAAAGGGTGAAACCTTGATTCCCATATTACAGCTAATGTCCAAGTGGGGTGAAGATAACAAAACCGGAGAAAATCTAGACGAATAATTGGCCCTTATTTAAACAAGACACCTCTTTATCATTTATCTGACAAAGAGGTGTCTTAATTGTTTTATAGAATCTCATGCTTATAAAATCTAGTATCAATCTTTACAAGAGGAAATGCGTTTGGTAAAGTTTCTTTTGCTATTTGCCTAAAGTTATTTTTCTCGTAAAAACGATGAGCAGCTAAGAATTTTTCCGTAGTTCCCAGATAAATTTCCTGGAAATTATGTTCTTTAGCCCAGGTAAATAACTCTGTTAACAACAATTTTGCTGTATTATAGTTGCTTCCTCTGAAATCAGCCTTTACAAACATTTTTCTTAAGGCCCCTTGCCTGTTTCCAATATCCACCAAGGAAATAGTGCCAACAACTTGATTATTATAAAAAGCCAGCCAAAAATTACCGTTGCCTGATTGATAGAAATTCTCTACATCACTTAAATCCGGCTGATCTTCTCTTGTTATAGGAACATTAAACTCCTTTTGTTGGATATCAAGGATTAACTTTATTACGTCCTCCATATAGTCTTTAGTATATTGCTTTATAATAATTTCGTTCATAGTCTATACCCCCCACTTTTATATCTGCAAAAGCCTTGCTATATTTCCTCCAAAACCTGCTCTAAACATGTTATCTGTTACTATCTGTTCTATTATAGTCCTTGCAGTAAGTGGAGAGCAATAGGGAGCATCTGAACTGAAGAATGTACGTTCAGGATATTCTTTAATGGCAAAAGTCGGTGCCATAGTAGTGAAGGTAGCCGATAAATCCAAGTAAACATTAGGAATATTATGTACAGCTTTCAATGTGTTTAGCCAATTGATGCCGCCAAGATGTCCCAATATCAATGAAACTCCAGGATATTTTATAGCTAGTTCCAACAACTCTTTAATATCTTCAAAATTTAACGGCATGAAAGTATGGACCCAAAGTGGTAGCTTTCCTACCTCCTGAGAAGCCTGAAATAATGGTTCCAATTTGCTTACCTGACCGGTTCCTGGAGCCAGCTCCCCTATACCGCTAAAATCATTAGCTACAATGTATTTATTTATCCATTCCAAGTTTTCTTTATAAGATAAACCCAGAGGAATTGACCCAAACCCAATATACTTATCAGGATTTTCTTTTATGACTGTAGCAAGTTCCAAAATCGAATTTACTCTTTCCTCAACCGGGTTTTTTACTCCGTTTAAAACATCATACAATTTATTCATTTCTTCCTCAAAAGCATTTATGTTGGTAGTTATTTCCGGATGTATAACGGTAGTAAAAAGAACGGTGCGATCAACTTTGGCTTCTGCCATTAGTTCTAATTGTCTTTCCGATGGACGCATTACATGTGCATGACTGTCAATAATCATAATATTAATTTCTCCCTTATTACTTTATCTTAAAATAAGATTCTCAATAAAATTACTTGGCACTAGTTTTAAAATCACTGATTCTCTCTAACAACTTTGCCTGTACATCCAGCAATATATCTATTTGCCTATTAACCTCATATAATTTCTCCTTATATAGTGCGAAAGCAGCTTGGCACATAGGTCTTGTTTGTGTTGTATTTGAGCAGTCAATTATCTTTAAAATATCGTCGATATTGAGTCCTAAACTTAGATAAAGTTTTATTGTTTTTACCCTTTCAATAGCAGTATCATCATATTCTCGATACCCATTTTCCAAACGCTTAGGCGCTAACATTTTTTTAGTTTCATAATATCTTAGTGACCGCACGCTAGCATTTGTTTTTCGTGATAGTTCGCTAATTAGCACTTTTGCACTCCTCCCATTAGGTTAGTTATATTATAAAGTATAACATTAATGTTAATGTCAAGCATTAAATCAAAGAGCTCAATTGACGAAAAAATAACCTCCAGTTATAAACAATGTTTTTTCATTGCCTACACCAAAGGTTATATAACAAATTTCTAAGCTGCTTTTATTCGTTTGCCTTTATCCATGCTTTTACTAGTTCCCTAGCCGCTAACTCAGGATTATCTGCCTCCGCTACTGCCGAAACAACAAAAAATCCATCTACCTTGGTCTGAGCAAGCTGTGGTATGTCAAAAATTTTTACACCTCCACCAACTACTACGGGAATAGGGCTTAGCATTTTTAGCTTGCTTAATTCATCCAAGCTTCTAACAATTATCTTGCCCGTAGAATCCAACCCACAGTCTAGTTTTGTCGCCGTCTTGTGCAGAGGACCAGCGCCAAAATAATCAATTTTACTGACATCCACCGTCTTAATATATTCAAACAGCTCCTCTGTCCGTGCGGATAAACCAATAATAGACTCTTCCCCTAGATATTCGCGACAAATATCTACTGGAATATCTGTTTGCCCTACGTGAATGCCATCTACTTTTATACCAAGTTTTCTATCAGCCAAAACAACATCTAAACGGTCATCCACAAGAAGGGCAACTTTTTCAGACTTCCCTGCACTAGCAATAACACTAGCTGCTTGGCGCGTCATTTCAATTAATTCGATGGCCGACGCTACCTTTGAACGGATCTGAATACAACTAAACCCGGCACTAATAGCGGCACTAATGATTTCTTTAACAGGACGCCCTTTTGTATTTTCCGGTCCAACTACAAGATAGGCTGAAATATCGAAGTTTTCTCTTATGCTCATTTTCCCTGCTCCAAAATATTATTTACTTTATCTATCTTCGCCTGCATCATATTAGTAAATCCTGGCCGAATATCTGCTTTTAAAACTACTTCCGTGCGAATTCCTTTATTGGCAAGTACAAAAGTTGCGTCCTTAACTACTTTCATTACTTAATCCCATTCGCCTTCAATCTCTGTAAACATAGATGAGGTGCGGTTTGGTAATCCTGAGTCCCTAATTACTTTTATAACTTCCGCCACCTCCGCTGAAACTTCCTCACTGTTACCACAAGGAACAATCGCCACCGCAATCAAAGTATTCATAAGTCATTCCTCCTCAATTTCAAATTTATTATCAGCAATCTCTTCTGCTGTAGCCTTATATAATTCATCAAGGAACTGACTTTGAAAATGCCCCGGTCCCTCAACTTTATCTTCCGCCCTTTTCCCTGCCAGATTATAAACAGCAGCAGCAGTCAAAGAGGCAATAAAGGGAGATGCTACGCTTAAATAGACTGCTACAACACCACCCAAAGAACATCCTGCACCAGTAATTTTTTCAAAGAAATGTGATCCACCATGAGAAAAAGCAACCAAAGAACCATCTGTTATTAAATCTGTTTCCCCTGAGACAAATACAGCCCCGCCAGTCCATTTAGCTAATTCTACAGCAGCTTTTCTCGCCGTGATAACCGTATCTGTAGAATCAACGCCTCTAACCTTGGATTCTTCTATTCCACCTTCTAGATTCCACAACCCTGCCAAAGCAATGATTTCTGAAGCATTCCCTTTAATGACACTTGGCTTATATTCTTTAAATTGCCGTAATAATTTGGTTCTAAGTTTTCCAATACCCACAGCCACCGGATCAAGCACCCAGGGCTTTTCTGCGTTACATAATGCTTTTGCTGTTCGTGGCAATGTCTCTTCGTAAATAGGCAAAAGTGTGCCAACATTAATATAAGTAGCTCCGGCTGCCTTAGCTAAAAACTCTCCCTCATCAGGTAAGTAAACCATAGCCGCTGCTCCTCCTACCGCCAATTGTGCGTTGGCCACAAGATTGATTGTCACGCTATTAGTAATAGAGCCTACCATAGGATTAGTTTTCTTTACCGCTTCCACGGCCTGCACAATCTGGTTTTTGATAAATTCTTTATTAATCATGCTCTCATCTTTCTTTCTTTTTATATTTACTTCACTAGAGAATACATGGCTAAAGACAGCTAAAATAAATAAAAAGACGCTCGCTAATTAGGCAAGCATCTTTTGCATCTTAACATTGCTTCCCTACGTCAGTATTAACTAACAGGTTCAAAGGGTCAGGTTTTACCTTCTCAACTCCTAGGAGTCCCCCCACAATTCATTTATTCATTTTTTATAACATAGCACCTATTGCCATTCATGTCAATATCAAAACAATT
>Ga0183099_1001842_pt1 | contig 11593 bp, 9 predicted proteins | sample Biomet1_FD_127788 | JGI IMG/M metagenome (GOLD analysis project Ga0183099, IMG submission 127788) | Microbial communities from bioreactor (seeded with anoxic lake sediment) at LBNL, California, USA - Biofuel metagenome 1 | ecosystem: Engineered > Bioreactor > Anaerobic > Unclassified ... | reverse complement strand
CTCCGTGGCGCTCCTAGGTACAGGTAACCACAACATCACCCTGAACAATGCGGTGAATACTGTGATTATTGATGCCTCCCAGGATGGGTGCCTTCAGCTCCGTGGCGCTCCTAGGTACAGGTAACCACAACATCACCCTGAACAATGCGGTGAATACTGTGATTATTGATGCCTCCCAGGATGGTGGCAGCACGCTGAGCTTCGCCAACGTTTCTGGCGGCCATACACTATCCATGGACTTTTAGTTCTGGTGTGAATTTGACCACTCTGGCGGGCAGCGCAGGTGCTGTGACTGGGACTGGTCAGTATTACATCGACCATAACACCGCTGCCAACACGGTCACCGTTACTTACTACAATGGAACCCAGACCGGAAATGAAGTCGAGACGCTGACGCTGACCCATGTCAGTGACACCGCGACTATAGCTGTGAATGCCCATGGCGACTTGACCGTAGTGAATACAGGGGGCGTTCCGGGCGATGCGAGCGATGGCCGCCTTGTCGGGGCGCATATATACGAGGATGCGAACAACAACGGCGTGTATGATACCGGGGTCGACACCGATACCGGTGTGATGACAGCGGCCGACGGCAGCTTCACTTTGCCCTCGACTCCCACCCACGCCATCTTTGCCGTGGGCGGCACCAATGCCGATACCGGCTTGGCTAACACCATGGTTATGACCGCGCCTGTGGGCCACACCAACCTCAATCCCATCACGACGCTCATAGCGACCTACGCCAGCACGCAGAACGTTACGACCGTAGAGGCCGAAGCCGCTGTAACAGCAGCCTTGGGTCTTTATCATACGTTTGTATCGCTGTTGGATTACGACCCATTAGCCGTGGCCGCCACCGACCCCACCAATGCAACCGCCTTGGCGGTGCAAAAAGTGGCTGTGTCTTTGGCTATAGCTACTACCGCCGCCGAAAATGCCATCGCCGGGCAGGGGAAATCCTTCTTGGAGGCCATCGCGCATGCCATCGAAAATGAAGATTTCACCGCCAACACCCCCTTGGATTTGAATGCTGCGAGTGATCTTCAGGTCATTAATACCATGCTGACAAGCGCGGGCGGCACAGCTCTGAGCGCCGCAGTCCTCAGCGAGATCTCCAGCGACGTCAGCAGCGTGCAGGCAGCCACTACCTTGGCCAGTGGCGATGGCTCACTTTCCGGTGTGCAACAGTCCGTTATGGGCGATATTCCTACCCTGACTGTGGCCACTGCTGCGGGTCATGCGGCGGGAACCTACAACATTGCGGATACCGCCGCGGACATCCTGAGCGCCCCCACGTTGGCCAACCACGCCATAAACATCAGCACACCGGATGCGGTTACCGTTGCTCAGGCGACAAGCTTGCATGCCCTGACCAACAGCGGCACCACCTACTACCAGGTGCAGGGTACCTATGCGGAGCTTGCCCCCGGCGGCCAGGTTGTGGCCTCTGTGGCCGCAGCGACCGTCATCCTCGTCTCGGATACCGTCAACGTGGCCCAGTTGCATGTGCTGGATAGCTCCACCACCAACACCGTATACGGCCTGCATATTACCGATACCGCCGCTCATGTGCTGGCTGCGGGCGACTATGGCCTCTATCTTTGTGAAGCGAGCGATATTATCATCACCGATCCGGTCGAAGTTGGAGATTTGGGCCAGCTCATGCCTCAGGGCTACAACGACCACTTTCATTATTCCCCTGTGAAGGGCTCACTGTCTGATATCTCTATCGACCTCAGTAATGGTGTCTACAGCTTTGCGAGTGGTCATACAGTGCTTATTACTGGCGAAGTGAGGTTGGCTACAGGCTCTGTTGCCGATGCCGATGCTGTGGCCAAACTGACAAGCATTAGCGGTGGCGCAACGTCCGTTATGTTTGCCGACAAAGTCTGGGCCACTGTTGACCAGGCACTCAACCTTCCTGCTCTTACCCACGGGGTTATGCCAACTCTGGAAATCACCAATGCCGTGTCCCTGGCGGACCTGGCGACCATTGACGGCCATGTTACCGGCATCATCAACGCGGTGTGCATTACTGGCACGGCAGACGAATTGCTTGCCTTGGGCAATAGCCCGTACTTCCACTCGGGCATGGGCTTTCAAGTTGGTGGCGAGTACACAGCGGCACAGCTTGCGCAGCTGCAAAGCATTGCCGGTGCCGGTGTTGTGACAACAACGGTTCCTACGCCCATTGATCCGACAGCTGACGCCAGGGCACCGCACCTTGTCAGCGCCTCCGTCGACCCTGCGGATGGGCACAAACTCATACTGGTTTTTGATGACGCTATTAACAGTACACCGTCGGACACAGCCTATACCATCGGCAAAGATGGTGAGGCCACAGCTGTGAAGACAGACGGGTCTGGCGTTTCTGTTTCCGGCTCCACCGTCACCCTGACTCTGACCGATGAGATTCACTACGGCCAGTCCGTCACGCTCAGCTACCATGGTGATACCATTGCTGACTCCAGCGGCAACCATGCCGCAGACATCACCGGTTACAACGTATGGAACAATATGCCCGACACCACTGCCCCGCAGTTTGTGCAGGCTGTCCTTACGAAAGCAGGTACCATTATTCTGGGCTATGATGAAGGATTGGCGGCGAATGCCAGCATCACCGGCTACTCTGTACATGTTGCGCATGCGGGTGGAGGTTTCGACGACTACACCTGCACCGGCGCGGTGGCGAACACTGGAGACCATATTGTCACCCTCACGGGAGCTGGAGCTATCGCTACCACCGACATAGTGACCGTGACCTACACCGGCACCGGCGTTACCGATACTGCCACCACCCCCAACGTCTCCACGGGCCTTACCTCCGCAGCCGTGGTCAATTCCAGCACCCTCAGCCATATAGCGGACATGAGTGCTGATGCACCCGGCAATGGCCTTTTGCACCTGGACTTCGGCATCGCTTTGGATACCAGCGCTGCTGTGCTGGCGAGTGACTTTGACGTGACCGTGGCCCACGCGGATGGATCTCACGGCGTCGCGGCCCTGGCTATGTCAACGGTGAGCAGCAGCGGGCATTCCGTCACGCTGCAGTTGGACCACGACCTGCTGCAGGGCGATATCGTAACTGTGGACTACCACGGCAGCTCCATCCACGCGGTAGATGGCACCCTGGCCGCCCACTTTACCAACGTGGATGTGGTGGGTGCGAGCGAGGAAGCCCTGCAAATGGCGACGGCTTCCAGCTTTGCCACCCTTGCCGCTAGCCAGGAGCACCTTTCCCATTCTGATTCCCTGTGGGTGGACTTTACGGATGGAGCACTGACCAACGGACAGCATGACCTGGGCATTCTGAATGACTTGGGCGCGCACCAGACCCTTGCGCTGGGGGATAGTGTTGATATTGACCCCTCTGTCCATGCGAACGGCACTGATGCCTACCATGTGGATATGGGCCACAGCACCTTCACCACCCTCTCGCTCTTTGGCACCGGGGACCACACCGTAGTGCTGAACAACGCGGTGGATACCGTGGTGATCAGTGACACCCAGAATGGCGGCAGTAAGCTGGATCTGACCAATGTGCTGGACACGCACCACCTGACCATTGACTTCTCCCACTCGGTCAGTCTTACGGGCACATCCATTGCCGCCGATGATGTTAACGCGACCGGCGAGTTCAATGTGACGCACGACACAACCGCCAATACCGCTGATATTAAGTATTATAACGACACACTGCATGCGACGGCTGTGCTGCACCTGATCGGTGTGGATGACACCGCGACCATCGGCACTGCCGACACCTCCAACATCACGATTGGCTAGCGCAACCAGGGCGCGCGGCACGGGGAAAACGCCCTGCCGCGCGCCCTGCGCTGGTTTCTTTGTGTCTGTTCCTCCTGTCCCGATTTTGAGGTGTCCATGAAAGCGAAAGTTCTGTGTGTTGCGTTGCTGGTGTTGTTCGGCTTGTCGTGTGGTGATGCGGCCTATGCGGAGGAATGGACCTTTGAGCGCATAGCGGAGCAGGCCATGCGCACCTACCCGCAGGTGGAGGCCCGCCGCCATGCCGAGCAGGGTGCCGCCGCTGAGCTGGAAAGCGCGAAATGGCAGCGGTTCCCCGTGCCGGGCGTTTCGGCCAGCCAGGATACTGACAGCAGACACAGCGTGGTGTTCAGTTTGCAGCAGCCGCTGTGGACCGGCGGAAAGATCACCTCGGGCATTGACGCGGCCAAGGCCCGGCAGGAGGCCTCGCAGGAGGCCACCAAAAGCACCCAGCAGGATGTGCTGGGCAAGGTTGTCGAGGCTTATGTCGAAGCCACGGTCAAGCAGCGCCAATTGGTTATTCTGAACAAGAGCATAGCCCAGCACGAGAATTTGAACGGCATGATCGGTCGGCGGGTGGCCCAGCAGTTCAGCCCCCATGCGGACTTGGAGCTGGCCAGTTCGCGCCTGCGCAATGCCCAGAATGAGAAGTCTTACGCGACCCAGGCCGAGGCCATCGCCCTGTCGACGCTTTCAGAATACGCTGGCGCGGAGGTGACTGCCGTGGCCGCAGACCAGGGCCGCATTTTCCGCAACTTGCCGGAAACCCGCGAGGCCGCCATCTCCCAAGCCATGGCCTACTCTCCGGCACTGGCTTACCTCGCCAAATCCAAAACAGCGGCAGAGGCCGATGTGGGCACCAAACGCTCGGCCTACTGGCCTGCACTTTCCGCCCGGGTGGAGCAGGTGACCGGCTCCAACTCCTACGGCCGGGGCATGCTGCTTGTGGAATCGCAGTTTGGGTCGGGCTTGTCCGCCGTTTCCAATGTCGATGCCTCCCAGGCTGCCTTGCGCGCTGTGCAGTCTCAGCACGATAGCACCCTGCGCGAGTTGCGCAGCCAGGTTGTGCAGCAGTGGAACACCTATATGGAATCGAGAAAGCGCTACGGCAACACTGCGGAAACCAGCCGCAGTACTTGGAGCGTGTATGAATCCTATGTGCGCCTGTACACCATTAGCCAAAAGTCGTGGCTGGATGTTTTGAACCAGTTGCGCGAGGCTGTGCAGGCGGATTTGAATGAGGAAACAGCACGGGCCGAAGTGACCAAGAGCGCACTGCATCTGCTGCTGCTGACCGGGCACCTGACCCCCGCAGCCCAGGGGGAAGCACCGGCTCGGAGCGCTATGGTCAGCGCTTTGCGGTAGTGGGCGGCCAGGGGCAGAGTTCTATGGACCGGGGTGGGGAGTGATATGCTGAGAAAAGTGATTGAACGCGCTGCCCGGCTTGTGGGGCAAAAGGTTTCGTCCTCCGCCCGGGCAAAAATCGACGCGCTTGAAGCAACCGGTGCGCGCTCTGTGCTGGAGCTTGTGCAGCAGGCCTGGGAGCTGGCGGGCCTGGAACAATCGCCGAGCATTGTGGGGGAGGTCTCCCCTGCGGACTGCCCCTTTCTTATCAAACACCGCCACCTAGGGCTGCTGGTTGTCGAGTCCGGCACGGATCAAGGCCAGTGGACCGCCCAGGACAGCAACGGGAAAACGCACCAGCTTCATTTTTCTCGCAACGTCAGGGCCATTAAATTTCCGCGCATGCAGGAGGCTCCGCCGACCTTGTTCAACACCTCCGCATTGGTGATGCGCGAGGTGCGCAAGCACAAGGCGATCTTTGTGGAGTCGCTTCTGGCCACCTTTCTGGTGGATATCATCGGCCTGTCCACCTCCCTGTTTTCCATGCAGGTGTACGATAGGGTCATTCCCAGCCGTGGCTACGACACCCTCGTGGTGCTGGGTGTTGGCGTTGGCGTGGCGATCCTTATGGGCTTTATCTTGAACTCCGCCCGCAGCTATGTTTTGGACAAGACCACGACAAAAATCGACAACGCCCTGTCCAACTGGTTCTACCTTCGCGCCCTGGGCATTCGCATGGAGCAGCGCCCCATGGCCGTGGGGGCCTTTGCCGCTCAGGTCAAGGGGCTGGAGATGCTTCGTGGCATCCTGTGCTCCACCTCGCTGTTCCTCATTGCCGATGTCCCCTTCGCCTTGGTGTTCATCGCCGTTATTTTCTGCATCGGCGGGCCGCTGGGCTGGGTGCCGGTGGTGCTGTTCCCTGTGTCGCTATTGCTGGGCCTGCTTTTCCAAAGCAGGCTGAACCGCTTGTCCATGGACAATCAGCGCGACCTGATGGACAAAACCGGACTGCTGGTGGAAAGCCTTGACGCCATTGAAACCATCAAGGCCAACGGTGCTGGCGGCATGCTTGCCGGCCGCTGGAGCCGCGCCACCGAGGCAATCAGCGGGCGCGACGAGCGCATTAAGTTCATCTCCGCCCTTTCAAGCTACGCCACTGGGCTGTTGCAGCAGGTGGGGTATATCTCCATCGTAGCCTTCGGCGCCTATTTGGTTACGGAGAATCTCTTGACCACAGGCGGTCTGCTGGCCTGTTCCATTATCTGTTCTCGGGCTCTTTCCCCGGTGGGCAGGTTGCCGGGAGTCATGCTCCAGTGGGCCAACCTGCGCGCCGTCAAACGCGGCCTGGACTCGCTGCTGGCCCGACCAAATGAGATGGACGACCAGGACAGCGCCCTGAACCCGGACCGGTTGGAAAGCTCCCTGCGCATGGACCAGGTGCTGTTCCGTTACATGGGCTCGGACCAGAAGGCGCTCATCGTTCCCAAAATGGAGATCAAGCCCGGTGAGCGCGTGGGCGTTATCGGGGCCATTGGCTCAGGCAAAAGCACACTGCTGAAGCTCGCCTCCGGCCTGTACCGCCCGGGTGAGGGCCGCGTGTTCATCGGCGGGCTGGACGCCAGCCATATTGCACCGCAGCGCCTTCAACAATTTGTCGCGTATATTCCGCAGGATGTGCGGCTGCTTTCCGGCACATTGCGTGACAACCTGCTGCAAGGCTTGCCCGACCCAGGCGATTCCGCGTTGCTGGAGGCCATGCAGAGTACCGGGCTTTCCGACATGGTGAATAATCACCCCAAAGGTATTTTTTTGCCCATCGAGGAAGGCGGGCGTGGCATTTCCGGCGGGCAGCGGCAGCTCATTGCCATTACGCGGCTTTTGCTGGCCAAGCCGGCGGTTATTCTCCTGGATGAACCCACGGCCTCCATGGACGCGGGCACAGAAGCCAAGGTTGTGGGGCTGCTGGACACACTGGCCGCGGCTGGCAGCACCCTTGTGGTGGCTACCCACCGCACGGCCATTTTGCCCATTATGGATCGCTTGATGGTTTTTGAGCGCGGCATGTTCGCGCTGGATGGCCCGCGTGACTTGGTGCTGGCCCGGTTGGCCGGGCAGGGGGTGCGAGTGGGCCAGGCCCCGGCCCCGGCGAGCAATGTGGTGCCCATGCCGCAGAGGAACCTGCAAGGCCTGCGCGACATCAAGGCAGCCAGCTAAATGGCCTTACCCAAGCGCATGCACACGCAGGAACACGCACAATGAGCACAGGATTACGGGCTGGACGCCTCATCACCTACGCCACAGCCGTCATGCTGTTCTCGTTCATCGGCTGGGCCTCCTGGGCGGAGATCGATCAGGTGACCCGGGCCTCCGGCAAGGTTATTGCCAGCTCTCGTAACCAGATTGTCCAAGTGCCCGACGCCGGACTTGTGGAGAGCATTCTGGTCAAGGAAGGCGATATGGTGAAGCAGGGTCAGGTGCTGATGCGCTTTGACACAGTGAAAGCCAAAGCCGCCTATTTGGAGCACTGGACCAAGGAAGTGGCGTTAATGGCTGCTGTGGCGCGGCTGACTGCGGAAACGCTGGGCACCAGGCCCCAGTTCCCGCCTGAAGTTCAGGAATACCCGGAAATAGCCGCCAACCAGCTGGCCTTGTACAACGCGCGCAAAGCCGCCTTGAACGAGGATTGCCGCTTGCTGGAGCAGAGCTACCAGTTGGTGCAGGACGAACTGGGCTTGGCCACCCCCCTTGTGGCCAAGGGGGACGTGAGCAAGGTGGATATTCTGCGTCTGAACCGGCAGGCTGTTGAAATCCGTAGCAAAATTGCCTTGCGGCGCAACAAGGCCAAGGAAGACGCCCAGGCTGAACTTTCCCGCGCCCAAGAGAGCTTGGAAAGCGAATCGCAAACCGTGGCGCAGTTACGCAAATCACTGGAAAATACAGAGATTACCTCACCCATGGACGGCATTGTGCGCAACGTCCGGGTGACAACGGTCGGCGGTGTGGCCCGCTCTGGAGACGAACTGCTCCAAATCGTGCCCGTGGATGATGAAATGCTGCTGGAGTGCAAGGTGAAGCCCAAGGATATCGCCTTCATCCGGCCCGGGCAGCCCGCCACCATCAAGCTCGATGCCTATGACTATTCCATTTACGGCACACTTTCCGGCGAGGTCACATTCATCAGCGCCGACACAATGAGCGAGGATGTGCGTCCAGGTGTGGAAGAGGCCTACTACCGCGTCCACGTGAAGGCTACCGGCAGGGTCTCGGCGCATGATGCCAAAGAACCGCTGACCATTCAGCCGGGTATGACCGCCACGGTGGAAATTGTGACCGGCAAGCATTCCGTGCTCAAGTATCTTACCAAACCCATTACGAAAACCCTGGGTAATTCCATGGGGGAACGATAGTCGGACAGGCGCTCGGACAGGGCTCCGCTTACCAAGCGGGCCCACCAAATTAGAAACTGAATGAGGAGAAAATACACATGGAAAGAAAGCAGCATGCAACAAGGCGTAATGGAATCGTAGCGGCTCTGCTTGCGGGGCTTGTGGTTCTTTGGGCACCTGCCCAGGCCCGTGCCAACGCCGACCAGAATTTTGACCAAGCCTATGCCGCGTATGAAAGCAAAGATGCCGCCGCCGCCATTGAGCATTTGAGCGCGGTGTTGCAAACCCCTGGGCTTTCCCAAAAGGGGCAGGCCGCCGCCCTGTTCAACAGAAGTGTGCTGTACAGCCAAACGGGGCAGAACGAGCAGGCCGTGCAGGATTTGAACGCCCTGCTGGAAATGCAGCCCCAGGATGTTGCCGCGCTGAACAGCCGCGGAGCGGCGAAGATGGCGCTCGGCCAGTACGATCAAGCTCAGGCGGACTTCGATACCGTGCTGCGGCTGCGGCCGGATTATGTGAAGGCCCTGTATAACAAGGGCATTGCCCACTTCCGCACCGGTGCGTATGAGGCCGCTGTGAAGGATTACAGCGATGCGCTGGCGCTTAAGTCGGACTACGCCTGGGCCTACGCGAATCGTGGTGCGGCCCTGCACGCCCTGGGCCGTGTTGATGAGGCCATCAACGACTTCAACCAAGCCTTGAAGCTGAACCAGAACTACGCGCTGGCTTACTACTGCCGGGGCAAGGCCAACGAATCCAAGGATATGTACGAACAGGCCATCAGCGACTTTCAAAACGCTATTCGCAATGACCCGCAGTCGCCCTATGCATATAACCGCCTGGGCTGGCTGTACGCCACCTGCCATGCCTCAAAGTATCAGGACGGCAAAAAGGCCTTGGAACAAGCGGAAAAGGCCGTGCAGTTGAGCCGTGTCGCCATCACCCTGGACACACTGGCGGCGGCTCAGGCCCGCATTGGGCAGACGAAGGAAGCTGCGGCAACGCAGAAGGAAGCGCTGGGCGAGCTGAAGAATACACCCGCTGTTCAGCCGCTGCTGGAAAGGCAGTACAAGGACCGCTTGGCGCTGTATGAATCGGGCCGGGCCTACGCGGACTAAGCGCACAAGCCCGAGACCACGTTCACGGTGGAGGGTTGCCTCCCCATGTCCATAATGACAAGCCCCGGCGGAACATACTGTCCTGCCGGGGCTTGTGTTGTCTCAGGGCTGATTGCGGCTAGACGCTGAGCACCTTCCAGCCGTCTTTCAGATACGTGGTCATAGGCTCGCCCATGTACAGCACATCAATGCCCAGGCGTTCCAAATCAGCGCTTACGCCGTAGCGGTCTGCGCAGGCTTTGCAGGCCTGAACCTGCACACCGGCGGTCATACACTCGCCCACCTCGGCCTGAAGTTCGGCATCCGCGCTCAGCAGCTTCGCCGCTGGGCCCCATACCACCAAGCGCACATGCTCCCACCAGTCTTTCAGGCGCGAGTTCTTGGCGTACATCAGCGCCATAAGCAAAGCGGCCTCGCGGTCGCCGCTGATCCACAACACGACGACGCCCTTGGGGGGCTGCGGGTTTGTGCTGTTCGCAATGCTCTTCTCTGGCATGGGGCGGCCTCCTTGCCTGGGTGGCGTTTGCCGATTTTTGTTTGGCTTCGTTCGTCGTCGCTTGGCTTAGTCTATCCAGGTGACCAAGTTGCCCTCACGCGGGGGCACGCGCAGGTAGTGCTCCAGCGGCAGGCCGAGCATAAGTCCGCCGAACACGCCGATGCCATCGGGCAGGTTCAACGCCTGCTGCAAGCCCTTGTGTGCCCGAGCTGCGTAAATGAACAGCCCGGCCCAGCAAGTGCCGATGCCGCGCGCGGTGGCGGCCATGTCCAGGGTGGTCACTGCCACGGCGGCGTCTGTCCAGGCCCAGCGGTAGTCCTCCGGCGCGGTAAAAAAGGCAATATGCGGAGCGCCGCGCAGGGCCATGTCGCCGCCCTCGTTAAACACCTGCATAGCTTGGGGCAAGTAGCCGGAGCTTGCGGTCCACTCGGAAACCAGGCCGGCCAGCTTGCGGGTGGTCTCATAGCTTTTGGTCACCTGCCAACGGATGGTTCGCGCGTTGCTGGCCGTGGGGGCATAGCGCACGGTGTCCATCAATCCTTCCAGCACCTCGTCGCTCAGTGGCTGTTTTTTATAGCGGCGAATGGAGCGGCGGTTGCGGATGAGCGCGTCCACTTCGTCTGGCCCGGCCATGGGCGCTTGCGCGGGCAGGAAGGTCGTCTCGGGCAGGCGGGCGTGGGTCAAGGCCTGCTTGGGGCACACGGCAACGCAGTGTCCGCAGTCGATGCACAGGGCATCGGCGTTTGGGATGGGAGTGGGGAAGCCATCGGCATCAACGGTGAACAAGCCTTTGGGGCAGGCCTGAACGCAGTGCAGATCGCGCGCGCAGGCGGAAGTATCGAGGGTAAACAGTGACATGGCGTCTCCTTGGTAGTGTGTGCGGGACAAGGGTCCCGTGGTGCTGCTTGACTGTTACGGATATTTCATCCAGTACGATAAAAAGTGCAAGTAGGCACAAAGAAGGTATGTAGTATGGTTTTTGATACTATCATGGTTGAAAGTGCTCCACAGACTGCCCCGGTGGAAACCAAGGTGAACACCTCCGTGGAGTTCGCCTTGCAGGTGCTGGGCGGCAAATGGAAGCTGCTTATTGTGTACCATTTGCTGGAAAATGACCGCTTGCGCTTTGGCGAGCTGGGGCGTTGCATGCCGGGTATTACGCAAAAAATGCTGACCCAGCAGTTGCGTGACCTGGAGGCCGATGGGCTGGTGTTGCGCGAGGTGTTCGCCCAGGTGCCGCCGCGGGTGGAGTATTCGCTGACGGAACTTGGCCGGGAGGCCAAACTGGTGCTGGAGCGCTTGTGCCGGTTTGGTAAACTGGCGGCCCAGCATAATGGCGTGCCGCTGGCGACCTGCCGCCTGGCCGAAAATGCAGACTTGGCTGCGGCTGCCGACTAGGCTTGGGGAGGGCCGGTGACCCAGCCCTTGCGCCGGAAGTGCAGGCTGAGGCCGATGCCGCCGATATT
>Ga0183099_1001841_pt1 | contig 11596 bp, 10 predicted proteins | sample Biomet1_FD_127788 | JGI IMG/M metagenome (GOLD analysis project Ga0183099, IMG submission 127788) | Microbial communities from bioreactor (seeded with anoxic lake sediment) at LBNL, California, USA - Biofuel metagenome 1 | ecosystem: Engineered > Bioreactor > Anaerobic > Unclassified ... | reverse complement strand
TAGTAAAGCATCTGCCTTGTGCAGGTGCTTTTTTTGTGTGCAAAAATATTTTCTATGGTATAAAATACGACAGGCAGAGGTGGTATTGTTGTTGATTTTATCGACGGAATGGATCGGGTCAAACACTATAGTACGGAAGATTTTAGATATAGATATCTTTATTTTTATGTGATTTGTTTTAAAATAAATTTTGCTTGGGGGCATTCGATAGCAGGGTTATTTTACGGGGTTAGCGAATTTAAAGGGTAGCAGATATTTTCTTCACAGTACTGGTAAATATAAAATATATTGGAGGAAAAGAAAATGGAATATCCAGAAAATATTAAATCAAATGAAGACATTTTAAATGCGTTTAAAGTTGTCCTGCCCTATATTAATAGAATTACACGCGAGGATATGGCTACTGGCCTAAGTGATTTGAATCAGTATCTGGCCTATCAGGGTGGAGAGAAGCTGGAATTGGATCTTGCGTCGGGAAAATCGATAAAAGATATTCCGACAATTATGGAATGTATCCGGGAAAATAAGCGCACTTTTGCTGATGTGGGGCCAGAAGTTTATGGGACGCCGATTAAGACAATTTTTACACCGATTTATGGAATGAATAATGAGGTCATTGGGACCTTGAGCTCGGGAATTGATACGCATTCCAATGAGAAATTGATTGAAACTGTCAGGGCAATGGCAGATTCTACGCATACTGCTTATCAGGCTGTGGAGCAGGTTGCACATAGTGCTACTGACCTGGCACATGCAGGGCAGGAATCCGTGACCCAGGCAGCGGTATTAAAGGAAAAAAACAGTGAGACCATTAAAGTCATTGAATTTATCAATAATATTGCGCAACAGACCAATTTGCTCGGGCTTAATGCCGCTATTGAAGCAGCGCGTGCTGGCGAACAGGGGCGTGGTTTTGCTGTTGTAGCTGAAGAGGTCCGTAAATTAGCTGAGCAATCGCGTACGGCAACTGAAAAAATTCAGGAAACTTTGCGGGAAATGAACACGGCAGTAAATGAAATTTCCCGTTCGATTGAAACCACGGGAGCGATTAGTCAGGAACAAGCCGCTTCTACCGAGGAGATTACAGCGAATTTGGCAAAAGTGGCAAAGGCCGCTGAAGAACTCAATCAATTTGTTGCCAGATATAAATAACGCAGTAACAAGAAACCGGCCGCTTATGAAGTGGCCGGTTTCTTGTTACTGTTGGAAAAGGCTTCTTTTGAAAGACAGAAGGGTTGACTGGGGCAAAGAGCGACAGAGTATACAATACACATAATCGTGGTGGCTTGTATATTTTGCCATAAGCATAGTATACTAAAAAAGATAAGCAGGTTTTTGCTTGCATTCCTTATATTACAGAAAATATAAAAATGCAAGAATATTATGGCAATATATTTAATGCCAATAAGGGAGTGGTTTGTTTGCGTATGATGGAAAAGTATGTAGAAGATGTTTTGGCAGGGACAGAAGTAAAGGATTCCGGGCAGAAAGAATTTCAAAATACGGTGAGGGAAGTACTGACAACAATTATTCCGGCATTAGAAAAAAATCCTCAATATAAAGAGGCAAAAATTCTTGAGCGCCTTGTAGAACCGGAACGGGTGATTTCATTTCGCGTTGTATGGGAAGATGATCAGGGGGAAATTCAGGTAAACCGGGGCTATCGTGTGCAGTTTAACAGTGCGCGCGGCCCCTATAAAGGTGGGCTGCGATTTCATCCGAGCGTTAATCTTAGTATATTAAAATTTCTTGGGTTTGAACAGATATTTAAAAATGTTCTTACCGGGTTGCCGATCGGCGGAGCTAAGGGCGGAGCCGATTTTGATCCAAAAAGGGAAATCAGACAGAGAGGTTATGCGGTTTTGCCAGAGCTTTATGGCGGAGCTTTGTCGCCATATAGGACCGGATGTTGATGTCCCTGCCGGGGATATTGGTGTTGGCGGACGTGAGATCGGCTATCTGTTTGGTCAATATCGGCGACTGCGCAATACATATGATGCGGGAGTTCTAACCGGTAAAGGGCTTGAATACTGGGGCAGTCTGGCGCGAACGGAAGCGACAGGCTATGGGCTATTGTATTTTATGCAAAATATGCTCCAAGACAAGGGAAAAGAATTGAAAGGCAAGACGGTGGTCGTATCGGGATCGGGAAATGTTGCTATATATGCCATCGAAAAGGCCCAGGAACTAGGGGCCAAGGTTCTTACCTGCTCGGATTCGACCGGCTATGTATATGATCCGGCTGGAATCGATCTGGCTGTCGTCAAAGAGATTAAGGAGGTCCGGCGAGGCCGCATTCGGGAATATCTGAAAAGCCGGCCGGAAGCTGAATATCATGAAGGTTGCAGCGGTGTCTGGGGTGTTGCCTGTGATATCGCACTGCCTTGTGCGACGCAGAATGAACTAGATCTGGCAGCAGCTCAACGGCTGGTGAGCAATGGGGTCGAAGCTGTAGGCGAAGGTGCCAATATGCCATCAACACTTGATGCGATAGCTTATTTTCAGCAGCATAAGGTTCTCTTTGCTCCGGCAAAGGCAGCCAATGCTGGGGGCGTAGCGGTATCCGCGCTGGAGATGTCACAAAATTCGATGCGTTATCGCTGGTCCTTTGCTGAGGTGGATGAAAAACTGAAGGGTATTATGAAAAATATATTTGAGAGTTCAAAGAGTACCGCTGAACAATATGGCTGCGCTGATGATCTCGTTGCCGGAGCCAATATAGCTTCGTTTGTAAAGGTCGCGGACATTATGTTGGCTAACGGCTTAATTTAGAAAAATCTTGTCTGAGGGTGCCCCTGCTGCAGTAGAACTTGGTCTATTGTAGCAGGGGCATTTGTTTGCCGAAACTTATATATGTTAATCATAAGTGCTTGACTAGGAATTGAAAAAGACCTATAATTAGATTAAAATTAATCCCGAGTATTTTGATAAGGATAATAAGAATAGATAAAGTTAGCAGTATAAATGTGAGGAGTGCGGATTATGGCAGAAAAATTATTGGAAATCAGTGGCCTGCGGGCTGGTATTGAGGGCAAAGAAATTCTTAAGGGGCTCGACATATGTGTTAATAAAGGGGAGGTTCATGTTATTTTAGGACCGAATGGGTCCGGAAAATCTACACTGATGAATGTGATTATGGGGCATCCAAAATATGAAGTGAGTGCCGGCAGTATACTGTTTGAAGCAGAGGATTTGGCACCGTTTAAGACTTTTGAGCGTGCCCGCAAGGGACTGTTTCTTTCCTTTCAAAATCCGGAAGAAATCCCGGGAATTACGGTAGAAAATATGCTGCGAACAGCAAAGCAGGCTGCGAGCGGGCAGCCTGTAAAAATAATGGCTTTTAAAAAAGAACTGAAAAAGAAAATGGAGATGCTGCGAATGGATCCGGCCTATGCTGCACGCTATATGAATGTTGGTTTTTCCGGCGGGGAAAAAAAGCGTAATGAAATTCTGCAGCTGCTGTTGTTAAACCCGAAACTGGCTATGCTGGATGAGACGGATTCAGGGCTTGATATTGATGCGGTCCAGATTGTTTCGGCCGGGGTTAAAGAATTTCATACAGAAGAAAATTCCTGTTTGATTATCACCCACAATACGAAAATTCTTGAGCAACTTTCGGTTGATCAGGTGCATATCCTTATGGGCGGACGAATTATCCAGACCGGAGGAGCATCGCTTATCGAGGAAATTAATGCCAAGGGATTTACACATTTGCTGGATGTGTGAAGAACCGGCGAATATTCAAGTGAGTGAGGTGGAATAAATATGGAAAAGAAAAAGACATTTGTTGAGGATATAGAACGCAGTCTTTATGATATAAAAAATGAGGATCGGCCACTATACAGATCGGATACGGGGCTGACGGCCCAGATTATTCGTGATATTTCCCGAGAAAAGAATGATCCGGTCTGGATGCAGGAATTTCGCCTGCAGTCGCTAGAAACGTACAGTCAGTTGCCCTTGCCCGCATGGGGCCCGTCGTTGGCAGAGCTTGATATGGATAAGATTGTGACCTATGTGAAGCCTGATGCGAAGCTGACTGGAGACTGGACCGAAGTTCCGGCGGATATAAAAGAGACTTTTGACCGTCTTGGAATTGCGGAAGCGGAAAAGGACTCCCTTGCCGGGGTTGGAGCACAATACGATTCGGAAGTCGTATATCACAGCATCAAGCAGGAATTAGTTGCACAGGGTGTTATTTACACAGACATGGAGAGTGCCCTGCGTGAGCATGAGGATATTGTAAAGGAATACTTTATGAAGCTTGTGCCTCCGAAAGATCACAAATTCGTGGCGTTGCATGGGGCTGTATGGTCTGGTGGCTCGTTTGTGTATGTGCCAGAGGGTGTACATGTCGATATCCCGCTGCAATCTTATTTTCGCTTGAATTCACCTGGGGCCGGTCAGTTTGAGCATACGCTGATCATTGTTGAAAAAAATGCCAGCCTCCATTTTATTGAAGGCTGTTCGGCACCTAAATACAATGTTACGAATCTGCATGCTGGCTGTGTTGAACTTTATGTAAAAGAAGGCGCCCGTCTGCGCTATTCTACGATCGAAAACTGGTCCCGTAATATGATGAATCTCAATACGAAGCGGGCACTTGTCGAAAAAGACGGAATTATTGAGTGGGTTTCAGGTTCGTTTGGTTCCCATATATCAATGCTGTATCCCTGTAGTGTCCTGGTCGGTGAAAATGCAAAAGCTGAGTTCACCGGCGTTACTTTTGCTTCCAGTGGGCAGACGCTTGATACCGGTGCGATTGTGGTTCATGCTGCACCGCATACCTCATCGAATATCAGTACGCGCTCGATTTCAAAGGATGGCGGCGTTGTCGTCTATCGCGGGGCGGTCAAGGTGACCAATGAGGCACATCATGCAAAGTCTTCGGTTAACTGCGAATCGCTGATGCTGGATGATCATTCCCGTTCAGACACGCTCCCGGTTATCGATGTCATGGCTGATGAAGTGGATATTGGGCATGAGGCGAAAATTGGCCGGATTAGTGAGGAAGCGGTATTTTACCTTATGAGTCGGGGCATCAGTGAAGAGGAAGCAAAAGCGATGATTGTTCGTGGCTTTGTTGAACCAATTGCCAAAGAGCTACCGCTTGAATATGCGGTGGAAATGAATAATCTCGTCAATATAGAACTTGAAGGTACGATGGGGTAGGGGGAAAATATGATGAAAATAGACAATATAGAATTGAATCCTATTTTGCTGCCGACCTGGCGGTGGCTTGGTGTAAATGAACCGCAGGTATCGTCAGCGGTTCCCGCGGCGATCCATTATGACCGGGATCCGCGACAACAGCAAGACGGCTGTATCCGGCCGCTGGCAGATATGGCGCCAGCGGCTGTTTCCCTGGCTGCGAAGGCAAGGGGGGAAGAGCAGGATAAAAGCTCTGCAAGACGGCCAGGACAGGGGTATTTTATTGAAATTCCTGCGGCCGATAAACGTACGGAGCCCATTTTGCTTGCTTACGATTGTTCCAAGGGGCAGAATGTTTTTGATGAACAATTTATTCTGGCCCGCCGGGGTTGTGAAGCTGCCGTGGTATTGCTTTATCAGGGACAAGGCACAAGTCATCAAAATAAGATCACTGTGTATGCGGAAAAGGGTGCGAAGCTACATCTTATTAAAGTGCAGCTTTTGGATGATCCGGCAATTCATATCGGGAATATGAATGTATATGCGGAAGACGAAGCCATTGTGGAACTTTCGCTGGCGGAACTTGGTGCTGGTGAAAGTATCACCAGTTTAAAAATGAATTTAGGCGGTGTTGGTAGCAAAGGGAATATCGAGGCAATTTATTTTGGTGATCAGCAGCGCAAAATTGATATGAATTATGTCTTGCGGCATGAAGGGCGAAAGAGTGAGGGAACTTTGCTGGTACATGGAGCCTTGTTGGATCAGAGCGAGAAAATTTTCCGGGGAACACTTGATTTTGTTAAGGGTGCCAAGGGGGCAGCAGGCCGGGAACTGGAAGAGGTTATTTTGTTGAGCCCCGAGGTGAGAAATCGGTCAGTTCCCTTAATGCTGTCTGGGGAAGATGCGGTTGACGGCCATCATGCTGTCAGTGTTGGCAAAATGAATGAGGAAAAATTATTTTATCTGATGAGTCGAGGTCTTAGCCGCCGAGATGCAGAAAAGATGGTAATAGAGGCATCCTTTGCTCCGCTGCTGGCGAGGATTCCAGTGGAACATATCCGTGAACGGGTTGAAGAATATATTAGGAGGCGGCTTGACCATGTCGAATGAATATCGTAAAGACTTTCCGTTGTTGCAACAGGAAATGAATGGACATCCTTTGGTTTACCTTGACAACGGAGCGACAACACAAAAACCAGCAGCTGTAATTGATGCGGTTAATACGTATTACAGCCGATATAATGCTAATCCGCACCGGGGGGCCTATGACTTAAGCGTCAAGGCGACGGATCTTTATGAACATGCCCGAAAGCGGGTAAAGACATTTATCAATGCCCGTCATGGCTATGAGATTGTCTTTACAAAAAATGCATCAGAATCATTAAATTTACTGGCCTATAGTTATGGTATGCATTTTGTTGAAGCTGGCGATGAAATTGTAATCAGTATTGCTGAGCATCACAGCAACCTTATCCCTTGGCAACAGGTAGCGAAAGCCCGCGGCGCGGTTCTAAAATATATGTATCTTGATGATGATGGCAGAATCGCTGCCGCAGAAATTGAAAATAAAATAACAGCGAGGACAAAAATTGTTGCCGTAACACATGTATCAAACGTGCTCGGAATCGTAAATCCGGTGGACGCCGTTGTCAAAAAGGCACATAGTGTTGGTGCGGTTGTCATCATTGACGGAGCGCAGAGTGTTCCCCATATGAAAATCGATATCCAGGCTCTTGACGCAGATTTTCTGGTGTTTTCTGGGCATAAAATGCTTTCCCCGATGGGAATCGGAGTGCTGTACGGAAAAGCGGAACTGCTCGATAAAATGCCGCCGTTTCTCTTTGGTGGGGATATGATTGAATATGTGGAAGAACAGGACGCTACCTTTGCTCCGTTGCCGGCAAAATTTGAAGCCGGTACCCAGAATGTCGGCGGGGCCGTGGGCCTGGCTGCTGCTATTGACTATATCAATCAGGTTGGTTTTGTGGAAATTGAACGCAGAGAAAAAGAGCTTATAGCTTATGCCGTAGCGAAACTTAAAGAATTGCCGTATATAGAGCTTTATGGCTGTACAGACCTCAAAGACAAGACGGGTGTGATTACATTTAATATCAAAGATATTCATCCGCATGATGTGGCGTCAATTCTTGATGCTGATGGCGTGGCGATCCGTGCTGGACATCACTGTGCACAGCCGTTGATGAAATATTTAAAGGTCAACGCGACCTGTCGGGCTAGTTTTTATTTTTATAATACGCGGGCTGAGATTGACCAGCTTTTGGCAAGCCTGCAAAAAGTGAGAGGAGTGATGGGCTTTGGATCTTAGCGGAGTTTATACGGAACTGATTGCCGAGCACAATAAATCACAGCATAATAAACGCCATTTAAAGACACCTACCGCTGTGCTGAAGGGGAAAAACCCGAGCTGTGGTGATGAAATAACGCTTGAAGTTGAAGTGCTGGATGGCATCATCCAGGATGCAGCTTTTCATGGCATTGGCTGTGCAATTTCACAGGCATCGACCTCGATCATGATTGACCTTGTGCGAGGAAAGTCTATTGGAGAAGCAAATGACCTTATTGACACCTTTATCGGCATGATCAAGCGTGAAATTACGGATGAATCAGAGCTGGCGGTTCTTGAAGACGCCCTGGCCTTGAAAAATATTTCTAATATGCCAGCGAGGGTAAAATGTGCCGTATTGTCTTGGCATACACTGGAATCAGCTATACAAAGCGGTCCGGTGAAGCTGCTGGCAGATGAACGATAAAAAGAGGAATTATCTCGGATGAGATAATTCCTCTTTTTATCGCGTATATTCAATTAATATATCATGACCGGCGGTTACAAACTGACCAGAGGTACAGGATATTTTGTCTACAAGCTCAGTATTGACAATTAAAACCGGAGAAACCATATTGATGTCTTTTGCTTTCAATACCGAAAAATCAAGTTCAAGCACGGGCGTTCCGGCAGTCACATAATCACCTTTTTGCTTTAGTGCGGTTAAGCCATTACCATTCAGGATTACCGTGTCAAGACCGATGTGGACAAGAACCTGAATCCCGTCAGGTGTGGTCACCGCAAAAGCATGCTTGGTATCAAAGAACAGAGTAATCTGGCCTTCACAGGGAGCGACAACTAAGGTGCTTTCAGCAAGAACGGCAATGCCATCGCCGGTAAGCTTTTCAGCAAAAACAGGGTCAGGGACATCCTTTAAAGCTATGGTTTGACCAGAAAATGGGGCAATAATTTTTTGGGGGGGAGAAATGCCCGGAACTCGTTTTGCCGTTGGCCGTTGTTGAAAATCACGTTCCACATCGTCACCTTCTTTCAGGATAAATTTGTGAAATTTTCTTACATATATTGTACTCCCTGCGATGGCCTGGATACAAGGAATTTTTATCTGTTGGTAAACAAATTCCTTATCAAGGAATTTCTGGTATTGTTTTACTTATTGTATTGTGTTTGATGATGTCGGAAACCTTCTGATCGACTTCAAGTGAGCGCTTATGCAGGGACTCAGCCGTCTCAAGCTCAGCATTATCGTCCATAGCAAGCCCCGCGACAAAATGTGTCCAGGCACTGATTGACAGTTCATCTGTTTGCAGACGGAGCTCTTGAATATGCTGGGCTCCGGCGGGAACGGTAAGTTCCTGCAGCCGATGGCTGCGCCCTTCAATGGCAGGAATGATCTCAGTTTCAACTAACTGTTTTATTTGTTGGCGCTGAGCCGTGCTCGGTAGTGGTTCCTGACGGGTAGTCAGCTTTTTAAATCTTGCCTGTTGCTGCAGGAAGAGATTATTGTAATCGTCAATAATCTTTTGGCTTTGATCGATATAGACGGCTATATCTTTGTTCTGCAGCTGATTAATGGTATTGAGATAATCACGATAATTTTTATATAGGATACCTGCCAGCGTCCACTATCATCGGCTTCAAGCTGCACTTTTAGTGTGAACTGGGTCTGGGTATATTCTTCAAGGACATCAATCTCTGCCGTTGCTGACCGGCCGTCTTTTTTTATGTCGCCGATTTTTGAATGCTTGTGGTCCGCAGCAATGTTCGTTCGACTAATTCATCAAAGTCAATGCCAAGTTGTTGGCCCTTTAAGATTGAAGTCCCAGAGGGATCCTGCCAGGTGCCTTCACTGATATATGTGTCTATAGATTTTTCCATACCACTGATAATGGTTGGTTTGACGAGCACATAAAATTTCTCAAACAAGGCTTTGGTTGATGTATTTAAGGTCTTGTCATAGGAAAACATATCAAGGGTTAAATCATCATAAGCTTTACTGGCAATTAAGTCGATATTGGCATATTTGTGAAAGGCGGCTGTATCATGGCTTTTTATTGATGTCTGAAGTTGTTCAAGGGCATATTCAGGCGTCCGGGTGTAGATGAAAAAGTACCAGACCCAGCCGCCAAGGATTAAGGAAAAAATTATAATCAGTATCAGTAAATCGTGGGATTGACGGGCAAAGGCACGTTGCTCAAGGCGTGCTTTCCAGGTGATATCGTCCATATATACAGCTCCTGTTTTCATAACTTAATACATACGATTATACCGCAAAAATGCAGCGGGCGGGAGATAAATATAGAAAAATAAAAAATATTGACAAAGAGGTCATGTTTAGATATAATATTTGATGTTGGCAGTAAAAAGCTGAATATTGGGGTATCGCCAAGTTGGTAAGGCACGGGATTCTGAATCCCGCATTCGTTGGTTCGAGTCCAGCTACCCCAGCCATTTGTAAGGACAGCACCGTTTGCACGGTGCGTTTTTTATTTGTCTTCAAGGCTACAGACAAACAGGGCGGCAGTCATTTATTGACTGCCGCCCTGTTTTATAGCGTACTTAGTGTCCCGATAAGTTTGTCGGATCAAGGTCAATTTCCTTTAACGGAATTAAGGTTGTTTTATGCTTCATTTTATACCAGAAATAGAAGATCAGAATGATGGGAATTCCAATGTAAGTGGCAATGGCGCCGTTCCAGTCGATTGTATTGCCCATGAAGGCGCCATAATTTTGTCCGAGCATAACGACAAGACAGAGTGCCAGGGCAAAAAATGAACCGAAAGGGAAGAGTTTTGCCCGGTACTTGAGCGTCTGCAGATCTTTTCCCTGGGCGATAAAGGCCCGGCGAAAGCGATAATGGCAGATGGCAATGCCGACCCAGACGACAAAGCCGGTCATGCCGGATAAGTTCAGCAGCCAGGTATAGGCGGTTCCTTCGCCGATCAGCGAGGTCAGAAAAGCCAGAAGTCCGAAAGCTGTTGTCAAAAACAAGGCATTTGTCGGAACGCCGCGTTTGTTGACTTTAGCAAATACCGCCGGAGCAGACCCTTCTTTAGCCATAGCGTACAGCATGCGGGTTGAGGCATAAAGCCCCGAGTTGCCACAAGAGAGCACCGAGGTCAGGATGACGAAATTCATCAAGGAGGCTGCGGCATTAAATCCTGCCCGGTCAAGGACGAGCGTAAACGGGCTGACCGCGACGTTTTCGACATCTGTGTTTAAAAGGTTTGGATCCGTATAAGGAAGCAGAAAACCGATGACGATCATTGTGCCGATGTAAAATAAAAGAATGCGCCAAAAAACGTTATTGATGGCTTTCGGCACGTTCTTCTCGGGGTCTTCACTTTCCCCGGCGGCGATCCCGACCAGCTCAGTTCCCTGAAAAGAAAAGGCAGCAATCATGAATATGCCGATAATGGAACCCATGCCACCAACAAAAGGAGCGTCTCCGATTGTCCAGTTTTTAAATCCAGGGGAGGCATCCCCGATTACGCCGAAAATTAAAAGTGCACCAATTGTCAGGAAGACGATGACCATGCCAACTTTTATGCTGGCGAACCAGTACTCACTTTCCCCATAGGCACGTGTTGACAGGTAATTCAAAATAAATAAAATGACGAGAAAAGCAGCACTCCAGACAATGGCTGGGGTGTCGGGAAACCAAAATTTCATTACCAGGGCACCGGCGATGATTTCAACGGCTAGTGTAATGGCCCAGTTGAGCCAGTAATTCCAGCCAATGGCAAAGCCAAGTGCCGGATCGACGAAGCGGGCGGCATATGTGCCGAATGACCCTGATACCGGCAGGTAAGTGGCCATTTCGCCAAGACTCGTCATAATGAAATATACCATAACACCAATTACTGCATAGGCGGTTAGGGCTCCTCCTGGTCCGGCGGTGCTGATGGATGCTCCGCTGGCTAGAAACAGACCTGTACCGAGGGCACCGCCAATGGCGATCATGTTCATGTGCCGGGTTTTCAAGCTTCGCTTGAGCTCACCGTTTTGAGCAACCGCAGTGGTTGGCTGCTGCATCGATGAGGGAAGTTCTTCTTCTTTGATACTCACAAAATCCACTCCATTTCTTAAATTAAACAGTTCTTTTTTATCAGGTTGATATTGCATTTTTATTCTAATATATAT
>Ga0183099_1001840_pt1 | contig 11602 bp, 11 predicted proteins | sample Biomet1_FD_127788 | JGI IMG/M metagenome (GOLD analysis project Ga0183099, IMG submission 127788) | Microbial communities from bioreactor (seeded with anoxic lake sediment) at LBNL, California, USA - Biofuel metagenome 1 | ecosystem: Engineered > Bioreactor > Anaerobic > Unclassified ... | reverse complement strand
GCGACGTTTTTGCCCTCCATCTGCCCTGGGCGACCGAGGAAGCAGGCGGCAGCCAGCGCGCCAAGGCCGGAACCCACGATATACGCGGATTTATGATCGACGCCCTCCGGCTTGACCGGGTGTGCAAAGGCCTCATAGTTTCCACTGGAATAATACATGATGGTTAACCTCCGTTTGTTGATTTCTGTGTGTATTTTAATCCGGCAGAAGAGGAGGGACAATAAACAGAAAAAACGCCATGATGAAAGTTTCATCATGACGCCTCGTTTGCCGAAAGTTTGATCAATCCGGCTTATTTGATTAAGTTTTGTCGATGCGGTAGTGCTCCAGCGCGGTGGTGATGTTGCCGTGAACCAGTATGGTCAGGCGGTCTACGATGCGGTGCGGGTCTTCCTTCATGCCACTTTGTATCCAGTCGAGCATCAGACCTACGAAAGCGTACTTGTAGAAATCCGCGATGAACTTCTTGTCTTCGTCGCGTATGGTCATGCCCGCGGACTTCTCCTCGACAACGCCGATGATCAGATCGTAGGTCAATTTGTAAAGATAGAGCTCCACCTGCTCGCGGCACACGGAGTGATAGACGTTTAGGATAAACGGCTTGTTCGTGATCACCGCTTCGAAGATCTGCACAAATCCCTGCTGCCAGGTATCATATGTCTTCTTGCCTTCTAGCGCGCGGGAGGCATCCTCTACGCACGACCACTCAACAAGGTCGTAAATATCCTTGAAATGGTAGTAAAACGTCATTCGGTTGATGCCGCAGTTTTCGGTAATATCATTGATCGTGATCTTATCCAGTGGTTTTTGCAGCAACAGGTTTTTCAGTGAAGCTTCCAAAGCCCGCTTCGTTGTCTGGGACACGCAAGAATCCTCCGTTTTTGTTTGATGGATACGCTCGCTCGGCCAGATTTGCGCTATGGCTGTCAAGCGGAGCGAATCGGTGAGGGAGGCCCGATTCGTGTATTATACCACCTGCGAGCGCATGCCGCCATCGAGCAAAGGAAGCGGCTAAGGGCTTTTGCGCCTCCGGATGGAAATGAGTACGGGGGAAACGCGTTCATTCGACAAGTACAACACCTTCCACGTGGTAAGCCTGCGGAAACACATTAATATGGCAACAATTTAATCCATATTGCAGGAAGCGCGTTACGTTAGATCGCAGGATCGATACAGCACTACGCACTGTATTCCGGCAATCCGACGCTAGTATGCACGCTCCATCTCAAGAATTGCTTCATAAATTTTCCGGTTGACCGGCACATCGATTCCGTGCTTTTCCGCCAAATGGATCACCGTACCCGCAAACAACTCAACCTCCGACTTTCTATGCGCCAAACCATCCTGTCGCATAGACGGCATTCCAGAGGGGCTAAGGGTATCGACGAGCGCAACGTACTCCTCAAAATCCGCCTGCGTGATGGGGATGTTCTCGTTTTGCGCGACGAGCATGACTTCCTTCATAGCGGCTTGCATGATGTCGCGCGCGGTTCCGGGCTGTTGTACCGTTTCATATGTTCCTTCATGGATCATGACCGACTGATTCACGCCGACATTGAGCATGAGCTTGCACCACATCCTTCGTAGGATGTCGTCTTCTACAATATAAGGCATATCGATTCGGTCGAATAAATCCCGCACAGCCTGCAAATTTTGCGTTTTCACGTCGGTTTCTTCGTGTATGCCCAGACGGATATGCCCAAAGTGCGCGTAGCTCACCTTGTTGTTCTCTTTGATCGTATCCATGCCCTGAACGATGCAATGGATGATTCGATCCATTCCATACGAGTTGCCGATGATTTGCTCGCTTGTGATTCCGTTGAGCAGCGAAAGGAGGATGGTGTTTGGGGACACCTTGTTTCGAACCGTATGGATCGCGGCTTGTAAACCGGTTGCCTTTACCGCGAAGATCAGCAAATCCGCGGGCCGCCCTGTTTCCAGTTCGTCCGCGATTGCGAAATCGCACGCACGACCGTTACAAAACATGCCTTCCTGCTGAAAACGGTCGATTCTGGCTTTGTCAGCGACAAATGTAACGTGTTCTTTGCCCAGCTTTGCGGTCAAAAAGTCGCCGTACATGACGCCGAGCGCTCCCATTCCGACAATGGAGACGTTCTCAATTCTCATCTTTAGAATTCCTTTCGAACGGTGATTCGATTCACTGGAATAGACCAATGCCTGATCCAGCGGTTCGTCAGCTTTCGCGTTTCACTATATAATCATGATCTGTAACGACAATTGCTTCATGATTGTTAATCGGGAGCAACTTCATAGAATCGCCATACTGTAAAATGGTTTCTGCCGTAGTTTCGATAAAAGGAAATTCTCCATTATGAGGTAAAACATAACGATCAAAAACACGAAGTGCAGAATAATCTTTCAGTTCCTTCGCAATGGTCTTGTCATCCATGATTTGATTATATTCGATGTCTGCTGAAGCAATGATCGCTCCAGCGGATTCCCCGATATACAGCATTCCGTTTCGGATTCTTTCTTTTATGACCTTAATCAGCTCGTTTCGCTTCAACTCTTGTAACAGATAAAAAGTATTTCCTCCGGAGATGTAAAGGCAATTGCAGTTTTTCAAAACGTCCAATATCTCATCACGCTCCAAAATTGAAATATCCAGCATTTTTAAGCGGAAGCCCAGAGATTGAAACGCCGTGATTGCTTCATCCACATAGCCTTTATAATCTTCAACATTCGCGGCTGTGGGAATAAAAACGATTTCTTTTGTTGGCAAATCTATTAGGAAATCTCGAACAAGATTCTGCGTACCCGCTAAATAGGATGTTAAAAACAGTCTCATATTTTTCTCCAGTTTTCCGAATCTCAATATCTACAAACATAAAATCTGAATTTTAGCGCAACCACCGCGATAGTGCAGAGAAGCAATCATCACGTTCGAGCCATTGCCAACACCGTCTCAACGTGACCTGAGCTGGCAAAAATGATGTTGTGAGGTTCAACTTTTTTGTGGGTAAGTTGACTTTGCCATCATCGAAGATCTCTCCTACCAGCGATCAATATGCAGCCTATCGACTAACTTGACTTCCTTCTGGGGATAGATCTTCGCATCTGCCGCCTGATATCCATATGGAATGATCGCAGCAACCTCTAGCTCCTCTGGAATATGGAGAAGCGTCTTTACGGCACAAGTATTCTGAGGAATAAAGGTAACGCCGTATACCTCATGATCAGCAAAGCTCAAAAGGATGTTCTCAATACAACACCATACGGAAGCGAGACAATTTAGATCATATACCCGCTCGCTAATGCAAACCGGTGTTTTGGGTTTGTATACCACTACCAGTAATTCAGGCGCAGAAAGTATCATCTTTTTCTGTTTTGGAACGGCATCCATATACATGTCTTTTACAAGAGATTCGTAACTATCAAGATTTTGCTTGAACGCATCAGAAACCTGCTCCGTCATCTTCTCTGTCTGAGTCAAGGCAATACGCGTATCGGGGTCTTTTACTAAAATGAAATACCATTCCTTCAGATGGTTATAGCTTGGCGCTTTCAGCCCTGCTTCCAATGCCTCTTCGGTCACTTCAGGTGCAACTCTCTCCTGCGAAAAGTCGCGAACGGTTCTTCTTTTTTGAATTACCTCTGTTAGCTGCATTCTATAGCTCCTTCTCAATTTCTATTCTCTCGATTTGTAAGCGTCAAACTGTTTTCGATTGAGTATCACCGTTACTACATGGCAAGAGGATCCGATTGATGATAGATTGGCAGCGTTGAGAAACAAGGTCTAGCAACACTTGCCGTTCGTGATCCGATATCCACTCGCGTAGTCTTGCAGCAATCACGGGCAACTCCCACTGTTCGATCTGTTCCATCGACTTTCCGGAAATCGACAGATACTCTTCGATATAGATTTTGTAAATATGTCGCTGAAACAGCGAAATCAGTCGTTTCACCAGCCAAGGAGCATTGAGAACCTCGCCATATTTCAATAGAATGCCGGTGCGCGCTACATCGGCGCAGGCGTCTCCCCGACAGGCGGTCATCCAATCCAGAACGATTGCTTTCTGCTCCGATATCATGATATTTCCGGGGTGAAAATCAAAATGGCAAAGTGTTACACCATCTGGCAACGCGTCTATTTGACGCAAGATCACTTCTCTATATTCGTCCGAAAGGGTTTCTACGCCTTCAAGATCATTGCGTAATTTTTCTTTCACGCTCCATAGGGCATCGGAAACAGGCTTTTGAATTTCAAGATGATAATGCGCTAGTTTCCGCGAATAAGCGTTAATTTTCCACGGGGACGATAGCATAACCTTGAGCAGGTCTTTTCCGTGGATTTCCTCAAAAACGATTCCAGACCGCTCTTGCACCTTGACAATCTCATATGTCCTTGGAACGTGATCCAGAATGTCCTGAATCATGAGCCCGTTCTGATACTCGCGTTCGATCACGACGCTGGGCAACCCAAGGCGGTATAACTTTAGTATTTTCTGACCCTCTAGACGATATATTTCGGCCGTGTTGCCCTGCCCGATCATTTTAACAATTTGTATTTCCAACTGAGTCTACCTGATTTCATAAAACAGATTTGGAGATGCCGTTCGGAGCGATTATTCGCTCGCCATCTAAACGCCGTCTCTACATGAGGCGAGCTAGTCAGATTGATGTCTAGCATATGTTACGGACTATTTGCGTCATTGGTGACATGATATCGCAAATTTTAGTCTTTGGGAACATGGCGCAAGCAAGAAAACAATCGAAACACACTTTGATTGCCGTCTATGTGCTTGATCATGCTGTACACATTAGACAAAGGTTGCGGCGATGATAGAATTCGCCGTGATAGAATACTAGAGTTGTTCAAGCACGAAGCGCAAAGATTTAAGCTCTTAATCGACACATCTTTGGTCGATTGATCACAATCGTAGAATCGGATATACTGAATACATATCACACGGATTTACAGGAGGCACTAAAAGGCAAGTGAAGAACGGTTTCAGGTGTTTCCACAATGGGAAGATTCAGGCCGTGGAGCGTGAATTCACATGCTCAGGTATTTTTAAGGGCTTGAAGCGTAAGCAATTACCCGATCAATCCAGCCTCGCCTAACATGACGCAGAGCTTTCTTGTCTGGTGGCAGGTTGAACTATAATCAATCGAGACGCTAATCAAAACTCACGCAAACGGAGGAAAATCAGAATGGGACTACTTTTTACAAAATCGGTCGGCGCTTTTTTCGCTGACCCGGTTAGCAAGACAATAAACCGGAGAATACTGCTGAAAGAGGATAGGTTCCTTGAAAGAATCGATCTGACATATCGATCTGCAGAGGCGAGTTCCAAATCTGTGTATCCTTATTTAGAAGACCTAAGTATTGTGAGTCAACTCCTGCCCGTCCCCCAATTTCTACTTTTGCCGCTAAAAAAATACGCGTTGCCCTACGATCGCGCAGAGACCGATGCTGCTAAATTCGGCGGGAGAAGAACAGTCATCTATCTTCACGGCTCCGGAAGCATGTCGGAGGATAATTCGATCTTGCAGCGAAAGTTGCTGCAAAACGAGTGTGATTTGGTACGGATTTCCTATAAAATCGACTACAAACAAGAGGGCGTACTGTATCCCCAGAAGGCGACAGAAATGCTTCGGTTCTTAACTGAAACCGAGGAGAAGATTGCACCTGCAATAAACGCGGAACTGATCCGCGCGCTCAATAGACTAAAAGAGGATGATCCGGAGTTGTTTTTGAATAAGGAAGTCATCTTGATCGCCCATTCTCTAGGTGGCGGGTTAGCCGCAAATTTGATCGCCAGTTATGATGGCATCAAGTTCGATAAATATATCAATCTGGATGGCACCCTAATGAATCCTGCGGTCCAGACCGGACTCAATGTGCGGCAGCTGCACCTAAGTCAGGATTATTTATTCAAGAAGGAATGGATCGATGCGGAGAACTTCACGGATTCGAGAATGGCAATTGGACAGGATTACTGCAAGAAAATCGATCTGCTTATCAAAAATTCAAAGAACAAAAGCACATGGATTCAGGTGAAGGATTCCTCACATTTCACATTCACTGATTTTCCGGATCTACTAAATCCATACAAGATTTTTAAAAGTTTTGTTGGAGTCCGAGAATCGGCGGATCGAATCAGGAAATATGTATTGAATTTCATACTGGAACCGGATGCATTACAGGTCGATCCAAAGGATGCAATCATTTGTAAACGATAGATAGAGCGTGTTTCATAAATCGCGGCAGAGAGATGAATGAGTTTGCTGCAACTATGTTGAGACACTCAGAGCATCGGATTTGTCGTTCTTGAAAATAGATTACACAAGAAATTTGAAAGTATGAGGGGCGCAATGTTATCTCGACTACAGCAGGGAATTCTGTTTGAAGAGCAAGAACGTTATCAAGAAGCGGTTGCGGAATATAATCTGGCAGTTTTGGAAGAGCCGGGTAATCCTGAGCCGCTGATCAAGAAAGGCGCCTTGCTCAATGATCTGGGTGAATTTGAACCGGCGTTACAGGCGCTGACCGATGCGCTAAACGTGAGAAACGGCGATTACGCTGCCCTAATGATCAGAGGAGACGTTTACTCGTCACTCAAACACTATAAAGAGGCAATCTCGGATTTTACTGAAGCGATTGCAATCGATAACGACGACGCGGATTCGTTTTACAATCGCGGGTTGGCGTATGCAAACATCGGCGAGGTTGAGCAAGCAATTCGGGATTTTTCCGAAGCGATTCAGATTGATCATACCCTTGGCGGTGCGTATAACAATCGCGGGCTTGCATTTTTTAGAATCGGGAATTATCATGCTGCGCTTGAGGACTTTACGCAGGCGGTCACGGTTCGAACGGGATTTGCATGTTCCTATACGCACAGAGGGCGCGTTTACGAGGCGCTGGGGGATAGAACAAACGCACTGGAAGATTATGATCGAGCGCTCGCGATCAGCCCGAATGACGCTACGACGCTTTTTTTTAGAGGTACGCTTTATTTCGCCGCAAACGATCCGGAAAAGGGAAAAAGCGATTATGAAGTTTTAATCAGGACTGCGCCGCTTGATAATCAGTTTCGTGCGCTGGCATTAAAAAAGCTGGAATCGGACTAAACCCCAAGATAAACAATGCATCTGCTGTCGGCACACTGCTAAAATGCAATTACGCCCCGCGGAGTTATTCCGACGGGGCGATTTGCATGCTTTTTTCGTAATAGATTACTGGTTATCTCGAATTGATCACTCAATCCCGTGTCATCAATACCACCGTCTCCACATGGCACGTCTGCGGGAACATGTCAACGGGGCGGACGGCGTTTCGATCATAGGCGCACTAACAACAGTAACTTGTTAAGAAAATTCAGATGGTGGAGTCTGCTCAACCACTAAGGTTTTATCTAGCAAAGATAAAGCAACATTCCAGAATTCAACCATCTCGGCGAAATAGACATCAAGATTAAAAGTACAATGGTAGTGTTCATTTGCAATTGCTTTGTCTTTGTTGGCTATATCCAAATATTGAACAAGTTCGAACTCGTCTTTTTTGATGGGTACCCAGAAAGCAGCTTCAAAGTGGTCGGTTACAAATCGAAAATCAATGTTAGATATATTGCTTTTTATTTCGTTCCTAACTTTTCTAATATGAAATATATAGGTTATATTCGTTTTTAGAAAATCGAGCAGTTCGTAATCATAAGAATCAAAATCACCAGCCATCAATCGCTTTGAGAAAGCAAGAAAATCTCGCGGTATTTTTACTTGGAGATCACTTGTCTTCTTATTCAAGCAGTAAAGAAGGTAATCTAATTGCTCTCGACTATTAAACAGCAATTCTCTGAAACACTTTATAAGCTCTATATCATTGCCATATCCTTTAACATACAGGACGGTTTTTCATCTAGCTTATCCTTGACAATTTCAAAATGTTGTGTTCGAGCGACAACATAGTCATCATACGCTCTGCTAATAAGTAGCGACCTTAGTTCGTGATTTTTATATTTTTTTCCATAAAGCATATGGGTACCTCAATCGTACTAATTTAACTATAAAAAATCATATAAAATTATTAACTAATTACGATGATCTGCTTTATTTTGCGCTTATTGCTTGACACTAACTTCTTTCCATCAATACCACCGTCTCCACATGGCACGTCTGCGGGAACATATCCACGGGACGGACGGCGGAGAGGGTAAAGCCATGCTGGGCCAGATACTTGCAGTCGCGCGCGAGGGTAGCGGGGTTGCAGGAGACGTAGACCACGCGAGAAGCGCTGCTCTTGGCGATGGATTCCAGCGCCGCTTCCTCGCAGCCTTTGCGCGGAGGATCGAGCACGATGGCATCGATGCCGCCTTCACGAGAGAACAGGCGGGGGAGCACATCCTCCACATTGCCGCAAACGAATTCCGCGTTCTTCACGCCGTTTGCTTTGGCGTTTGCCTTTGCGTCCTCGATGGCGGGCGCGACCTGCTCGATGCCGATCACGTGCGCGCAGTCCCCCGCGATAAAGAGCGAGATGGTACCGACTCCGCAATATGCGTCCACGACGGTCTCAGTGGGTTTCGCCGCGAGAAACTCCCGCGCGGTGTCATAGAGCGCGCGCGTTTGAACGCGGTTGACCTGCAAAAACGACTGCGGACTCACGGAGAAGCGTTTTTCCCCGATGGTCTCGGTCAGCGTCTGTTTGCCGGAGAGCAGGGTGAATTTCTCACCGAACACGACGTTGGTCTGCTTCGGATTCTCGTTATGCCAGACGCTGTCGCAGTCCTCTAAGAACGACAATAGATCGTCTTTCTTCTTCAGCTGGCCCTTCGTGACAACCGTGATCATCAGCTCGCCCTCCGCCGTGGTGCGCGCGACGACGTGCCGAAGCTGGCCTTCGCCCGTGGTCTCGTCATAGACGGGTACACCGCAGGCGTTAGCCCAGGCGGCGACTCTGCGCGCAGCATCCACAATGCGTTCGTCCTGAATCAGACAATCGGAAAACGCAACGAGCCTGTGGCTGCGCTCCGCATAGAAACCGAACACGGCGGCGCTGCCCATCACGTCGAAGGGAAAGCTACCCTTGTTGCGATAGCGTGTGGGATCTTCCATACCGACGATGGTCTGCACCGCTACGTTCGCAAATCCGCCGAGGCGGGAGAGCGCGTCCTGTACCCACTGCTGTTTTTGCCGCAGCTGCGCGGGATAGCTCAGGTGCCAAAGCGTGCAGCCGCCGCACTGCGCGAAGACCGGGCAGGCGGGACGGACGCGATCCGGCGAGGGCTTGAGAATCTCCGTGGCCTTCGCGACGGCGTAGGTCGGTTGCACCTTGATGACGTGCGCCTTGACCTCTTCACCCGCAAGCGCGCCAACGACGAACACGGCAAAGCCTTCCACGCGGGCAACACCCTGTCCTTCGTTGGTCAGGGACTCAATGGTGACGACGAGATCGTCGTTTTTCTCAACGGGAGGGCGTAGTTTTTGTGCCATAAATTTGGGTATCCTTTCGGCGCGGGTTCACGCGCGGGAAATTTCGTAATTTTCGGTTGTCGGGTTCTCGCGGCTACTTGAGCTTCACACATTCCTTGCCGAAGCGGTCTTCCGCGGCGGCGAGAAACGCATCTGTTATTGTAACATAAAACTCTCTTGTTACGCCTTTGCCGATCTTTTTTGCCGCGTCGTAGAGCACGACGGGTGTTTCGCCGGGGTAACGCTTCAAAAACGCACAGGTGCTCTGCATACGATCATCCGGCAGGGACTCAAAGCGGAGATAGAGGGTACGGTTTGCTTCTCCGAGCGGCTTTAGCTCGTCGATGAGCAAGGAGTTTGCGCGATCCTCGCGAATGTTGAGCTTACCGCGCGCGAGCACGGGCGCATCGTCCACAAAGAGCGCGCTCGCCTGCTGGAGCGTCCGCGGGAAGAGCACCGCCTCCACGCTGCCGGTGATGCCTTCCAGCACCGCGTAACCCATGAGTCCTGTTCCGGCGCGCGTGGGCTTTTGCTTGCACTGCGTTAGAAGACCGCGGACGATGACCTGCTCCTCGTCCTTGATCTGGCCTGTGCCGTCCGCCTCCGCAAGCTCGCCAATGGTATAGCGCAATTTCTTGAGCTGCTCTTCATAATTGTCCAGCGGGTGGCCGGAGAGGTAGAGGCCTGTCGACTCGCGCTCCTTGACCAGAATGATCTGGTGCGAAAGCTCCGGTGCGTTCGGCAGCGGAATTTGCGCGCTTTGCAGCGTGTCTCCGCCTTCGAGGTCGAAGAGCGACATCTGCCCCCGCACCGCGTGCTTTTTTCAGCGCGGCGGAGGCATCCAGCGCGCGCTCGTAGACTGCGAGGTATTGCGCGCGTTTGCCGCCCATGCTGTCGAAGCAGCCCGCGCTGATGAGCGCCTCCAGCATGCGCTTGTTAAGTCCGTCCACGCGGTCGCAAAAGTCGAAGAAGTTCGCGAATTTGCCGCTCTTCGTGCGCTCCTGCACCATGGCTTCCATGACCGCGCCGCCGACGTTTCGCACCGCGGCGAGGCCGAAGCGGATCGCGCCGCCTTCCGGCGCAAAGCGCGCGCGGGAGAAGTTTACGTCCGGCGGGAGCACCTTGATGCCGTGGTTTCGCGCGCTGTAGACGTATTTTGCGACCGTGTCCACCGAGCCTAAAAAGCTGTTGATCAGCGCGGTGAGAAACTCCACGGGATAATAATACTTGAGGTAGGCCGTGCGATAGGCAAGCACCGCGTAAGCCGCCGCGTGGGATTTGTTGAACGCATAGGACGCGAAATCCATCATCTCGTCGAAGATTCGGTTCGCGACCGCCTCCGGCACGCCGTTTGCAACCGCGCCCACGACGCCATCCGTCCCGTGGACGAAATACTCGCGTTCTTTTGCCATGACCTCATGCTTTTTCTTGCTCATGGCGCGGCGCACCAGGTCGCTCCTGCCGTAGGAATAGCCCGCCAGCGCGCGTACGATCTCCATGACCTGCTCCTGATAGACCATGCAGCCGTAGGTGGTGCAGAGGATCGGCTCCAGGAGCGGATGCAGATAAGCGACGCTGCCGGGGTTGTGCTTTCCCTTGACATAGCGGGGAATCTGCTCCATAGGGCCCGGGCGGTAGAGGGAGATGCCTGCGATGAGGTCCTCAAAGCAGTCCGGCTTGAGCTGCTGTAAAAACTGGCGCATGCCGCCGGATTCCAACTGGAACACCCCGTCGGTGTCGCCCGCCGCGATCATCTGATACACCTTGTCGTCCGTAAACGGGACTCGGTTGAGGTCGGGCGCGGGCTTTCCGCCTTCCTCGATGAAACTCAACGTATCGCGGATTACCGTCAACGTGCGAAGACCGAGGAAGTCCATCTTGAGCAGGCCCAGCTCCTCCAGCGTTGTCATCGGAAACTGGGTGGTGATCACGGAGTCGTTGACCTGCAGTGGTACGACGTCCGTAATCGGCACACTGGAGATCACGACGCCCGCCGCGTGGGTGGAGCTATGGCGCGGCAAGCCTTCCAAACGGAGCGAGAGGTCGATGATCTTCTTGGTCGTCTCGTCGCTCTGATACTGCGCCTTGAGGTCGGGCGAGATGCTCAGCGCGCGCTCCAGCATCATATTCAGCTCAAACGGCACCACCTCGCGGAGACTGGCCAGCC
>Ga0183099_1001839_pt1 | contig 11610 bp, 7 predicted proteins | sample Biomet1_FD_127788 | JGI IMG/M metagenome (GOLD analysis project Ga0183099, IMG submission 127788) | Microbial communities from bioreactor (seeded with anoxic lake sediment) at LBNL, California, USA - Biofuel metagenome 1 | ecosystem: Engineered > Bioreactor > Anaerobic > Unclassified ... | reverse complement strand
AGATGGCGGCAGTAATGCCTCGCGAAAGGTACTCCTCAACCCTTCGGGTCTGTTGCAAGCTCACCCCGGCCGTTTCGTCAGTATCCTGTTGCGGAGCCTGTGCCAAAACCATCCCATCACGTCGCAATAGAAAAATTTTATGGTTATGCTCAAACCCAAGGTTCTCATCGAACTTCGCCAAATAATCTTGAGCCAATGTCACCGTTACAATTCCCTTAAACTCTCCTTGAGGACTCCGAATCTGACGACTCAAGAAAACAACGGACCGATCACTGCTCAGGCTGACCCAGCCCGAACCAATATACAAAACTCCCGGGCTGAACTTGAGCTGCTCCATGAACACATCCGTTGTTGCCACATTGCTCGGTTTTCCCGGCAATCGGCGCTTAATAGTGAATTGCAATTCCCCCGCTTGGTCAAAAACCGCTGTATTGCCGACAAACCGTCTTTGGCAAAATTCCCGCAAGATAGGTTCATGTTCCGGCAGTATTTTCCCATACAGCTCGACATCGCGCTGCATAAAGCGCAGGACAGTATCGGCATTGGCAATCACCTTCTCGGCATTCTCCTGGACGATCAGCCCAATATGCTTATTGCTCTGGTCAATAGTCAGGAGCTGACTCTTGATATTTTCCGCCGAAAGCTTATTCGCAAGATAAAACGCCCCATAACAAAGCAGAAAGCCAACTATACTGAGCAGTAAACTTATGCGCCACAAGGCTGTACGGTCTATTTTGCTGGAACTAATCATTATTTCCCACTCCCTGTCTTGCCCGAATAAGCCATATCATTTCTTCCTCAGCCATCCGGATAACGGCGACTGATGGCCAGGAATTCTTTTTCTATCCGGGAAAATGCCTTGATTACGAACGGATCAAAATGTTCCCCCGCGCCTTCTTCTATGATCTTTATTGCCACCGCATGCTCCATAGCCTCCTTGTAGACACGCTTACAGATCAATGCGTCATAGACATCAGCCACAGCCATCAATCGCCCGGAAAGCGGGATCTCCGCCCCCTTGATCCCTTCCGGATAACCACTGCCATCCCATTTTTCATGATGCGAATAAGCAATTTCCTTGGCAAAGTGCAAAAAGGATTCTTCCCCTTCCTGCATGGCCTCTGCCCGGCTGATCGCATCGCGGCCAAGGGCTGCATGCGTTTTCATAATGGCAAACTCTTCGTCCGTCAGCCGTCCGGGCTTAAGCAAAATATGATCTGGTATACCCACTTTGCCAATATCATGGAGCGGTGCCGATTTGACCATCCAATCAATGCATTCCGGTGCCAAGTGCTGATCTCCAGGATTTTCTTTTCTAAGTTCCTCGGCAAGTGCCCCCAGATAATACTGCGTGCGCCGGACATGCATTCCCGTCTCATTATCCCGCGTCTCGGCCAGCGAAGCCATCGCCGCAATCGACACTTCCTGCAACCGGCTGACCTCACTGACCCGTCGGGCTACCTCCGCCTCCAGGTACACATTCTTGTCGCGCAAAAAATCACGGGCCAGCTTCAGCGTCAGGTGCGTCTTAATTCTGGCGAGCAGTAGCGGCGGGCTGATCGGCTTCAATATATAATCGACAGCACCCAGAGCGAAACCTTTTTCCTCATCCTTGACCCCGTCGCGGGCCGTCAGAAAGATCACGGGAATATCCTTTAAGACCGTATCCTGCTTTAGCCGTTGGCAAGTTTCATAACCATCCATTACCGGCATCATAATATCGAGCAAAATCAAGTCCGGCGGGCTGGCTGCCGCTATTGCCAGAGCCTTTTCACCGTTGATCGCGACCTTCACCTTATAATGTGTTCGCAGTAAATCACTGACAAACACCAGATTCAGCGGCGTATCATCTACTACCAGTATTACAGGTTTTTCACTCATTTTGCGCTCCGCCTCCCGACTTCAGCCTTTTTATCAATGCAAGCGCTGCTGAAAAATCAAATACTTCTATTAACTTGCTCAGTTCACGGTATTCATCCGCGCCATAGAACTCCTCAAAAGCCTGCCGGTGAGTAGTGAACCATTCTACCGCTTCACTGTCCGCCTCTGCCAACAAGGACATAAGCTGCTCAGCAAGCTCTGCTGTTTTTTGCCGGTTCACCACCGCTGTCTGCGGCAGGGACTCCGGGCCAAGATAAATTCGCATCTGCTCGAGGGCCTGCCGCAGTTCGACAACGAACGCATTCAGCCGCTGTTCAATCTCAACCACACCGCAGGCCTCAACCGATTCTTTCAAGGCCGCTTCCAGATCGGCTGAGGCCTGTTGCAGGGAAGTGGCCCCAAGGCTGCCGGCCGTCCCCTTGATTGTATGTGCCAGACGACGGGCATCTTCCCCCAGCCCGTTTTCCCGCTCACGCTGCAAGCGCTCCGCTTCATGAGCATAATCATTGACAAACTGCTGCAGCAGGCGGCGAAAAAGCCGATCACTGCCGCCGACCCGCCGCAGCCCATCACTGAAGTCAACTTTTAAATTCTTTTTCCGCTGGCCCGTATCCCGCTCCGCAGCCCAGGCTGTCGTCACTTCCAATTTAGCACCTTGCGTCCGGCAGCGGGCAAGCACCCGGAACAGTTCTTCCGGCTCAATCGGCTTTACAATATGTCCACTCATTCCGGCTTCAAGACAGCGCTGACGCTCCTCATCCATTGCATGTGCCGTAAAAGCGATGAGCGGCAATTGCGGCTGCAGCTGCCGGATTATGGCCGCAGCTTCAAAACCATCCATTACCGGCATCTGCAAATCAAGCAGAACCACATCGTAAAACTCCGACTGCTTCTTGTTTTTCACCAGGTCCACTGCCTCACTTCCATTGGTAGCAAGATCAAGGCTAACCCCCTGGCTGGCAAGAAGTTCGTGGGCAATCTGCCGATTGATCGGATCATCTTCCGCCAGCAACACCCGCAACCCTCTAAGCCCGTAATCATGTTCCCGCACGAGCTGCTCACCAAAAACCGGCCGTTCATCAGCAAAAAGCTGCAGCAGCGTATTGAGCAACAGCAGCGGGCTGACCGGTTTAATCAATACGCCGCCCAGCATTGCCTGCTCAGCCTGATAGCGCAAGGCCTCCCGGTCATAAGCACTGACCATCACAATTTCCGGGACAGCTCTTCCTGCCGCCGTTTGTTCCTGCCGGATCACCTGGGCAGCATGAATGCCGTCAATTCCCGGCATCTGCCAATCCATAAAAACCACCTGATAGGGATCGGCTGCCGATTGGCTGACTACTTCAATCGCTTCGGGACCACCAGTTGCCAGATCCACCCGCAATCCCATCTCCTCCAGGTATTCAGCCAGAATTTCACGGGCCGCCGCCTTGTCGTCAACGACCAGTATATGCAACCCGCGAAGTCTTGCCGGCACGGTATATACTGCCGGTTTTGTCGCCTCGGAAATTCCCATCCAGGCAGAAAAACTGAATTCACTGCCTTTTCCCGGATCACTCAACACCCATATATTCCCTTCCATCAGCTCCACCAGCTGCCTGACGATTGTCAAACCGAGCCCGGCCCCTCCATAACGGCGGGTAGAACTGCCATCCGCCTGCATAAATGGCCGGAATAAAGTTTCAACCTCAGCCCGGGACATGCCAATCCCCGTATCACGGACGACAAACTGCAGTTCAACTCGACGATTAATGCGCTGAAGCTGCTTGACATAGACCGCAATTTCCCCGGCCGAAGTAAATTTCAAGGCATTATTGACAAGATTGGTTACAATCTGCCCCAGTCGAAGCGGATCACCGACAAGGCCCCGCGGGACATCAGGCTCAATATAGTAGAGAAACTCCAGCCCTTTTTCTCCCGCCTTGGCACTGGTCATTTCCACGACCCCGCGCATCACATCATCAAGGAAAAAATCAATTTTTTCCAACGGCAAATTGTAGGCTTCCAATTTTGAAAAATCCAGAATATCATTTATAATCTGAAGTAATGCCGCCCCAGCACTATGGATCTGGTGCAGATAATCCCGCTGCTTGGGCGTCAACTCTGTTTTCAGTGCCAGATAAGCCATGCCAATTACCGCATTCATCGGTGTCCTGATTTCATGGCTCATATTGGCCAGAAACATCGACTTAGCCTCCGCTGCTTTTTCAGCATCCTGCTTTGCCAGATCAAGCTGACCGGTTTTGAGTTCGATCACCTTCTCCAGATGCTCACAACGTCGGGACAGCTCCTGCTCGGCTTTTATTTGCCGCGTTATATCGTGTACTGTGCAAAGTATCCCTGTAATCCGCCCGGCCGCATCACATTCACTTTTTGCCTCCTGTTCAATCCAGCGCACTTCATCTTTGTCTGCCATCAGCCGGTATCTAAGCAGTGGTGGCACGATACCCGTCATAAACTCGTTCCAGCCGGTCTCAACCCGAGGCCAATCCCGGCAATGAATTTTTGCCGTCAAATCGGCAGCCGATACCTCCGCTACCTCAGGCAGGCCAAAAATGCGGCATACTTCACCGGAAACACGAATCCGCGTAGCCCCCAGCGTCAGCCGCCACCAACCGGTACTAGAAACCGCCTCTACCTGCCGCAGGACAAGCGAATTTCCCCGCAGTGTCTGCCTAAGCTGTAATCGTTCCCGCTTCGCCATAGCTAAAGCAATACCATCAGCCACCCGGCAGACAACTTCGATTTTTGCTTCTTGCCAATGACAATTCCCCCTCTGTTCAAAGCAAAGCAGCCCCTGAACCTTACCCTTGCCAGCAATAGAGCAAAGCAGCAGCGAACCTGTTTTTTTTGCCCGCAGCCAGCTCCCCTGCCACTCGGCAAACGGTTGGTCAGAGGCTGCACCTGCGATCCAGCCTGGTTGTTGCTCTAAAAGTTTCACGACAGAAGAAATATCCGCCACAGCTGCCGCCTGTCCGCTCGAATGCTGTCTCGAGCCCCGGTCAAACAGATCCCGGCAAACAAATGTTGTCCCCGCCTCGCTCCGCAGCCAAATGGATATGTGATCAACACCAAGACCAAGGGCCAATGCTTCCGTCATTCGCGGAAAAAATTCTTCCAAAACAACAGCCTCTGCTGCCAGGCGGGAACGAAGATCATTGACAAGTTCCCGCTGCACCAGGAAAGTCTGCTGTTTTTGCCTCTGCCATAAAAAGAAGCAGCCACAGCCTAGCAACAGCCCCCCTGCCATATACAGAAAGTCCACGCTGCTTGCCACCGCGCTTCCGGCAATGCCAGCAGCGGCCATTACCAGCAAAACAAGAAGACCGCCCAAAACCCACAAGTTCGTCAGACAAGATAGAATTTTCCGTCTTTTTATTCTGTTTGTAATATCCATGCTCTGCGCTCCCACGGCCAGCCGCATAAATAAACTGTCTGGCCATCACGTTATCTGTCTATGGTTATATTCGCTCAAAAAAAAATATCTCCTTTCGGAAATTCATATTTCATCGTCTCGGTTTCAACAGAAATTGCCGCAGTCCAAAGGCTGCGGCAATATATAGCATCATCTTACATGATGGTTGTTATGATTATGTTTTTTTTGGGCATTTTTTTCTTCCTGCTCAGCCAGAGCCTGCTCACATTTCCGCAGTGCCGCCGTGAAGCTGCGCCATAAATGCTGGCGTCCCAGTGTTTTAAACATACCGGCCCGGTACATATGACGGCGCACCTGCGGATTTGCCTCACTTAAGTAGACCTCAATCCGGCGCTTTTGCAGATTTTTTATAACCTCATTGAGCATCTTCAAACCGGTAAGATCGACAAAGGGTACACTCTCAAAGCGAATGATTAAAAATTTAGGGTCCTTCGATATATGCACCAAAGAGCGTTCAAAGGCATTGACCGCGCCAAAAAACAACGGACCCTCAATTGTATAGACGAGAATTTCCGGATGCAGCTCAATCTCTTCTTGTATTTCCTCCGATAATTCCTTGTTGCTGATCGCATGAATATCGATCGAGCCGATCATTTTTCTCATAAACTGCAAAATCGCCAATACAACCCCGACGTTGACCGCAACCACCAGATCCGTAAAGATTGTCAAAAAGAACGTGATCAACAAGATCAGCGAATCTGCCAGTGGCGCGATGCGGACCATGCGCACAAACCCTTTGACATCACTCATATTATAGGCAACTACAAACAGGATTGCCGCCATCGAGGCCAGTGGAATATTTTTGGCCAGCGGAGCTAAAAAGAGTATAATCCCCACCAGAATCAAGGAATGAACAATCCCGGCCAGCGGACTTGATCCGCCATGGCGAATATTGGTTGCCGTACGGGCAATCGCTCCAGTCGCCGCAATCCCGCCAAAAAACGGACAGATAATATTCGCCAGGCCCTGGCCAAACAGCTCCTGATTTGAATTGTGCTGATGCCCGGTCATGCCATCCGCCACGACCGCCGACAGCAGCGATTCAATCGCGCCGAGCATCGCAATCGTAAACGCCGCGCCGAGCAGGGAAATAACATCGGAAAAAGCAAACTGCGGCAGGGTAAGCTCTGGCAGGCCTTGTGGGATTCCGCCAAAAGCACTGCCAATCGTCGCCACTCCCGGCAGAGAAAACACGCTTTGAATAACGGTTGCCGTCACCATCGCCGTCAACGGCCCGGGAATCTTCCGCAGATAAGGAACTTTCGGTGACAGCAGGATAATCAGCAGACTGACAAAACTGATCAGCATGGTTTCCGCGTGGCTGTAAGGCAGCGACAAAAGCATATAATAAAGCTTTTCATGGAAAAATGCTGCCGCCGGAATTGCGGGAAAGCCAAAAAAATACTGCCACTGGCCAATCCAAATCGTCACCCCGATCCCGGCGGTAAAGCCCACAATGACAGGCGCCGGAATAAAGCGAATGACATCCCCTAGCCGGGCAATTGACATCAAGACCAGAATAATCCCGGCCATAATGGTTGCCAGCTGCAGCCCAGCCAAGCCATGCTTCATCAAAATGCTGCTCAGCAGGACAATAAAGGCTCCTGTCGGGCCGGCAACCTGCACCCGCGAGCCACCGCAGACAGACACCAGCAGTCCGGCAAGAATTGCCGTGTAAATGCCATTTGCCGGTGTCACACCACTGGCAATGGCAAAAGCCATGGCTAGCGGCAAGGCGACGACCCCGACCACAACCCCGGCCACAATATTTTTACTCCAATGCGGCGGCTTTAACAGCCCCTCCCGATAAGCTTCTACCAAAGCAATCACTAAAAATCCCACTCCTCACAGAAATATATCAACCTGCCGGCAGCAAAGCCTGCCCCTTTTTCAGAATAAAAAATGAGCAGGCGGGCCTGCTCATCGTCACGTCTTATATCACTTTTTGCCTAACACAAAAAGCAGCTATTTATTTTTCCGAAACCACGCAGCGGTAAAGCCGCGTATCACTGGTTGCAGACTGAATTATAGTATACGTCTATGGCTTTGTCAAGCACTTATCCGGGTTAATTTTCACCCCGCAAAATCCTCACAAAGCCTTATAATATCTCGCTTACAATTGCCGACCAATGTTTCCCTTCATACGCATTGTAGCCACGCGTGTGGGCATAGCCAATAATCTCGGTCCGCCCGCCCAAGCTCTGCTGCATCACATAGCCATAGGTTTCGCCACTGATCGCCTTCTTGACCGCAGGATTATAACGCATATCCGTCCGCAGAATATCATGCCGATCCCTGGTAGCAATGACCATGCCCGCTTGATTGACAAGATAAACGCGCCCATTTTTTCCAATTTTAGCAGAATCGATGATGTCATAGATAAAATCCCAGTTAAACCGGGAAGAGAAATAGCCGATCACCGCTCCGCCTTCGGCCCGGATCGGGCAGGAATAGGCTACGGTCGGGCGATTGTCCACATGCGTAAAATAGACATCGGAAACGGAAATATCCTGTGCCTGCTGCACCTCCTGAAACCAGGAACGATCCGCCATCGACTTGCCGATGGAGCCCCGATTAACCCCGGCGGCAACAATTTTCCCCTCAGGATCAAGAATAAACAAGTCCATGTACACCTCGTAAATTTCGACAATGGTCTGCAAGAAATCATTTCCCGTGCGAACAGCTGCCGCATCGCCGACAGTCAGACATTGCTGGACCTTATCAAATTTTGCCCAGGCCTGCGCATCACAGTTGCGCTCAAAGAGATTACGGTCCACCTTGTCAATTACATCATAGGCAACATCGGCGGTTCGAATCCCCATAACCTCATTGGCCCGCTCCACAATATCGCTGATCATCGTCCCACTTTCCTTCGTTGCCTCAAAACTACGCACCGACAATTTCTTTATTTCCTCGGCCACGACACTGAAGCCCCGGCCAGCTTCCCCGGCGCGAGCCGCCTCGATCGCTGAATTCAGCGACAATAAATTGGTCTGTTTGGCAATATCCTGAATTGCGCTTATCACGCCGCCCATATTCTGACTGGCATTTTTTAATTCCCCCAGTAAAACGGATGCATCAATTAAGTCCCTGTTCTCTGCCATACAAGCACACCTCTGATTCCATTATTTTAATAAAAAATGAAGGCCATAAAAAAAGAGCCTGCCCCAACCCGCCAAAAAGCGGGCTCAGCAAGCTCCATTGCTCTGCTCAGCACATATCATTTTAAAATATGATACCATATATAAAAAATTATTCCAAATAATTTTTATCCTACTCGACTTTTTAGATCATTTTGCTGCCTGCTTTTTCCATAAAGGATGATCGCCTGACGATAACCCGCTGGTGCTGTCCGCGGCCAATCTGTTCTTGCTCATCAAAAGCTTCAACCGAAAATGAAAGCCGCCGCCCCTCTATCCCCGTCAGGCACACTTTGGCTCTTACCTGCATTCCAAGCGGTGTCGGCGCTGTATGCTCAATCTGCAGCGAGGTTCCGACGCTCGTCCATTCATTGTCAAGAACCCTGTCCACGAGTTCGGCCGCTGCCTGCTCCATCAGTGCCGCCATTGCCGGAGTGGCATATACATCGAGGCTACCACTGCCAACAGCGACTGCTGTATTCTTTTGGGTTACGGCAGCTATACACTCTGCCGTCATTCCCGTTACCAGCTTAAATTCCATAACACGATCTCCTTTTATGATGCGCCTCAACCTGAAACGGCCAAAGTACATTCTTTTTCTCTAAAATACCATATATTCTGTCCGCGTGGCAAACAATTTCATCTAGCATGAGGATTAAAACTACACATATTTCCCGGCAACTATTCCGGGAAACCATTTTCTGTGCTACAATATACCCATGTGCGATTAGTATTCTAGTATGCATCAGTTTAGCAAGCTATAATATCTGAAAATGAGCAAAATTACCAATCTTTTTTCGCTTTTGCTTTTTATAAACGGCGAAGATAGGGGTAATCCATATTTTTATTATCATCTAGTGGAGGAATTTTTATGACCAGACTTAAAGACGCGATTGATCACATCAGCAACGCTATCATTTCCCAAAAAGACTACCTGACCCATCTTGACCGCGAAATCGGCGATGGCGACCACGGCATCAATATGGCCCGCGGGTTTGAAGCCGTTCTCGAAAAAATGGACCGCCTGGCCGATACAAGTAAACCGGGTCCAGTGCTAAAAGCTGTCGGCAGTACCCTGATGAACACCATTGGCGGGGCCGCTGGCCCGCTCTATGCCACCGGATTCTTGCGGGCAGCTGACGCCTGTGATGAAGATACGGCCTTCAACATGAAGAGTGTAGAAAAGCTTCTTGCGGTCGCCATTGCCGGTATCCAGGAACGAGGTAAGGCCGTCCGCGGCGAAAAAACCATGCTGGATGTTCTAATTCCCGTTCACGAGGTTTTTGTGGAAGGCCTCAAGCAGGATAAAACACTGTTCCAGTGCCTGGGCGAAGCCGCCAAAGCCGCACGCGAAGGAGTAGAATACACCAAGACGATCGTTGCTACCAAAGGACGGGCCAGCTATGTCGGGGAACGCAGTATCGGGCACGAAGATCCCGGAGCCATGTCATCCGCCATCATGGTCCGCACGCTATACATGTTTGTCAAACGCTGACAGGCAGCCTGTTTATCCCGAATTCCTGTCTGCAATAAAACCACGGAGCAATTATTCGTCTCCGTGGTTTTATTTAATTAGCAACAAATAAAGGTAATGAATCATTTGAATATTGCAATTTTCAGAATCGTATGTTATAATGAAGACGTAAAGAAGAGATAGATAAACCGGGGGTTCCACAGGTTGGCTCCAGTAGGTAGGACTGGAGAGAAGAATCTGGGACGAGATGGTTTGTCAGCCTCCCTGAGGTTCTCTTCAATGTAAACAGAAAGGATGTGGGGAATGATCAAAGATGCTACGATGTGGTCGTGTTCTCCATTGAATTTACCGTGAGCGAACCGTTTTGAAGATGCCTGATTTTCATAGCAGGCAGGACGTAATGACAAGGGTCATAGGTACCAGCCGTATGAAAACGACAATGAGCGCAAGACCAGCAAGACAGCGGAGAACCGACAGTTATCCAGGGTTTCACCAGACACACTGCAGTGTGATTTCCAATCATCTGCTTGATGGCTCGTATCCAGGAAGAAGGGTTAGACAAATTGAGTTGCAGCTCTTTAGGACCGAAAAGTCAAATGATGTTCAAGGGATAATGCAAATGCATGACGAGTGGTCGAATCGGCCATGGGATACAGCATGGGCTTCTACTTAAGGGAAGGTCATGCAGACAAATGAATACGAGGTTTCTAATGACGGAAAAATCTTAAAAGCGGCTGGCAGTTTATTGCGAGCCGCTTTTGTATGTCTTGTTGTATACCTGTGGGCCTCTGGGTTTTCACGGCAATCCTAATTGGCCTCATACGGGCGCACACGCAGCACGAGGCCGCGGTCTGCGCAGATTTCGCGACAGGCGGCAATTTCCGCTGCCCCAATATTATCCACAACCGTCATCACCACATTTGGCACATATTGTTTGGCTTTTACAGCAAAATCGAGCATTCCCAGATAAGAACCTTCACCAAATCGATTGCGTGTCAGCTGCAGATACTGCTGCGGCATCGATGCATTCAAACTGATCGAGATCGTATCGAGCAGGCCCTCAAACAGCGGCGCTGTTTCACGCCCGTATTCAAGATCGCTGAGTCCATTCGTGTTGAGCCTGGTCTTCATCGTCGGATCCTTTGTCTTTACATAGCGCATAAGTTCGAGCAAATCATCAAGCCGCATCGTCGGCTCGCCAAAACCACAAAAAACAATTTCCCTGATCAGGCTCCAATCCTGCAATTCAAAGTCCGCAATCGCCTCCGCCACCGTTGGTTCCTGCTCCAGCCAGAGATTGTTGACGCTGCTCATCGTCTTTAAGCTGCGCAGACAAAATGTACAAGAGCAATTGCACCGGTTCGTGATATTTACATAAGCAGTACGCCTTCCCGTCGGAACCTCCGCCACACTTTGGGCAAAATTTACATATTTATGGTCCTTATTAAATGTATATACGATCATGTTATCCCTCCGTCATCTGAGTTCAGTCAGATATTCTTCAAAACAAATACCATAATTCCACGGCAAATCAAGAGCAACGGTATAAGCCAGTGATTTGCTGATAAAATCTGCCGCCTTGCGTACGGAAGCTGTCAGCTCTTCCCCTTTGACCAGACTGGCAGCTACAATTGCCATAAAGGCATCGCCGGTTCCCGAGCGGTCCCCACCGATCTTCT
>Ga0183099_1001838_pt1 | contig 11615 bp, 18 predicted proteins | sample Biomet1_FD_127788 | JGI IMG/M metagenome (GOLD analysis project Ga0183099, IMG submission 127788) | Microbial communities from bioreactor (seeded with anoxic lake sediment) at LBNL, California, USA - Biofuel metagenome 1 | ecosystem: Engineered > Bioreactor > Anaerobic > Unclassified ... | reverse complement strand
GTATTCCTTGGGGTTGCAGCCGAATTCCCGCCGAAACGCCCGCTGGTAGCCGTCCACGCTCTCAAAGCCCAGGTCACAGGCCACATCAATAACCTTGACCTGTTCGTCCCGCAGCCGCAGAGCCGATTTGGAAAGCCGCAGCCGCCGGATATAGTCAGCGGGAGCCAGACCGGTAAGCTCCTTGAAAATGCGGGCGGCATACCACGGCGAAAATCGGGCTGTCCCGGCCAGATCCGTCAGGGTGACGGTTCCGGTCAGGTGGCTTTCGATGTAGTCTTGCATCCGCTGGACGGCAAGGGTTTTGTCATTCACGCTGTTCACCTCCTCACAAAAGGATCGTACCACAACGGCGACGGATTTTCTCGACACTGCTTGCGCAGTTGCGGCAACAAAAAAATAATTCTGCCAACAGTGTATCATAGCTTGGTATGCTGCGGCAAAATGTTTGCTGCATTTTGGGCGCAATCATGCTATACTGTTTGTGTATGGGGGGGCGCAAGGCAAATGAGCAAATATGCGCCGCTTTGGGAAGCTGTCGGAAAGCACTCAGAGGATTCTACTTCCATGAAAGGAGCACAGATATGGAAATGTTTATCCCCTTTGAAAAGCTCTCCAAGAAAAAGCAGCGGGAGCAAAACGCCGCCCGGCGCGGCAGTTGGTACGGGCTGAATCCCGTGACCCGCAAGCCGGAAAATTCAAAAGCCTACAACAGACGAAAGGCACGGAAATGGAGTGATGAATTCCATGACCGTGCCTTTTGTGATACTCAGCGGAAGGGTTTCATCAGAATTTCATCCTGTCGTCCGCTTTGAATGGCTTTCTTGACGGGTTGCCCTCCACGCGGTAAAAGCGCAGATTTTTCACGTCGTAGACCGCCGACCAGACGGTATCTGCGTTTGTTTTCCGGTCGTATTGACAGATGAAACCGTATTTGCCGGACAGAACATCCTCGCAGAAATCCAGCGAATACGCGCCGTCATGTTGCGCCAAAGCGTTCCACGCCGTCTCATACCGCTCATCTGCGCGCCAACTGTCCACATCGGGCGGGGTGCGGTATTCCTTCATCGCTTCGGAATGGAAGCAGTTCGCCGCAGCGACAAAATGCGCGCCTGGCTCCGGCCGGATCACTTCAAGCTTTGCGGGGTTGCATTCGACTACGGCAATTTTGCCGTTCCGATCGGCCAACGTGATCGTCTGTGCGGAGGCGATTGGCAGGTTTTTCAGCGCGCTGATTGCGTCCTCCGTCGTCGCGCATTTTTCCAGGATATATCGCGTCAGCATCCCGGCGTTCAGCCCCGGCTTTCGGATATGCGGGTAGAGGAAGGTCAGCGCGGCAGCGAGTCCTTTTTCGTTCATGCCGTCCTCGATCTGGATGAATGCGGTGGTGTTGCCGTTGAACGCGTAGGCGCCGGACAGCACGTAAAGGCAGTTCATGTAGAGCTTTTCGAGGCTTACAAGGAAATCGCTGTTTTTACACAGGATCATATTTGTCCCGTCGGCAACTGCAAAGGCCGTGCAGTGATGATCCGGCTCAAAGCAGTACATGGGAAGCAGCAGATCTGCGATGTTTTCAAGCGGACTGCCCTGGCCGTCGGCCATGCCCTGCATTTCCTCCAGAACTTCGGGATAATACTCCCGATAGACCGGCAGGCAGCTCTTTGCGAACGCTTTCAGCCCGTCCGTGATCTCAAAAGTCGGGCTGCCGTTGATGATCGTTCCGTGGCTTTTCAGCAGTGTTCCGTACTGGAAGCCCGCATCGTAGTGCGAACCCTTGAATCTTCCGTGATACATCTTCACTTCAACTCCATTTTTATAATTGGAGAGTGACGTCATCTCTGAAAACAAGGGTAAATCAATAAAAAATTCTTGTCAAGAGCTATATAAATTTCGCAAAAAAGTGCGGAACGGTCAGTGACCGTCCCGCACTTGCTCATTGTGATCGGTTTAGAAGAGCTGCCCCGGCAGCTTTAACTTTTCCCTGGGTGGAAACTGCGTGTCGAAGGCTTCGGCTTCTTTTTCATCCACGAAGTAGCCCTCCGGGTCCTTGTAGGTGCCGGAGATGCCGTCCAGAAAGCCGGGATTTAGCTCGCAGATCAGGAAATAGGGAACTTCGGCGTCCCGTGGCTCGGCAAAATAGTGGATGCCCTTCGTGCTTGCCACTACGAAACCGGATTGGCCGTAAAAGCCGATGTTACCGGTGATGGCCAGCGCGCCCGCGCCCAGCTTTTTGGCCTCGTTCATGGAGTGGCGCAACAATATTGTGCCGTAGCCCTGTCGTTTCCATTCCGGCGCAATGCTGATGGGGCCGAAGGTCATGATGGGAATGCTTCTGCCGTCATCGGCATAGATCTCAGAGCGGACATACATCACATGGCCAATCAGTCTACCGCGGCGCTCCATCACGAAATCCAGCTCCGGAACAAAATCCGGCTTGCCGCGAAAGGTGTGCAGGACATAATGCTCCAGACACCCGGGGCGGTAGACATTCCAAAACGCCTCGCGCGTCAGATTTTCAGCTTTGCAGTAATCGCTTGTTGTTTCCAAACGGATGGTGTATTCGTTTTGCATGGTTTTTCCTCCTAAAATTGATGGTTTTCAATTCAGGGAGGTTCGAGATGTGTTCAGCAAACCTCCCGGTCAGCCGACAATCTCCAAGGTGTTGTTTTTCAAACAGCAGTCTCCTAAATGTTATATTTGATAAGGCTTTAAGTCTTATCACGTCTTCATTATAGTGCATCGGACTTGAGAACGCAAGAGGCGGTTTGAAAATGTGTGCAGCAATAAAGGCGTCGAGGCTGGGTTGAGCCCCCGCAGGAGGGGTTTTAATTTGTTGTTCGTCGTATTGCTGATATAGTTTACCCTCCATACATTACGCTTGCAGATCGCGGAAGCCCAGCTTTGGCAGCCGCAAGCGTTCCGATCATTTTCGGTAGGATGTATCTATGCTGCAAATCGAAATGTCCTCGCCTCTTTTTGCAACACGGATAATATCCAGAAAGAGGAAAACAGCTACTGCAAAAAGACTTTATCCCAGGAATAAAACATGGTATGATGATAAAAAAATATGAGGGGATATTTGCCATTAAAAATCTTGCCAATGGAATTACTTCCACGCGGTTTCTATTTGCAGTCGGAATGATGCTGGCCGCTCCGCTTTCCGCCGCTTTTTGGGTCTGCTATCTCGGCGGCGGAATCAGCGATCTGCTGGATGGGGCGCTGGCCCGCAGGCTGAAAACGCAAAGCGCTGCCGGAGCGAAGCTGGACAGTGCGGCGGATCTGGTTTTCGCTGCGGCGATTATGACTTTTGCCGTGCGGTATCTCCAGTTTCCCGCATGGCTGTGGGCCTGCGCGGGCGGTATTGCAGCTTTGCGCCTTGCGGGCTACGGCGTCGGATTTGCGAAATACCATGCCTTTTGCGCCCTGCATACTTACGCGAACAAGGCCACGGGTGCGCTGATCTTCGCATTCCCGGTTCTGAATGCGGTGCTGGGATTGACTGCCGCGGGCGTCATCCTGTGTGCCGCAGCGCTGTTCTCGTCCATTGAGGAGTTCGTGATCACCATAAACGCCCCAGTGTTATGCCGCGACTGCCGGGGCATCTTCTTAAAATAAGTCACCTTTCAGGAGGCAGAGAATATGAACGATCGTGAAGAATTGCTTGCGCGGCTGACCGACAAGGATGCCAAGTCTGCCTGCGCCTATGCGAATACTGTCACGGCGGAGAGTCGGGAGAGCAATCGATTTTATCCGTATTTCGACGACTTTGCTGCGCTGCTGCACCATAAAAATTCGCTGGTGAGGAACCGCGCGATCTCCATTCTTGCCGCCAACGCCCGCTGGGATACCGAAAACTGCTATGACGCTCTCATGGACGAGTTTCTCTCCCATGTCACAGATGAAAAGACCATCACGGCCCGGCAGTGTATTCAGGCGCTGCCCGAGATTGGGTTGGCGAAGCCAGACCTGGTTCCCCGAATTCAAGCGGCATTGGAAAATGCCGACCTCACCGGATACCGCGACAGTATGCGACCGCTGATTTTGAAGGACATCGTGAGCACTTTGCAAAAGATAGCGGAACAGAAAAAGAAGATTTAGTTGGGGTGGGAGATTATGGAGATTCGAGAGCTTGTGAAAGAGGAGTACGGCGCGGCGCTGGATTTAGCGTGGGGGGTTTTTCAGAAGTTTGAAGCGCCGGACTACGCCCCGCAGGGCGTAAAGTCGTTTTACGCTTCCATCCATGACCCGGACTACCTTGCTCAACTGCGTATCTACGGCGCGTTTGAGGGCGACGCGCTCATCGGCATTTTGGCCACCCGCAGCGGCGGCGCGCATATCGCGCTGTTCTTTGTGCGCGGCGCATATCACCGTCAGGGCGTGGGAAGGCAGCTGTTTTTCCGCGCCTGTCAGGAGAATTCCGCCGGACAGATGACGGTGAATTCCTCGCCCTATGCGGTGGAGGTTTACCGGCGTCTGGGCTTTTGCGAGACAGACGCGGAACAGACGACGGACGGCATCCGCTATACGCCCATGCTCTGCGTAACTCAGCGTGCGGACTGCCCCTGCAAACGGACGCGCTGCCAGCGGCATGGCGATTGCGTTTCCTGCCGGGAGCATCACAAAGCGGACAAAAAGAATACGGTCTACTGCCAACGGCCCGCGAGAGAGGAAAAGCGCTTGCGCCGCAGGCGTGATTCCGAATAAAAACACAATCGGGAACGGAGCGGATAAAAGGCAGTCGTAATTTGAAAGTGAGATTATTGATATAGAACGAAGGGATACAGAATGAAAAGAGCAACCGTTATTGCAAGATTCCATAGTTCAATAGAAGCTGTTTGGAATATAGTTACGGATAATACAGCCTTCGACTGGCGCAGTGATATAGTTAAAATAGAAGTATCTGACGATGGTAATCGTTTTACTGAATTTACGAAAGATGGATTTGAAACTGAATTTACGATTGTACTCAAAAAGCCCTATGAACGCTATGAATTTGATATGAAAAACAGGAATTTGAACGGTCATTGGATTGGGCTTTTTCAAAAGACGGCTCTGGTACAAAAATCGAATTTACTGAAGAAGTTGAAGCCGCTAATCCCATTATGAATTTATTTGTAAAGGCATATCTTAAAAAGCAGCAAGCAACCTATATTACGGATTTGAGAAAAGCAATGGGTGAATAAAGCGCGCATAACTCGTGGGTTGCCAATTTCTTGTTTGATATTGAAATCGCAGGCATGCGCGCTGCGCTCTTATTGTAGTTTGATGCAAAGTATTTGGCTTATAAGGGCCAACGACATTTTGTTGGAGAAGAAATTCCTCGTGCTGGCGGCGAAAAAATGAAAAACAGAAAAGGAAGGTCAGTTTGACATGGAAAATGAATGGGAGCGCTTTAACCGGACGTTTTTCAATACGCTGGAGAGCGGCATCGAAAAGCTGCCCCGGAGCGAGCGGGAGGAGTTGTATCGCCCCTGTGCCGAGGGCTGTGTGCAGAATTATGTCCTGAAAGAGCAACAGCGGCAGTTTGATGAGTGCGCCGGCGATCTTGATTTGCAGTACGAGAAATACGGGCGGTCGGAGTTTTTCTTCGCGGACATCATCGAGCGCGGCCGCGTCTATGAGATTGGCTATCCACGCTGTCTCTGCCCGGTGGTGGACACGGGGCTTGCGTCCGCGCCGGTACACTGCGAGTGCTCCCGGCAGAGTATCCTTTATGTGCTCAAGACACTGCTGCCGGAGAAGAAAATCCAGGTGGAGCAGATGCGCACGGTCCTCTCCGGCGCACAGGAGTGCCGATTCCGTGTGACCGTGGAATAAGAGGAAATCCGCAAGGATTTTGTTGCAAAAACCTTCAAAATGTAATCGCACAGAATGGGAAACAGAGGTGGTGCGCGGTGAAGCGCTGCATTGGCATGACCGGAATAGCATAACAAATCAAAAAATCAGGAGGTTTACAATGTCTATTCCGGAAAAAACAATCTATCCCCGCACGGGAGATCAGCAGACGGTCTATTTGAAAAATGTTGTTGACGACCCGAACATCAAGGTCGGCGACTACACGATGTACAACGATTTTGCGGGCAATCCCTGCGATTTTCAGAAGAATAATGTGCTCTATCATTACCCCATCAATCACGATCGGCTGGTGATCGGGAGGTTCTGCTCCATTGCATGCGGTGCAAAATTCCTCTTTACCAGCGCCAACCATACCATGCAGTCCCTTTCCACTTATCCGTTCCCTCTGTTCTTTGAGGAATGGGGGCTGGATAAGGCGAATGTGACGCAGGCGTGGGACAACAGGGGCGACATTGTCGTGGGCAATGACGTGTGGATCGGCTACCAGGCGGTGATTCTGGCGGGTGTGACCATCGGGGACGGGGCCATCATCGGCGCCTGCGCTGTGGTCAAAAAGGACGTGGCACCCTACACCATTGTGGGCGGCGTACCTGCAAAGCTCATCCGCAGACGGTTTTCAGACGAAATCATTGCGCAGCTGGAATCCATGCAGTGGTGGAACTGGCCCAGAGAGCGCATTGCACGAAATATTCCCTACATTCAGGCCGGAAAGCTTGACCGAATCGAATAACACATATGCTGCTGGTAGAGAATGTGGACAATCGGGAATTTTTGGAGCGGCTGGTGAGCGCCCTGTACGAGGAGCTTCCTGCGCCGAAAACAAAACAAAAGAAATGAGGAGGGGGGTACCATGGCGTTTGATTTCAAGAAGGAATACAAGGAATTCTACCTGCCGAAGAACAAACCGGAGATTTTGACCATGCCCAAGGCAAACTACATCGCTGTGCGCGGTGTCGGCGACCCCAACGAGGCTACCGGCGCGTACAAGGCGGCGGTGGGAGTGCTGTACGCCGTGGCCTACACCATCAAGATGAGCAAGATGGGCGACTACCGCATGGAAGGCTACTACGATTTCGTGGTGCCGCCGCTGGAGGGCTTCTGGTGGCAGGAGGGTATTGACGGCGTGGATTACACGAACAAGGCGCTGTTCCATTGGATCTCCGTCATCCGTCTGCCGAATTTTGTGAACAAAGCCGACTTTGACTGGGCGGTTGGCGAGGCGACACGCAAAAAGAAGCTGGACTGCTCCGCAGCGGAGTTTTTCACGCTGGATGAGGGCCTGTGCGTCCAGATCCTGCATCTCGGCCCCTTTGACGACGAGCCTGCCACCGTAGCGCTGATGGACGAGTTTCTTGCGGTGAACGGCTACGAAAACGACTTTTCGGAAACGCGGCTTCACCATGAAATCTACCTCTCCGACGCCCGTAAGGTCGCGCCGGAGAAGTGGAAAACGGTGATCCGCCACCCCGTAAAGAAGAGGTGATGGAATGGATTGCAGCATTCGCGCATGGCGCATGAGCGACGCTGCCGATTTGGCGGCGGCTTTGAATAATCCGAATATTCAAAACAATCTGCGGGACGGCCTGCCATACCCGTACACGGAAAAAGATGCCGGTGACTATATCGACGCTATGCTTCACGCCGATAAAAACGCGACCTTTGCCTTTGCTATTACAGTAGACGACAAGGCCATCGGCAGTATTGGCGTTTTTCGCAAAGACAACATTCATTCCCGCACTGCCGAAATGGGATATTATATTTCAGAACTGTTCTGGGGGCAGGGGCTTGGCACCAGCGCAGTGAAGCAAACATGCAAATACGTATTTGAAAATACAGATATCCTGCGCATTTTTGCAGAGCCTTTTGCCTACAACACCGCCTCCCGCCGCATTTTGGAAAAGAGCGGTTTCCTCTGCGAGGGTATCATGCGCGCCAACGCCGTTAAAAACGGCAAGGCGCTGGATATGGTACTGTACGCTCTTTTGAAATCGGACTGCCCGGAATATTCGGAGGTGTAGACGTGAAAAATGCAAGCCCTGATTTTATCAACCTGACCCCGGAAAACCTCGATACAGAACATCTTTGCTGTATCATCCGCAGCAGGAAACCTCATCCCGGCGTGGAGGCAAAGCGGCAGTGGCTGTCTGAGCGACTCCAAGAAGGCCATGTCTTTCGCAAGCTGAATGTCAAAGGCTGTGTGTTCATCGAATATGCGCCGATGGAGACTGCGTGGGTGCCTGTTACCGGCGAGAACTATTTATACATCTATTGCCTGTGGGCGGCCGCCCCCTACAAGGGCAAGGACTACGGACGCGCGCTGATGGAGTATTGCATTGCGGACGCCAGGGAAAAGGGCAAGTCCGGCGTCTGTATGCTGGGCGCGCAAAAGCAGAAAGCATGGCTGACCGACCAGAGCTTTGCGAAAAGCTTTGGTTTCAAGGCGGTGGACTCCACCAACAGCGGCTACGAGCTGCTCACACTCTCCTTTGACGGCACGGCGCCGCGGTTTACCGATTGCGCCAGAGCGTCCAAAATTGAGAGCCGAGAGCTGACCATTTATTACGACCTGCAATGCCCCTATGTGGGTCAGAGCATCGAGACAGTCCGGCTGTACTGCGAAGAACAGGGAGTGCCGCTGTCCCTTGTTCCGGTAGATACGCTGGAGCAGGCAAAGAATCTGCCGTGCGTGTTCAACAACTGGGCGGTATTTTACAGGGGCACATTCCAGACGGTGAATCTGCTGTTGGACGTGGAGAACTTAAAGCGGATACTGAAAAAGGAGTAAATCTATGATGAATGCAATCGTATATACCTCCAATACCGGCTTTACCGCGCAGTACGCGGGGCTGCTGGGCGGGAAGCTAAATCTGCCGGCCTATTCTCTGGACACGGCAAAAAGGGAACTTGCCGCCGGCGCTGAAATCATCTATCTGGGCTGGCTGATGGCCGGTCATGTCAAGGGCTATAAGCAGGCGGCAAAGCTTTATAAAATTGCCGCGGTCTGCGGCGTGGGCATGGGGGCCGGCGGCTCGCAGATCAAGGAAGTGCGCAAGGGCAACGCCATTCCGGAGAACATTCCTCTGTTCACTCTGCAAGGTGGTTTTGAGCTCAATAAGCTCCACGGCATCTACAAATTTATGATGAACACCATGAAGCGTACCGTGGGCAAAAAGCTGGCGGCAAAGCCAGACAAAACGGCAGACGAACAGGATATGCTGGATTTGCTTCTCCACGGCGGCAGCCGGGTCAGCGAGGAAAACCTGCGCCCGGTCTTGGAGTGGTGCGGGAAATGACAGAGCGCAGATTTCAAATTGAACATATCCCCGCCGTGCTGTACGGCGATGCGGCGGAGAAAGCGTATCTGTTTATCCACGGTCAATGCGGGTGCAAGGAGGAAGGGTTAGCCTTCGCCGAAATTGCCTGCCCATCTGGATATCAGGTGCTTGCCATCGACCTGCCGGAGCACGGTGAGCGCCAGAGCGAGAAGGACCGCTTCAACCCATGGACAGCGGTGCCGGAGTTGAAAACGGTGTTTGCCTATATGAAGTCCCAGTGGAGCGAGATCGGTGTGCGGACCAACAGCATCGGAGCACATTTTGCTATGCTGGCCCTTGGTGATGAAAAGCTTTGCAAGGCACTTTTTGTCTCACCCATTGTGGATATGGACCGGCTCATTGCAGATATGCTGCGGTGGGCAGGCGTGACGGAGCAGGAGCTACAGAAAAAAGGGGAAATCGCCACCGATTTTGGACAGACGCTCTCCTGGAATTATCTGACCTGGGAGCGGCAGCACCCCATCCAAACTTGGAGCTGCCCCAGGCCGTTTTGATGCCGGGCAGGACAATATGACGAGCCGCCAAACCGTGGAGCGGTTTGTGACCGCACACGACGCTGCGCTGAGCGTCATGGAAAATGGCGAGCATTGGTTCCATACGCCTGAGCAGCTGGCGGTGCTGAGAGCGTGGGAACAGGAGAATATTTAAAACGAGGTAAATAGATGGATACGGCGGAAAAAAAGATACAGGCGAAGCTGTTCGCCTTGCAGGATCCGGCATACAAGGGTTTTCAAGCCAAGTTGATCCCTACGGTGGACCCGGACACCGTCATCGGCGTGCGAACGCCAGCCCTACGGATGCTTGCGAAAGAGCTTTTCGGTACACTGGAGGCGGATGCCTTTTTGCAAGTCCTGCCCCATCGGTATTACGACGAAAACAATCTCCACGGTTTTCTGGTGGAGCGGATCGGGGACTACAATACGGCAGTGGAGGCCATTGACGTGTTTTTGCCCTACGTGGATAACTGGGCCACCTGCGATCTGATGAGCCCCAAGGTGTTCAAAAAGCATCGGTCGGAGTTGATTTTGAACATTCCGCGGTGGATGGCGTCGACGCAGACCTACACCGTTCGCTTTGGCATCGAAATGCTGATGGCGCACTTTCTGGAGGGGGATTTTTTGCCGGAATACCCCGCGTGGGTGGCGGAACTCCGCAGCGAGGAATACTACGTCAACATGATGATTGCTTGGTATTTCGCAACGGCCCTGTGCAAGCAGTGGGATGCAGTGATTCCCTTCTTCCGGGAAAACCGGCTGGACAAGTGGACTCATAATAAAGCCATCCAAAAGGCGGTGGAAAGCTACCGCATCACGGACGAACAAAAGCAGTATCTCCGCACGCTACGAGTGAAGGTATAAGCTCAAAAAAATACATGGGAGCATTTTGTGGTTCGAGAGATTTGCAAGGACGAGGTATTTCTCGCGCAAAAAGTGGAACTTGCGCCACCGGTAGATCTGCCGGTGGCCGAGCACTTTCAGATTCGCTTCAAGACCTTCACCGGCTGGCCGGTTCAAATTGTTCAACACGAAATCGACCACTGCGAGGGAATCATCATTTGATAGAAACAGAATTTAAGGAGTGTGATAAAATTGGATAGAGAGCAGGTGCGGGGGAAACTGCCGGAGATGCTGGAGGCGTGTTGCAATGGAACGAACTCCTCAGCAGAAGAAGTAAAGGCGCATATAGCCGAGTTTCTCTCTCTGCAAAACATCGAATACATGACTGGAGACACCCATGGCAGCTTCTTCGGGTGTTATTTTTAACGGCAATAAATTGGTTCATAAGACAGGAATTCGACATAGTCCTGCAGCAAAGAATAAATTTGAAATAAATAGTCCATTTTCACCGCTTGCTCATGGCGGTGTTTTTTATTTATCATAAGTAACAAACAAAAATAAAGGGTGCCCCACGTAGCAGAAATGGGGTGTTCTTAGAAATAATCTATCGGAAAATCCAATGCACGAGCTAATCGCTCCTCCACATTTTTGCCTGCTGCTTGGCTTTTTGCCATTTCATACATTGACAATGTTTGACGCTGATATTGATCTTTTCAGCTAGCTCAGCGACAGTCAAACATCTATATATTTTTGAATCGTTCTCCATTATACTGGGTTGTTCATATGGAGAGTGCCTATCCTTAGAAATGACCATGGCAGATGCAATCGTAGTAAATAAAAAATGCCGCATCCCCGCCGCTATTGGTAGGGGTGCGGCATTAAAACGAAACCGCGGATTTACAGGAAATAGCTTACAACAAACAGCAAAAGAGACACGATGAACGCAGCGATAGCAGCAGCCTTCCAGCGATTGAACTGCTTGTCAAGAGACATCTTTTCCTCGGCCGTGGGATTTGCGGTTTGCAGTGTCAGCAGTTCCACATCAATGGCCTCCTGAGGAATAGGGCGCTTGCGAACAAAGACGAAGTAG
>Ga0183099_1001837_pt1 | contig 11617 bp, 11 predicted proteins | sample Biomet1_FD_127788 | JGI IMG/M metagenome (GOLD analysis project Ga0183099, IMG submission 127788) | Microbial communities from bioreactor (seeded with anoxic lake sediment) at LBNL, California, USA - Biofuel metagenome 1 | ecosystem: Engineered > Bioreactor > Anaerobic > Unclassified ... | reverse complement strand
CTTTTGAAAACTTCGTCACGATGGGTCTCCGTAGCCTTTAGCTTTCCTTGTATTTCTGCGTAAATTTCGGGATGTTCATACTTGAAAATATTTCAGTCCCATTTTATCCAGTTGAGCCCGGATAGGAGTGGTGAAGCTTTTGAAAACTTCGTCACGATGGGTCTCCGTAGCCTTTAGCTTTCCTTGTATTTCTGCGTAAATTTCGGGATGTTCATACTTGAAACTCAAATTTTCAAGTTCGGTCTTGATCTTATTGAGTCCCAAACGATTGGCAAGAGGAGCGTAAATGTATAATGTTTCTCCGGCAATTTTATATTGTTTGTTGGGGAGCTGAGAACCCAATGTTCTCATGTTATGAAGACGGTCGGCTATTTTTATAAGTATAACCCTGATGTCGTCAGACATGGTAAGCAATAATTTTTTAAAGTTCTCTGCCTGTGCAGATGCATTTGCTCCAAAGATTCCACCTGAAATTTTAGTTAACCCACTTACTATCTCTGCAATCTTTGGGCCGAAGATGTTTTCTATATCCTCCACTGTATAGTCGGTATCCTCTACAACATCATGAAGTAGAGCCGAACAAATGGAAGTAGATCCTAATCCTATTTCGTTGCAAACAATTTTCGCCACAGCAATAGGGTGCATAATATATGGTTCCCCCGACAAACGCTTAATTCCTTTGTGAGCCTGATTGGCAAAATTAAACGCTTTCGTGATTATTTCCACACGTTTACGATGCCTGGTTCCGAGATAATCATTCAAGAGTTCCTGAAACCCTTTTTCAATCATCTCTTCATCAGTCATTTGCTTGCTTTTATCTATGTCCATTGCTTATTCCTCTCTTTTGTGGTTCCTGCAAAAATAAACAAAATTCCCTATCTTACAAGCATTTTTACGAAATGTATTGTTGTTTTTTTATTTACGGATTTTTAGTCTTTTTCCTGCGGAAATCTTAGTACCTCGTAATCCATTCCATTTTTTAAGCTGTTTTACAGAAACTCCATATCTATCTGCTATATCAGAAAGAGTCTGGCCTTTTCTAACTTTATGAGAAGTGTATTGTACTCTGTGATGACGTGTCTTCTTGGAAGCTGCAGGTTTTTCTTCTACTACTTCCTCCTTTGGTGTTATAGTTGGCCTATTGCTAAATAACTCCTCAGCACGGTATGAATAAATGGTATCCTGCCTATCAATAAATGTATTGATATAGTTACGTGGAAGTCGAAGCGTACATGTTTCTGCATTCCCCGGAACAACATCTATTTTATATTGAGGATTCAGGCTTCTTATTTGATCAATGTTGATGCCACAGATATCTGCTATTTGTTCAAAATGAAGGCTTTTATTTACTAGGACAGTATCAGTGTTTTGATCTATTTCAGCTTCCATCGGGCAGATGTTGTGATCGCAATAATACGTCATTACATAGTTTGCGGCAATAAAGGCGGGAACATATCCTCTTGTTTCTTGTGGTAAGTAATTATATATGGCCCAATAATCTTTGTCTCCATTAGCACGTCGGATTGCCTTGTTTATATTTCCAGGTCCACAGTTATAAGCTGCAATAACAAGATTCCAATCCTGATAGATAGTATATAAATCTCTCAGATATCGTGCCGCTGCCCATGTAGACTTGATTGGATCTCTGCGCTCATCAACTATACTATTTGATTCCAAACCATATAGTTTTCCTGTTCCTATCATAAATTGCCAAAGTCCGGCAGCACCAACTGGTGAGGTTGCTTTAGGATTGAGTGATGATTCAATTATAGGAAGATATTTTAATTCCTGAGGAATATTATATGCATCGAGTGCTTCCTCAAAGATAGGCATATAAAAGTTAGATGCTCCGAGCATGAAAGAAACCTGTTTACGGAGTTTACCTGAATACAATTCAATGAATTTTCGTACAATATCATTGTATGTCAGTTCCATCACAGCAGGAATCCGGGATAACCTATCAATATAGACAGAATCAGAGAATGATGGATTTTCATCCTTCATCGTACAGTTATTGTCTGGCTTGAGGGCATTTTTTGAATGCCATTCGTTTAGAAGACTATCTACATCATATGTCATACTTATTGGTAAACCGATTGTTTCTTCGTGAGTAGTTCCATCTTTTTGAACTGTCACATTAATCGTTTGTGCGTTTACCAGTGAAACACATAAGAGAAGGATAGGAAAGATTAAGAATATTTTCTTCATGTCTTTTTTTTAGAATTTAATACTGCATTGAATACCGAGTGTGTTTTTTGGCGAATGATTATCGTTTAATACAGCCGGATTAATCTGTAAACCAATATCCGGCGAAATATCAAAGTTGGATAATTCAGCATCTACATAGGCATCTATGATGGATACTAAATATACGCCAATAAAGGCGAATATACTTAGGTCTCGGTATCTTCTATAGGAATCTTTCTTGTTTTTGAAGACGGTTTTCAGCCATTCTTTTTTTGACTCGACATCATAGCCAGGAGAAAGAAAGTTCATGTAACTGTTTGTATTATCATCGTCATCCATTATATCAAGATAGGCTTGAGAATAATCTTTGTAATATTTGTTATTCCAGCTTAAAGCATAAGTACAGGCAACAAAGCCTCCATATATAATTGGTAACTTCCAATATTTTCGGTTATATATTTGCCCTCCTCCTGGAATGACTGCTGCCAGCCAGGTCGCCTTTCCGGAATTAGGAATAAATATAGGCTTTTGTTTCGGAGCAGACATGGAATCTGTTTGCATCATCGATTGAGTTACTTCCAAAGGAGATGCAATATCTTTCATATTCTTATTATTTACCTGCTCAAGACTATCTGATGTTGAAAGCTTGCGTTGAGGGATGCTTGAATCCAGACGATGTTTCCGTGCTTGCGGAACATCAATAACACTATCTGTCCTGGATATTGTCTGCTGTGCATACAGGTTAATTCCTGTCGCCTGAATAGTGCAGAGCAACAGGGTGAATAGTAGACAATATGTCGATTTATTTACTGTCAATTCGTTTATTTATTCTTTAAACTATCAAAGATTTCCATGATTCTTTCAAGGTCCTCTTCGTTATTAAATGGGATACTGATTTTTCCTTTTCCTTTTGCTGTGCAAGAAAGCTGCACTTTTGTATTGAAGAATCCGGAGAGATGTTTCTTTAAGATATTGAACTCTTCGGGCAACTTATTACCTTTTGTAGCCAAAGTCTTTTTTCCGCTTTTTATTGTTTCACCTTCGTTGAGGGCTTTTACAATCTCTTCAACTTTACGAACGGAATAAGAGTGCTGAAGAATTTCTTCATAAATTTTCACCTGCAGCTTTGGATCATTCAAAGTAATTAAAGCACGGGCATGACCCATGTCTATTGTTTTATTTTGCAAAGCGACTTGTATCTGCGCAGGAAGTTTTAGCAGACGAAGGTAGTTGGCAATAGTTGTTCGCTTTTTGCCTACTCTTTCGCTAAGTCTTTCCTGAGTCAGGTTATATTGTTCTATTAAATGCTGATAAGCCAGTGCTATTTCAAGAGAATTCAGATCTTCGCGCTGAATGTTCTCGATTAAAGCCATCTCCATCACGTTCTCATCGTCTGCTGTGCGGATATATGCTGTGATTGTATCAAGGCCAGCTAATTGAGTGGCGCGGTAACGGCGTTCTCCAGCTATAATCTGATAAGAATCTTCTGAAATCTTCCTCAGTGTTATTGGTTGAATAATTCCAATCTCTTTGATTGAGTCTGCCAGTTCTTCAAGAGCAGGCTGATCAAATTCGCGACGCGGTTGAGATGGGTTGACTGATATTTTGGATAATTCTATTTCATTAATAGAAGATGAGCCTTCAGTCTTCACTTCGTCCATTGAGATTAGGGCATCCAATCCTCTGCCTAAAGTAAATTTTTTGTGTACTGCCATGTCTTATCTTACTTACTATTTCGTTTTATAATTTCCTGTGCCAATGCTAAGTGATTTTTTGAACCGGTAGAATCTGCATCATAAAGAATAACCGGAAGTCCGTGACTTGGAGCTTCGCTTAGTTTTACGTTACGTTGCACTACGGTTTTGAATACCAATTCCTGGAAATGTTTTTTTACTTCATCGTAAATTTGATTGGCTAGTCGCAGGCGAGAGTCAAACATGGTGAGCAGGAATCCTTCGATCTCCAACTCAGGATTGAGTTTTGATTTTATAATTTTTATGGTATTCAGCAGTTTACTGATTCCTTCCAATGCGAAATATTCACATTGAACAGGGATAATAACCGAATCTGCTGCGGTTAGTGCGTTAACAGTTATAAGTCCAAGTGAAGGTGAACAATCAATAAGAATGAAATCGTATTCATCTTTCATTGGTTCAAGGATTTTTTTCAATACTTTCTCACGATTAGGGAGGTTAAGCATTTCGATTTCCGCACCCACTAAATCAATATGTGACGGTATTACATCAAGTCCTTCGATATCTGTCGTGTATATTGCTTCCTTTGTGTCTTCGTTGTTAATAATGCATTCGTAAATACTGCATTCAACTTCTTTAAGATCTACTCCTAGGCCAGAGGAAGCATTAGCTTGAGGATCGGCATCAACAACAAGCACCTTCTTTTCCAGCGTCGCGAGAGACGCGGCAAGATTGATGGTTGTCGTTGTTTTTCCGACTCCACCTTTTTGATTGGCTAAAGCGATAATTTTTCCCATACTACATTTAATTTGTTGAGGCGAAATAAGTAATAAAAACTTAGAGCACCTACTAAAAACGGAAAACATTGCAAAATCTGTTGATAAGTCACCCCTTTTGTTAATAACTATCAGACAGTGAACCTTGCAGGTATTAAAAGAGATTTCGTTTTCTAGTCTGCAAATATATACATTTCTATCTAATAAACTTTCATTTTTTAAACCGGCTTGCATAACATTAAGATTTGTAAACTACTGAAAGGCTGGTGAAAGAGTTGAAATCCATTCTAATTAAGTTCTTACTTTTCTGTACAAAAGATTAAATTCTTTTGTACAGAACATTGCATTCTCTTGTACAAAAGAAAACAATCTTTTGTACAAGAGAATAATAATATTATTAGAATAATCAGATAAACAGTTTGGAATGCTTTTATATCTATTCTTTTGTTTATCACTGTTTTTTCTCTATTTTTGTACTAAAGAAACTGATAAAAGAAAGTTTGACGGATGAAAAATGAAAAACCTCTGATACTCATCTCTAATGATGATGGGTTTATGGCAAAAGGTATTAATGAATTAGTTAAATATCTTCGTCCACTAGGCGATATTGTTGTGATGGCTCCTGATTCGCCACGTTCGGGAATGGGTTGTGCTATTACTGCAGATCGTCCGGTGAAATACACATTAATGAAGAAAGAGCCTGGGCTCACTGTATATAAATGCTCGGGAACTCCAGCCGACTGTATAAAACTTGCAAAGTTTGCCGTTCTGGATAGAAAACCGGACTTAGTGATTGGCGGAATTAATCATGGAGATAATGCTGCGGTTAACGTACATTATTCAGGTACAATGGGAGTTGTGATAGAAGGCTGTCTTAGCGGAGTGCCTTCAATAGGATTTTCTATCTGCGATCATCATCACGATGCAGATTTTGAACCTACTGCTGATATAATTCGCAGCATAACTCAAAAAGTGATTGAGAATGGATTACCAAAAGGGGTATGTCTTAATGTGAACTTCCCTGTATGTCCCGAAATTAAAGGAGTGAAAATCTGCCGCCAAACGGTTGGGCAGTGGACACATGAATGGGCACGTAGAAGTCATCCTAATGGTGGTGAATATTTTTGGCTGACAGGTGACTTTGAAAACCATGAGCCGGAAGAAGAGGACACTGATAACTGGGCACTAAATCATGATTATGCAGCAATTACTCCAACAAAAGTTGATGTAACTGCGTATGAGATCATAGATCAGTTAAAAGGGTGGAACCTATAATAAAGAGATGAAATATTATTTAATAGTAGGGGAGGCTTCGGGCGATTTACATGCCTCTAACCTGATGCTTGCACTAAAGAAAGAGGATAATGAGGCAGAGTTCCGGTTCTTTGGAGGAGATTTGATGTCGGCACAGGGAGGAACTCGCGTGAAGCATTATAAAGAGTTGGCCTACATGGGATTTATCCCTGTATTGATGCACTTGCGTACAATTTTCGCCAATATGAAACGGTGCAAAGAAGACATTGTGTCTTATGCTCCTGATGTGGTCATATTGGTCGATTATCCAGGATTTAATCTCTCCATCGCAAAGTTTGTGAAAACACAAACTGAGATTCCTGTTTATTACTATATATCTCCAAAAATATGGGCGTGGAAAGAGTATCGCATTAAAGATATCAAGCGATATGTGGATGAGTTATTCTCAATTCTTCCATTTGAAATAGAATTTTTCTGCAGCCATAAATATCCGATACACTATGTGGGGAATCCTACAGTAGACGCGGTTGAAACTTTTCGTGCTAATCATGCTGAGTCTTTCACTACATTCACAACAGCAAATGACTTGACGGATCAACCTATTATTGCTCTTTTGGCCGGTAGCCGTAAGCAGGAAATAAAGGATAATTTGCCCGATATGTTGAAAGCAGCTTCTAAGTTCCCGGAATATCAGTTGGTATTGGCCGGTGCTCCCGGTATTTCTCCTGACTATTATGAGAAATACATTCAAGGCGCAAAGGTGAAAATTATTTTTGACCAGACATATCGTTTGCTTCAACAGTCATCTGCTGCTTTGGTTACTTCTGGAACAGCAACTCTGGAAACGGCTCTTTTTAAGGTTCCTCAGGTTGTGTGCTATCACACCCCGATAGGGAAAGTTATTGCATTTCTTAGAAAAAAAATACTCAAGGTGAAGTTTATCTCATTGGTTAACCTTGTTGCTGGAAAAGAAGTTGTACGTGAACTGGTGGCAGATACCATGACTTTGGGGAATATAGAAACTGAGCTGGAGGCTATTTTATGTAATAAAGTGAAACGCCAGCAAATGCTCACAGATTATGACCGGATGATTCAGATTCTTGGTCCGGCAGGAGCATCAGAGAAAGCAGCCAGGAAAATGATAGAACTACTCAAAACAGATAAAAAATAATATATATTGCTCTATTATTCAATATATTAAAAATATTTTAAGCATAATTTAATAGGCGCAATGCAGTAAAATGCTTGCGCCTTTGTTTATTATGTATATAAATAAATGAAGCACTATGAAAAGGTTAAATTTGTATTTACTATTGTTGGTGTTGGCCTTTATTCCAACACTTCAGTCTTGTGATGATGATGAGGGCTATTCACTGGGCAATTATACAATTGCAATGGCCACTGTGAAAATAGACACCGGAGATTCGGTTTATTTTGTTTTGGATAACGGAGAAACTTTATGGCCGGCTGCCTCTCTTGTTCCATTTCGGGGATTAGATGACGGAACACGAATAATAGGAAACTTTACTATATTGAGTGATACACAGGATGGTTTCGATCATTTTGTCCGTTTGAATAGTTATTCCGAAATACTAACTAAAGATATTATCAATCTTACCGAAGCTAACAAAGATAGTATTGGGGATGATAAAGTAATGATAACCGATATGTGGGTGGGTGGCAATTATCTTAATGTGGAATTTGATATGTTTATTCCCAGTACACAGAAGCACAGAGTTAATCTTGTAAGAAACACTGCTCAGAATTATACTGATGATGCTTATGTTCATCTTGAATTTCGCTATAATGATATGGATGATGTTACAAGTTATAGAGCCCGTAGCATTGTTTCCTTTAGACTCGGAAATTCCGGACCGTCTAACAAAGACCTGCTAGGCTTGAAGATAAGAATTAATTCGGCAGTGAATGGTGAGAAAATCATTCCAATTGCATATAACAAAGAAGCATCGTTATATACCACATCTAATAGGCCGTTTGGAACTTATAGTCAGGAAAATATAAAGTGAAATAGAGATAAAATAAATGCTGGCTATTTTTCTTATAAACAAAAAAGGAGTCTATAAAGACTTCCTTTTTGTTTTAATTATAGTAAGCTATTTTAAAATAGCGTGATAGCATATAGATAAATGACTGCAGCTGGAATTGCAATCAGTGCACTGTCAAATCTATCTAGTATTCCACCATGTCCAGGGAGAATATTTCCTGAATCTTTTATTCCCATGTGTCTTTTTATCAATGATTCCACTAAATCTCCCCATGTTCCGAAGATGCAAACTGTAAGACCAAGTCCCGCCCATGCAAATGAGGATAAGAACGGGAAAAAATGACCGAATGCAAAACCAGCAGCCACAGTGAGCAGACCTCCGCCTATAGATCCTTCCCAGGATTTCTTCGGAGAGATTCGTTCAAATAGTCTATGTTTGCCAAACAATGTGCCGAAGCAATATGCGCCTGAGTCATTTAACCAGATAAATATAAAGATGGATAGCGGAATAATATAGTTAAATATCACAGCGCCGGTTTTATCAGTCTGAAATGCCAGCGCATTTAGTAAAGCAAATGGCAAAGCAACGTAAAGCTGACTAAGCATTGAGTAAGCCAGATTGTTTACAGGATTTTCTTTCTGCAAATAAAGCTCACTGATAAGGAGATAGATTATTAAAAACAGATAGGGTATAAAAATTTGTGATCCAGCTAGTTCCATACAGAATCCTAGAAAAGCAAAAAAGAGGTATACACCTCCCAAAACATTAATAAGTGTATTTGTACTTACACCCTCATTCTGATTTACCAACTGGCAGAATTCACGCACAGCGAGTGCTGAAACAAGTGCAAACAAAATAGAGAAAGTCAATGGACTAAATATTATACAGCACACCGGAGCACTGCAACTATCAATGCTCCTGTAACTGTACGTTGGATAAAGTTATTCTTAATCATTACTTGCTAATTTCGTAGAGTTTTCTCCTTCTTCTTCTGTCTGTTCAGGAATATCTACTTCTGTTTTAGATTGATTTAGGTTTGTTTCGGGATTGCTTTCTTTTGATGGAGCAGTTTCTGTTTCTCCAGTCTTTTCCTCAGCAGGCTTGTTTGCTGCCATGATTTCTACCGAACGAGATTCCCATAGACGTTTTCCAAAGATACGCTCTACATCTTCAGCAAAGATAACTTCTTTTTCTATCAATAAATTCGCTAAAGCGTTGTGTTGATCCTTATATTCAGAAAGAATTCTTTTAGCTCTGTCATATTGATCGTTGATAAAGCGCTTAACTTCTTCATCAATAGTCTCAGATGTTTTTTCGCTGTATGGCTTATTGAAAGAATATTCTTCGTTGTTATAGTAACAAAGATTAGGTAATTCATCGCTCATACCAAGGTAAGCAACCATGCCATACGCCTGTTTGGTTACACGTTCCAGGTCATTCATAGCTCCAGTTGAGACTTTTCCTACAAATAAATCTTCTGCGGCGCGACCTCCAAGAGTGGCACACATTTCATCAAGCATTTGTTCCTTGGTAGTAATTTGTCTTTCTTCGGGTAAATACCAGGCAGCGCCTAATGCACGTCCGCGAGGAACAATGGTTACCTTTATTAATGGGTTAGCATGTTCCAATAACCATGAAAGACTGGCGTGTCCTGCTTCGTGAAGCGCGATAGTATAGCGCTCTTTCGCAGTCATAATTTTACTCTTCTTTTCCAAACCACCAATAATTCTGTCTACGGCATCAAGGAAGTCTTGTTTACCTACAAATGTTTTTCCATGGCGTGCAGCAATCAATGCTGCTTCATTACAGACATTTGCAATATCAGCTCCCGAGAAACCAGGAGTTTGGCGAGATAGAAGATCTACATCAACGGTTTCGTCTATCTTTATTGGGCGCAAATGCACTCCAAAAATTTCTTTTCTTTCGTTCAGATCCGGTAAATCTACATGTATCTGACGGTCAAAACGTCCTGCACGAAGCAATGCTTTGTCAAGGATATCCGCACGGTTTGTCGCAGCCAGAATAATGATTCCACTATTTGTACCGAATCCATCCATCTCTGTCAGCAATTGGTTTAGTGTGTTTTCGCGTTCGTCGTTTCCTCCCATACTTGGATTCTTTCCACGTGCACGTCCCACTGCATCAATTTCATCAATAAAGATGATACAAGGCGATTTTTCTTTGGCTTGTTTAAACAGATCTCTTACACGAGAAGCTCCAACACCCACAAACATTTCAACAAAATCGGAACCTGATAAAGAGAAGAAAGGTACGTCTGCCTCTCCGGCTACTGCTTTTGCAAGTAATGTTTTACCTGTTCCCGGAGGGCCTACAAGTAATGCACCCTTAGGGATTTTTCCTCCCAGGTCTGTGTATTTTTGTGGACTTCTTAGAAATTCTACAATTTCTTCCACCTCTTGTTTAGCTTCAGCCAATCCGGCTACATCTTTAAAAGTTACTTTTATGGCGCCTCCTTTTTCGAAAAGCTGTGCTTTAGATTTTCCAACACTAAATACTCCGCCTGAACCTGAACCGCTTCCGCTGCCCATTTTGCGCATAAAGAATAGCCATACCCCAATAAGGAGAGCGAATGGCAAGATCTGTAATAAAAAGGCGCTAATATAATCTTTCTTTTCTTCGTATTGCTCAGCTCCCTGGAAGCGTGCTTCGTCGCGTTCTTTTTCTAAAAAGCGGCTTAGTGATTCATTGGAAGGAACTCTTGTTGTAACCATCGGAGTTTTACCTACCTTTGAAGCATCTTGTTTGAATACCTCTCTGATATGCTCAGGCTTTACATATAGTTCTACCGTATTGTCGTTGTAGGCCACAACTTTAGTTGCGTAACCATTACGAACATATTGTTGAAACTCATTATAGCTGATTTGTTTTGTCATAGATCCTCCCTCACTCGAGAGATAGAGCCCTATTAACATTATGGCTATAATAGCGTACATCCAGTTTAGACTGAACTTCGGCACATTCATTTTATTCGGTTTTTTGTTGTTATTCATTATATTCTCAAATTAGTCAAGATCTGGTGTCGTTGTTAATTTTGCGTCAGCCCAAAGATGTTCAAGGTTATAATATCCCCTTACTTCTGGTAAGAAGATATGCACCATAACATCAGAATAGTCCATTGCAACCCATTCAGCGTTAGTTAATCCATCAGTACCTATTGGCTTTATTCCTGTATTTTCTCTTACGTATTCTCTTATACTATCTGTTATTGCACTTACATGACTTGGTGAATTTCCCTGGCAGATAACAAAGTATTTGCATATTGTATCACCAATTTTGGTTAGATCTGCTATAACTATTTTATATCCTTTTTTCTCTTGAATTCCTTCTACTATTTTCTGTACTAATTCTTCTGTTTCGCTCATTTAATTTCTATGAAAGATTTATAATAATCTGTTTTAGGCTATCTGTAAAACAATAAATTACAAATATACGTCGATTTATTGTATCGGCGAAAGTAAAAGTGAAAATCTCTCACGTTTTTTATATTTTTTAGAAAAAATATCTAACCGTTTTCACTTCTCCTTCAAATTTTAAACAAAAAAAGTGGGTAAAGAGTTTTGTATTTCTCAAAAAACACCTATCTTTGCAGCGTATTTAAGAATTGGGCTATGGTGTAATGGTAACACTTCAGTTTCTGGATCTGACTTTTAAGGTTCGAATCCTTATAGCCCAACAAAAC
>Ga0183099_1001836_pt1 | contig 11621 bp, 6 predicted proteins | sample Biomet1_FD_127788 | JGI IMG/M metagenome (GOLD analysis project Ga0183099, IMG submission 127788) | Microbial communities from bioreactor (seeded with anoxic lake sediment) at LBNL, California, USA - Biofuel metagenome 1 | ecosystem: Engineered > Bioreactor > Anaerobic > Unclassified ... | reverse complement strand
CTATGGATGATATTGAGATCTATAATAATACTATCCATAACACTTATGGTCCTGGAATCTGGCTTTTCAACTATGATACCGCTTCTGCTACCAAAGATCTGGGGAAAAATGTCCATATTCATCATAATGTCTTCTACAGTACAGGCACTAATACTGGAATTACCTGGGTAGGGGGCATTATAACTAGTGGATTCCATGATACACTTATAGAAAATAATGTCTTTGACAGTGCATACCATGTTGCTGTTGCTAACATGTGTCCCGGAAAGTGCCCAAGTTACTCGTCAAAAACCGGATATACAACAATTGTCCGCAACAATATAATCGTAAACACCCAGAAGCGTATATACAGTCCAAGTGGAACAGGGTATGGGGTGATTAATTATCTCACCAGTAAAAACCATAAGTTTGTGCTGCAAAATAACTGTCTTTATAAGAACTCAGCAGGCAATTATAAAGATTGCACATCGACAACTGATATCTATGTAAACCCACTATTTGCAGACCAGAAGAAGCATGATTATCATCTTCAGTCGGTCGCAGGCCGTTGGAACGGAAAAGCATGGGTTAAAGACAAAGTGAGTTCTCCATGTATTGATGCCGGTTATCCGTCATCTGACTATTCTAAAGAACCTGAGGATAATGGAAACAGAATCAACATAGGGAGATATGGAAATACAATATACGAATCTCTTTCGTCAGCTTCACGAGTAAAGATCGTACAGTGCCCATTAATGGATCCAATTCCCGAGGCTACAAATGAGACTGGAGAAGATCTCAATCTTACAGCGGAGGATATGAATTTTACAGTGGAACCTTTTGATACGAATGAAAGTAACTTCACATACTTAGAATCAGATCTTCCTATTGACGTTGGACAGGGTCCAGTTATTGAACCTATTCCTGAAGCTATAGTTAAGATCGGAGAAAATTTGAATTTTACAGTGAAGGCTTCTAGCGTTAACGGAGGTAACCTTACATTTTCGGCATCAGATCTTCCTGCAGGTGCAAGTTTTGATGAGACAGAGCTTTTTAGCTGGACACCTTCAGAAGGACAAGAAGGGCTCTACACTATATCTTTTGAGGTGAGCGACGGTATGCTCAGTGATTCTGAGGTTGCAACAATAAATGTATTTGAAGAAAAAGTTCCTTTGAATCTCTCTAGTGTAGTTGAAGAGGAAGTCTCTTTAAACCTTTCTAATATATGCGACAGTTGCCTTTCCAAAGTTTCTCCTGAAGGTCTTAGCTTGAATAAATTATTCTCTTTTTGGGGGAATGATTGAGGCGTTCAGTAAGTTCTAATGAACCCAAGAAACTGGCGACTTTCGTAACATTTTAGAAAAAACAAGAGTTTTTGGGGAAGAAAAAGGTTGGATATGCTAGAAGAGGTAGAATAGAGTTGCAAGAAAAATCCTACAGCAGTATAATATGATAATATTTTATCATAAGTATACTGTTAACAGGTTGAAGGCTAACTATCTACCTTTTTATTTTTTCGGTACTCTTTCCTGGCTAATTTTTATCCTTTTACAGAATCGTAATCTATGCTCTTGACTTTTAATTATTGAGGCACCCCAAAACCAACTTATTCTCAAATTGGGAGATTTTTAGAATTGTTTTCATGATCTGAAGTTCGAATGATAACTGCAAGTTCGAGATCTATAGAAACGATTTTGAGTTTTGGAATTAGCTTTTTTCAAATTCGTTGGGATTTCCTGTTCCACTATTGTAACAAAAAATAAAACTTTGTTTTTACTTACACTGAAATCGTTATTATTAAAAGTGAGTCCTGATATTTATTTCGGGAAATTTATTTCTGGCCATAACTTAATAAATCCTTTTTGATCTAGTTTTTCTCGTTCCAAGCACTTATTTTTCTGCCTAGTATTTACAACACTTTCTAAAAATTTATTAACTTTGCACAAATACTTTTATAACACTATATTCTAATTTACAGTGTTGACTGTAGAAATTTAATTTGAATCTAATAATTAATTTATTCCTTACTTTTTCATGGGGGGAATTCGTGTAAATCATAGGAATTGGCCTAAAAAACAGGGAGATTTATTCTGAATTCTTTAGTTATTACATCTACTCGAATTCAGTAGCTTTTGCCAGGAATAATATCTCCAAGGGATTTTTCTATAGCCTTGAGTTTCAGAGAGTGGATACTATTTGAGAAGTCTTGTCAAATGATTGAAAACAGTATAATAAATTAAGCAGACTTTTACCAAATAGTCATAAATTTTATGGAGATGTTTATATGTCACCACACGAACATCTGTCCAATACAGATAATAATGTATTTTGTTATACTCAATTCCAGGTAATACCTATGTTAAAACGAGAATTAGGAATCCTTTTATTAGTAGGTTGCCTCATTTTTGCAAGCGTTCCTATAGCTTTATGCAGAAGTTCCGCGCCGACTGTTTATGTTGCAGGAGATGGTAGTGGAGATTTTAATTGCGATGGAACAGACGATCATGTACAGATTAATCAGGCCCTGAAGTTTGTGGCAGAAAACTCTGAATATACTACTATCCACCTAAAGGGACCCTTTACTTACGTTGTTAATGATACTCTTCTAATCGGCAACAATACTACTCTTGAAGGGGATTCCAATGCTGTAATCAAACTTGCTAATAATGCAGGCTGGGTTACAATGAAACCCTTGATCCAGCAGATGAGTAGTTCCGGGAATAGCAACATTGTAGTAAGAGGGTTCGAAGTTAATGTGAACTATGACGGTAACGCTGAACTCGCTTTGGGAAAAGGATATCACAATGTAATGTACTTCACTCACTATAATAACTTAAAAGTATATAATATGTATATGCACGACGGGCACGGCGACGGGCTGAGGATACGAAATAGTGAGAACGTCCAGTTTTTCAATAATACTATTTACAAGCTCGGACACGACGGTTTGTTTGCAATCGAATGTCAGAACATAGAAGCCTGGAACAACACAGTAACTTGCAGGACTAATAGCGGCCTTAGAATCTGGAACTCAAATCATGTAAAGTTCCATGATAACGTGATCGATTCTTTCTACCACTGGAGCGCAGGCGGTCCAGGCATTCAGATCGAAAAAGGCGGGACGGGTGCAGGTGCTATGGATGATATTGAGATCTATAATAATACTATCCATAACACTTATGGTCCTGGAATCTGGCTTTTCAACTATGATACCGCTTCTGTTACCAAAGATCTGGGGAAAAATGTCCATATTCATCATAATGTCTTCTATAGTACAGGCACTAATCCTAGCATTACCTGGGTAGGTGGCATTGTAACTAATGGATTCCATAATACACTTGTAGAAAATAATGTCTTTGACGGTGCATACCATGCTGCTGTTGTTCACATGTGTCCCGGAACGTGTCCAAGTTACTCGTCAAAAACCGGATACACAACAATTGTCCGCAACAATATAATTGTAAATACCCAGAAACGTACAAAGGCCCCAAGTGGAACAGGATATGGAATTGTCAGTTATCTGCCTGAAACACATACTTTTGTGCTGGACAACAACTGCTTTTACAATAACTCAGCAGGAAATTATAAAAACTGCACATCAACAACTGATATCTATGTAAACCCTCTTTTTGCAGACCAGAAAAACCGTGACTACCATCTTCAGTCGGTCTCAGGCCGTTGGGACGGAAAGGTATGGGTTAAGGACAAATCAAACTCTTCCTGTATTGATGCCGGATATGCCTCTTCGGATTATTCTAATGAACCCGAGAACAATGGAGGCAGGATCAACATAGGAAGGTACGGAAACACGATATATGCGTCTCTTTCAGTAGAGAATCACGCTCCTGTAATGGATCATATTCCCGAAGCTACTATTAAGACTGGAGAGAATCTGAATATTACAGTGAGAGCTTCTGATGCGGATGGAGATAACCTTACATACTCAGCTTCAGGCCTTCCTTCAAGTGCAAACTTTTATGGGGAGTCAGGCTCTTTCAAATGGACTCCTGTAGAGGGGGAAGAAGGGTCTTACAGTATATTCTTTGAGGTCAGCGATGGTAAGCTCAATGACTCTGAGATTGCAAAAATAAGTGTAGTCCAAGAAGAACTTCCTTTTAATTTCTCTGGCAAAATCTACGACAACCGCCTGCGTGAAGCTTCTCCTGAAGACGTCTTTTCGGATAAATCATTTCTCGATGTCGGAGGCATGAGCGGTGTTGGCAGGTACAGAGACTTTATATGGTTTAACGTAAGCGAATACACCAATGCTACTGAAATCAGCAACGCAACTCTTTCCCTCTTCTGGTATTATCCTCCCAGTTCACGACCAAATGATACTGTTATTGAAGTCTACAGGCCTGTTGCCTGGAATCCTGATTATGTGAGCTGGAATAAAAAGAATAAAGGCATTGCCTGGAATAATTCTGGAGGAAATTGGTATGATAGGAAAGGCGTCCCTCAGGGCAGTACTCCATATGCTACATTGACCCTGAAAGCCAGTAGCTTACCAAATGACAAGTACTGTGAACTTAATGTAACTGACCTTGTAAAAGAGTATGTTAGTGGCAAATACGCAAATACTGGTTTCCTGATAAAAGCCAGCAATGAGAGTGATAACTACATTGCTTTCTACAGTGCTGACTGCGGAAACGTGAGCCAGGTACCAAAACTTAATATTACGAAAAGGGTAACTGCAAATGCAACTATTACTGGTGCAAAAGACAATCGCTTGCGTGAAACTTCACCTGAGGATGTCTTTTCTGATAAATCATTTCTCGATGTCGGAGGGCTGAGTAATGTTGGAGGATACAGGGATGTTATATCTTTCAATTTAAGTGGATATGCCAGTACTACACAGGTGAACAGTGCAACTCTTTCTCTTTTCTGGTACTATCCAACCAGTTCACGGTCAAATGATACTGTTATTGAAGTCTACAGGCCTGTTGCCTGGAACCCAGATTATGTGAGCTGGAATAAAAGGGATAAAGCTATTGCCTGGAACAACCCAGGGGGAGACTGGTATGATAGGAAAGGCGTTCTCCAGGGTAGTACTTCATATGCTACATTAACTCTGAAAGCCAGTAGCTTACCAAATAACAAGTACTGTGAACTTAATGTAACTGACCTTGTAAAAGAGTATGTAAGTGGCAAACACCAAAATACCGGTTTCCTGCTAAAAGCCCGCAGTGAAAGTGATAACTACATTGCCTTCTATAGTACTGACTACGGAAACGTGAGCCAGGTACCGAAACTTAATTTAACCTACAGCTAAAGCAGCTGTATTCTCGAAGGAGATTTCCATAATGTCCTGCCCGATAATAAAGTTCTGAGTGCCGGATATTCTGGGAAGTCTCCATTTTATTAGGAAAAAGTACATGAATTTTAAGATTCTCCAATAATGAGAATTTCTTTTATCAAAAGTGTAGTGCCTTCTAAATTCGTTTTTTGGGGCTAATTAATCAGTTTCGAATTTGAAGCCTGTCCATCTTTTTAGAAGTTTTATCCTTAAACCAGGATATGTTTTAGATTTTTTATCTACTTTATTTAATTTTTCTAATTATATTCTTTTACTGTGCCAGAGCTTCCTTTTTATTCCCTGGATTCGATTCATCTTTCCTATCTTTTTTAAAAACTGATATTCATACGCGTACTAAACTTCTATAAAAATTCGTCTAAACACAAAGGCTTTTATCTTTTGTAGAAATCTTTTATTGGATTAGCTGGAGCCTGTGGTTTTGTTGAAAAGGACGCTATCAAAATAAACTTAAAGTTAACACTGAATATTAGTACGATATCTTCGAACTCTCTAATTCAAAATTAAAGGCATTTTATATGAAAGAAAACGATTATACTATGGTTATAAATAGAACCTCTACTGAGAGACTGAAACCTCAGCAGGATAATCAGCGTTCAAAAGGATTTAAATATAAGGTTTTGGATAATGAGATGAATCAAGTTGCGAGATAAGCTCTCGTAAGATTATTTTCGTGAGCTCTTCAATCAAAATCGTTAAAAACGGAATTCTTTTAAGGTGATATGGTGTCATATCAAAAGTTTGCAAGGGACGTTGGTTTTATTGGAACAGTTCAGATACTTACGAGCCTGGGCACTTTTTTTCTACTTCCGATAATCACAAAAACTCTTGGAACATATGATTACGGACTATGGGCTCAGATCAATATTATTGTATCTCTCGTTTCTTCCCTTGCACTTATGGGCCTTTCCATGGGGTTTGTTAGGTTTTTATCTTCTGAAACCGAGAAAAAAACAATAAGAGAAGCTGTATATTCTATTCTCTTCTTTGTGACGATCTCCGGCTTTCTGGCTTCTTTATTAATCTATACGTTTGCAGAGCCTCTCGCAACCTTCGGTTTTAAGGATCCTGAAGCAGCTTATTTTCTCCAGGCAGGTTCCGCCTTGATTTTCTTGAGTGTAGTTGAATCAATATCTCTTTTTTATTTCAGAGTCTTCAGGCAGATTAAAAAATTTTCTTACTTTACTCTCTTCGAAACTTTTGGGAAGTTATTTCTTATCCTAATCCTTATCAAAATGGGATACGGACTTTTAGGTGTGATAGTCGCAACTCTGCTCGTACAGAGCTCCATTTTGTTAATTTCCCTCGTGATAATCGTATCGCAAATAGGATTCGTTATTCCTAGGTTTACTCACATAAAGGAGTACTTGCGATTTTCCCTTCCTTTAACTCCCAGTGCTCTTGTGAGATGGATTACAGAATCAAGTGATAGATTTCTAGTAACCTATTTTCTGGGCCTTGGGAGCGCGGGTGTATATTCGGCGGCTTATTCTATAGGAAATCTTATCCAACTTCTTGTGAGTCCCCTTCAAGTTATTCTTCTTCCCGAGCTTTCGAAATTATTCGATGAAGATAAAATTGATCAGGTAAGGATTTACTTATCGAATTCATTGAGATATTTCCTTCTTATTACCGTTCCAGCTGTTTTTGGCCTTTCTGCTCTTGCAAAACCTCTTCTTGGAATTTTTACGACTCAAGACTTCCTTTCAGGCTGGCTTGTAATCCCAATTGTTGCACTTTCGGGTCTTTTGGCAGGGATTTTTCAAATTTTTGTCAATATAATGTTTCTTGTAAAAGAAACAAAATCTACGACTTACATCAATATTATTGCTGCAGTTTCTAACGTATTGCTCAACCTTTTGCTCATACCTTCAATTGGCTTTATCGGAGCAGCACTATCAACTCTAATTTCTTATTTTTTAATGATTGTACTCTGTATCTACATATCTATGAAACATTTTGTGTTTGACTACTATTATTATGACATTGCAAAATGCGTCTTCTCCTCTTTCGCGATGTATCTATTCGTTTCCCGCTTTGATATTTCAAACGGCTATGAGCTTTTTGGAATCGCAGCAATGGGAGTATTTGTCTATGTCTTCTTAATGCTTATAATCGGGGGTTTCAGCAAATGCGAGCTTTCTGCTGTAATAAAACATATTCCTCCAAGAACGTGATTATAAATACACTGCACTGTGATCCATTTTTAAGATCTAAGATAACTTTTAAAAATAGCAGCATTATTACACAATTTCGTTCCTATAATAGTATATTAGCCAGCAGAACTCGGCAGCAACTCCAAAACTGACAGAAATAAAAATTCTATAACTTGGGAATATTCTATGATAAAGTCAAAACAGGACTATGAGTACTATCTAGAAGCAGATAGGATAGCTTTAGGTAAAAAAAGGAAAAAACCGATGTTATTCTTTGATGAAGTGTGGGTATTTCAGAGATTATTAAGAAAAGTTGAGTACTATAAAAATTGCAAAAACTCTAGGTTCTACTGCCCTTATTATCATTACCTGTATCTGAAATTTCATTTATTAAGCTTGTTCCTTGGTTTTCATATTAAGCCAAACGTTTTTGGTCCAGGTTTATCCATAAGTCATCCGGGTACGATTGTTGTCAACGGAAACGCAAGAGTAGGTGCGAATTGCAGAATACATGTATGCGCCGTCATTGGAACTAAAGCCGGATATGGAGATGTGACGCCAAAAATAGGAAATAATGTTTACATCGGGCCTGGGGCAAAAATCTTTGGGGATATAGAAATTGCAGATGGGATAGCTATAGGAGCTAATTCAGTTGTAAATAAGTCGTTTACAGAACCAAATATAGGTATCGCAGGGGTTCCAGCTAAGAAAATAAACGATAAGGGTTCTGAAAAATTGGTTGCAAGAGCAACAGAAATCTTAAATAACTCCGTAAAAAAGTCAAAAATCTTGTAACATCTAAATGAGTTAGAGAAAATATCAAAAACTTCTGAATCTCAGCCAGACGTATTTTCGTCCTTGCAATTTCCGTAATTACAGTTTCTTGACAGGATCGGATTCAGAAGCTCTTGAAACCAGAGACATAATTTCTCGATATTGGTGAAAATATCGAATAAACTGGAAGTATTATCCCAAAAAATCGTCTAATTAATCTCTTCCAAGTAATGCCCTCGCCGTTTCCCTCACGCTTCTCTCCGATGTATATACCGGCTTCCAACCCAAACTTTTCATTTTTTCGATCCCTAGTCTCATCTTTGGCACATCGCCTTTCCAGCCCCTACTTCCTCCGGTATAAATAAATTCGACATTAGAAAGCCCCATCTCTTCTATGACAACTTTTCCTATCTCGGTGGCACTAATGGTATCCTCGGAGCCGATATTAAAGATATTTACCTTTTCTTCGCTGTTCTCTATTAAAAACAATATTGCGTCAACGCATTCCAACACATTAAGGTAGGATTTTTCCTGCTTGCCATCACCCAGGATCTCCAGCAGATTAGAGTTTTTCTGCAGCTTTCTTATGAAGTCGACCGTAATTCCATGTGTACTGCGTGGGCCAACGATATTTGCAAACCGAAATATCCAGGCCTGCATATCGAAAGTATGAGAATATGAAGTGATAAAGGCTTCACAGGCTAGTTTGGAGGCACCGTAAAGAGATATAGGAATAAGAGGACCGTAATCTTCCGGAGTAGGCATAATGCTCGCTTCTCCATAAACTGTCGAGGTGGAAGTAAATGCAATTTTTTTAGTATTGTTTTTCCTCATCGCTTCCAGAAGATTGTAGGTCGCCAGAATATTCTGATCTAAATGAACTCTAGTATCCAAAGCTCCGAGCCTGACATCAGGATTTGCAGCCACGTGACAAACAAAATCAATATCTTTACAGGCCTTCTCTATCGTTTCTTGGTCAAGAAGGTCTCCTTTTATCAAGGTAAAGTCTGGGTTTTCAAGATGTTTTTCTATAAATTCAATTTTTCCTGAACTCAGGTTATCAAAAACAGTAACTCTGCTTCCTTTCTCTATAAAGCGATCTACCAGGTGGCTCCCTATAAAACCGGCTCCTCCTGTCACAAGTATTTTATTCTTTGCAGGCATGGAAAATTCTCCAGAAAGTCTTTCTTTCCATATTAATAATTTCTACTGTCTTGAAGTAATCAGGAAATGCTTTTACTTTATTCTCTACATGAGGCTGGGTAAATAATGAGGGAAAAATTAAAAATGTTATGGTTGAAAAGTATTTTAACTCAACTGTAGGAATAACCTTTTCACAGAATTCCTTTTTATCGGAGAGTTTATTTTGACTGTTAAAAAAGCGCTTATTCCGGCGGCCGGCCTTGGGACCCGTTTCCTGCCTGCCACCAAGTCCATGCCTAAAGAAATGCTTCCTATAATTGACACGCCTGTAATCCAGTACGTTGTAGAAGAAGCCATTGCCTCGGGAATTGAGGATATTATCATTATCACAGGAAGAGGCAAACGGGCAATTGAGGATTATTTTGACGATTCTCCTGAACTCGAGATGCACCTTGCGAAAAAGCACAATACTGAACTTCTTAAGCTAGTCAGGGACGTTTCCTCCCTTGTGGATATTCATTATATCCGCCAGAAGGAGCCAAATGGGCTTGGGGATGCAGTCCTCAGGGCAGAAAAACATATTGGAGACGAACCTTTCGCCGTGCTTTTAGGAGACGACATTATTGTGAATGACAAGCCCTGCACGGCTCAGCTGATTGAAAATTTTGAAAAATATGGGAGATCCACGCTCGCAGTTGAAGAAGTCCCTTATGATAAATTAAGCAGTTACGGGATTATAAAGGGAAAACCTCTTAATAATTCTCTCTATGTACTGGAGGATATCGTCGAAAAGCCTTCACCTGAAAATGCTCCTTCCAATCTGGGAGCAATAGGCCGCTACGTTTTCACCCCTGAAATCTTTGACTGTATAAAAGAAGCCGGAACAGGAGTTGGAAACGAAATCCAGCTGACTGACGGGATCCGGGTCCTTAACAGGTCGCAGACGATCTACGCCTGCAGGTTCAAAGGAAAAAGGTACGATACCGGCGACAGGCTAGGATACGTAAAATCAATAGTGGATTTTGCTCTTGAAAACGAAAGCCTCAGGGAAGACGTACTTGAATACCTCAGAGAAATCCTTGGAGCTGAAGATGTTCCGGAACAGGGGAAAACAGATATAATAACAAAGTTATCGGTTGACAAAATCACAACTTGAGAGAGTGGGAGATTCGGCGAAGAATGAAAAATTGAGCGAAACGATTAGAAATTAACCAAAAATTAGAGTTTAAACGAAAATCCGACCTGATAAAAAAGATTTAGTGCGGGAGAAGGGATTCGAACCCCTGAACGCCTGCGCGAAACGATCTTGAGTCGTTCACCGTTGACCGCTTGGTTACTCCCGCATTTCCGGAATCCAATAAGGTAACGATAGAACTAGCATATAAAGCTAATCCTGTAAGTAAACGATTCTCCAAAATTTAAATTGAGGAGATATTTATATGTTATCCAGGATTTTATTCTTGCTGGCTCAGACTTTTGACCTTAGACATTTCGGCTTCAGATTTTTCGGTTTTAACTTTTCCTGTTTCAAACTCTAAGTCTTGCCTGATTTTCAGGCCCCTTCGCCGGAACTATTAACATGAATCCAGTCAAGATATTCCCTTTCTCCTTCAATTCCCCAGAATTCTATTGCAGGCATTTCATACGTATGTAATGACTTTATGAGTCTTGTGATTTCTTCAAAGCGTGAATAATCGGTTTTTACAAATATGGCAATCTCACTATCCTCTTCTATCTTTTCCTTCCACCGGTAAATCGAAGATACTGGAAACATATTTACGCAGGCTGCAAGCCTCCCTGAAACCAGCTCTCTTGCGATCTGCGAAGCATTCTCCATATTTCCGGCAGTAATATACACAATTCCAAGCATGAACAGACGCCTCACGGAAACCTGATATCGCGAATAATATTAGTATAAAGCATATTATTACTATGTGACTAGTACTGCGATTCCGAAATAAGTTCATAAAACTTGACTTTTGAATAGATTAATAGACAACGGATTTTTCCAATAAATAAGGAATTTATTTTGGAATCGAAGCACTAGTACCTATTGTCTCTGGTCATAGAATTTATCGCCCTTGGCTATAAAATTGTCTTTTAGGGATGTCGAATTCATAATTTTGTAACCGTTTCATATAAATATCCATACATGTTTTTATATAAATATAATGTATTATTATGTACAGTTTTCCAAATAGAAGTCTTTTTAAAAAGGAATGGCAATATATATCGATTTAAAATAGTAAGGCATA
>Ga0183099_1001835_pt1 | contig 11626 bp, 8 predicted proteins | sample Biomet1_FD_127788 | JGI IMG/M metagenome (GOLD analysis project Ga0183099, IMG submission 127788) | Microbial communities from bioreactor (seeded with anoxic lake sediment) at LBNL, California, USA - Biofuel metagenome 1 | ecosystem: Engineered > Bioreactor > Anaerobic > Unclassified ... | reverse complement strand
TATCTTTCTTAATAATTTATGTTGATTTTAGAATACAAACTGCATGAACATACTTTTTAATAACTTTATCTTGAGGGACAATACAAAATTACTCACTCTCAAAAAGTTACAGTGGTGTATTAGAATACACGTGTGTATAATATGCATATATATATATTCGTGCTCAAGCAACCTAATAGGACTCTTAGCTTATTTGAATTTTTTACATCAGTTTCTCCTTTCAAAGTTATAATATTTTTTGTGTTTTCCAGAAAAGACACACCAGTGTATTAAGATACACCTGCGTATAACTATAAACAGAAAGGAAAAATCTACAATGCCCAATTAATTAACATCAGTGTATTAGTGCACTAATTAGTTGGAATTGTGTATTAATCGCAAAATATTTGATTATACTGTTATTATTTTCAAGAAAGATTGGTGACTTTAACAATGACTAAAGTGGATAGAAGAATACTCAAATCTCAAGAAGCACTAAAAAAAGCTATTATAGAACTGATGGCTGAAAAGAATTTGGATCAGATAACTGTACAGGATATTGCTGACAGAGCGGATGTTAGCCGAAAAACTTTCTACCTCCGTTATTTGGATAAATTTGATTTGCTTGATAAGCTCATTGAAGAGCATATCAACGAAATGCAGATAATGTGCGAATCAGCAAATGAAATGGATTATTTGGACGGAAGTGTAAGCTGGTTCGAATACTTCGAAAGCAATTATTCATTCTTCTCAGCGATGTTAGACAGTAAAGGAGCCCCCTTCTTCCGTACTCGGTTCCTTGATTTTCTCATCAAAGATATGAAGAATGGATGGGACATAAACGTAAATGAAGGGAAAAATGCCGGTTTAAATGAAGAAGTTATTCTTCATTTTTTTGCAACGGCTTACCTTGGGGCAGTGGAATGGTGGTTTAAGAATGAAAAACCTTGCCCGCCTCATGTCATGGAATACCAAATGAGAGTATTGCTTGAACGGAATTTAGAGTAAACAATGGATCGTTCCTTCATGTTGATGCACTTTGTTCGTTGCGATTTAAATAAAAAGGCAACTTGCACGATCAAATTCATAAACCTTTAGGAAAAAATCTTTTAAATGCGGGGAGTATCACTCAACCGGAGTTGGGCAACCAGGACAGCATATGAACACAAAAACGGCGCCGCCTCAAAATGAGACAGCACCGCTATGGGGTTTGGTTCTTGTTATTTGTGCTTAATGAATTGCTTTAGTGATTTTTGGGTCTTTTCGTACACTACCTGGTTATTTGTTTGACCAAACGTATTTTTTAAATCTCTCTTTCCCATAATCAGATCATTCCAATCCTGCTCATTCAGTTCTCATCAAATCAGATTTTTGATGCCGTCGCAGATCCTTTTTGCGACGATCGGATTGTTCATCGTGTAGATGTGGATGCCATCCACATCATGCGCCAGCAGATCGACAATCTGATTGATCGCGTAGGCCATGCCGGCATCGAAAAGTGCCTCTTTGTTGTCTTCGTATTTGTGCATCACTCTGGAAAACTTTTCCGGCAAGGAGGCACCGCAGAGCGTCACCATCCTTTCGATTTGCGCCTTATTGATGACTGGCATGATGCCCGCCTCGACCGGAACGTGCATACCTGCGATCTGGATGTGTTCCTGAAAGGAATAGAAGGCATTGTTGTCGAAAAAGAGTTGGGAAATCAGATGCTGCACCCCACTGTCCACCTTCTCTTTCAGATAGGCGATATCCTCGATTTTGTTCTTCGATTCCGTGTGGCATTCCGGATAACAGGCGCCACTGATGGAAAAATCACCGTATTGCCGGATGAATTTGACCAGATCGCTGGCGTACCGGAAGTCCTGCTTTTCTTCCACGGCCGGATTTTTATCCCCGCGCAAGGCAAGAATGCTATCGATTTCGGCCTCTTTCAGTTCCTCCAGCAATTCGCAGATTTCGAATTTCGAAGAATTCAAGCAAGTAAGATGCACCAGCGGATCGATCCCGTACTGTTGCTTGATGCGTTTGGCCAATTCAACAGTCTGATTGTCCGTGTGGCTTCCACCGGCACCAAAAGTGACGCTGATGAAATCAGGATTCAGTTCACTCAGGATCGCAAGCGTTTCATCGATGTTCTGGATCGCTTTATCGCGCTTCGGTGGAAAAATTTCGAAGGAAAGCACCGGTTTTTTCTTTTGGAATTTGGATTCGATTTTCATCAGCCTTCACCTCTTTTTTAGACCAAAACTGCGTCTTTGATGATTTTCGCCGCCGCCACAAGATTGGCCAGGCTTTCTCTTGTTTCCTTGATGCCTCTTGTTTTCAGTCCGCAGTCCGGATTGATCCATAGATTTTCCTCGTCTATCTTCGTCAGCGCGTTCTTCAATACCGCTACCATCTCTTCGACACTCGGCACGCGCGGCGAGTGGATGTCGTAAACACCCGGTCCGACTTCCGTTTCGAACTGGTTCGCCTTCAAGGCATCGATGATCGTCAGTTTGGAACGGGAGGCTTCGAAGGAAATGACATCCGCATCCATGTTGTCGATATCCTTTACGATCTCCTCGAATTCGCTGTAGCACATATGCGTATGCACCTGCGTCTCCGGCCTCACGCCGCTGTGGCAAAGGCGGAATGCCGGAATCGCCCAATCAAGGTACTCGCTCGCCCATTCTTCTCTGCGGATCGGCAACTTCTCCTTCAGAGCCGCTTCATCGATCTGGATGATTTTGATGCCCGCTTCCTCCAAATCGAGAACCTCTTCGCGGATCGCCAGACCGATCTGGAAAGCCATCTCCCTCAGCGAAATGTCCTCACGCGGGAACGACCAATTCAAGATTGTCACCGGACCAGTGAGCATCCCTTTGACCGGTTTGTCGGAAAGACTCTGCGCATATTCCGAATAGAACACGGTGATCGGGTTTTCGCGTCGGATGTCCCCGAAAATGATCGGCGGCTTGACGCATCTTGTTCCGTAGGACTGTACCCAAGCTTTTTCGGTAAACACGTATCCAGCCAGGTTTTCGCCGAAGAATTCAACCATGTCGTTGCGCTCGGATTCGCCGTGGACCAGCACATCCAGCCCCAGTTCCTCCTGCAGATCGATGCATTCTTTGATGAAGCCTTTGATGTTTTCATCGTATTCGGCTTTTGAGATCGCGCCTTTGCGGTACTTGCTGCGGTTCTGCTTGACTTCCCTCGTCTGCGGGAAGGAACCGATCGTCGTTGTCGGCAACAGACCCAGTTGCAGTTTCTCTTTTTGGATCGCTCTCCGTTTTTGTCTCGGAACGTTTCTGACAAAATCTCTTTCCGTCAAGCTCGCTACGGATGCTTGCACGTGCTTGTCTTCGTAGACCCGGTCCGCTGAAAAGACTTTTTGATTCGCAAGATAAGCTGCCTGCTCTTCATATCCGGATCCGGATGTGCCGATCAACTCCGTCAGCTCTTTGATTTCCTGCAGCCTTTCCTTCGCGAAAGCGAAATACTGGGAAACTTCTTCCGGCAAGCTCGTTTCGTTTTCCAGCGTGTAGGGAACATGCAGCAACGAACAGGAAGTGCTGATGACGATGTCGTTGCTGTATTTCTTCAACCCATTGACCAACGTGATGACCTTTTTGTAGTCGCTCTTCCAGATGTTTTTCCCATTCAGGACACCGGCAAACAATGTTTTATCAGCCGGAAAGCCATATCTTTCCAAAAGTTCCACAGTCTGTTTGCCTTCGATGAAATCAAGGCCGATGCCGTCGAAATCGAGCCCGACCACTTCTTCATAGCTGTCCCTGATATCGCCGAAGTATGTTTGCAGCAATACTTTTACGTTACCCTTATGCGCCAAGACTTTTTCGTAAAGGGCCGTGAACAGCGCTACATCTTCTTGCGTCAGATCGGTGACCAGGCTCGGTTCATCGAACTGCACCCACTCCACACCCTGTTCGTTGAACCGATCGAGGATTGCGATATAGGCATCTGCCACTTGGTCGGCAAAATCATTTATTGTTTTCGAGCCTTTGTATTTGGCCAGCTTCAGGAAAGTGAATCCGCCGATGAGGACCGGTTTCGTCAGCACACCGATTGCTTTGGCTTCTTCGTACTCGACAAAAGGCTTATCGCCCACCAATTTAATTTCGGTATTGTCGGACAGTTCTGGAACCAAATAATGATAGTTGGTGTTGAACCATTTCTTCATCGCCAAGGCTTTGGCGTCGCCCGCTACGCCCTGGTATCCGCGCGCAGCCGCAAAATAAGTGTCGCGCTCGCTCAAACCGAGCTGTCTGTAGTTTTCAGGCAACGCGTTCAACAGGACCGTCAGATCCAGCACGTTATCGTAATATGAAAAATCATTCGAAGGGATGTGGCTAATGCCGGCAGCCTGCTGCAGATTCCAGTGCATCTCCCGCAAACCCTTTGCGACTTGCTCCAACTCTTCTGTTGAAATTTCTTGCTTGAAATATTTTTCGGATGCGAACTTTAATTCGCGCAATTTACCGACCCTTGGAAAACCGATTACTGAACTGTTCATTTTGATTCCTCCATTTCATTTTTTGGTTCCTGCTGCAAAACTATCAATCATGCTTTTAAGTGTTGTACTGTTTGCTGATCATCATTCATCAGAAGGTGGTTTCAGTATGCCACGGAATCCGGATATAGGATAACACTTAATAAATATACGCAGTTATAGCTCTTCGCTATAACATCGTGCGGCCTGATCCTAGTTGACTGGAGTTGGACCGGGTTTTGTCGGCTGTTTTGAGCATTTCACATCGCGAACTGTCGAGAGACCAAACTTCTGTCGGCTGTTTCGAACATTTCTCGTCGCAGACAGCCGAGAGATCAGTCTTCTGTCGGCTGTTTCGAACATTTCTCGTCGCAGACAGCCGAGAGATCCGACTTCTGTCGGCTGTTTTGAACGTTTCATCTCACAAAAAGCCGAGAGTCCGCTATTCTGTCGGCTATACGACCTTCATGGCACTCTGAACAGCCGACACTCAGTTCTATAGTCGGCTTTTGGCAAACCAACAAAGAAGAGCCACCTCAAAAATCGAGGCGGCTCTTCTTTATTGTCGACAATCTTGTTTTGGACAAATTCGGATTATCTGCATTTCTTTGAAAACTTAGTAATTTTAGCTCAGGTGTGGATTATTGGAACAACTTTTTGTACATCGCAATCGTTTCTTCTAATGTCGGCGTGAATGGGTTTCCTGGTGCGCAGGCATCGATCATGGCATTTTTGGACAGGTAATCGTAATCGAATTCCTCTTCCTTGATGCCCAACTCATTCAATGAGGTTGGAATACCAACAACTTTGGACAAACGTTTGATTTCTTCGACCGTGTAATCCGCGCAGGCTTGATCGGATACGTCAGCTGTCACTGCCAAGCCTAAAGCTTTCGCTACTTTGCGGAAACGTTCAGGTGCAAATTTGGCATTTTCAGCTTCCACAATCGGCAATAACATCGCGCAGCAAACGCCGTGCGGCAAGTGGTAGACGGCACCCAATTGGTGAGCCATCGAATGCACATAGCCAAGGCCGGCATTGTTGAAGGCCATTCCGCCCAAGAAAATGGCATTGACCATTTTGTCGCGCGCATCCAAGTCAGTTCCGTTTTCGACAGCTTTCGGCAAGTATTCGCGGATCAATTCGATCGCTCCGGCTGCCAATACTTCCGTCACAGCGTATGCGCCCGGTGTTACCATCGATTCGATCGCATGGGTCAACGCATCCATCCCGGTAGCCGCTGTCAATGATTTCGGCATCGTCAGCATCAATTCAGGATCGTTCACGGAAATTTTCGCCAAGCTGTTTTTGTCGACCATAACCATCTTCACTTTGCGGTCTTCATCAGTGATGACATAGTTGATCGTGATTTCAGCAGATGTTCCGGCAGTCGTATTGATCGCCACAACCGGCAAGCCGGCTTTAGCGGATTTGTGCAAGCCTTCGTAATCCTGCGGTTTGCCGCCGTTCGTCAGGATGATGCTGATGGCGCTCGCTGCATCCTGAGGAGAGCCGCCGCCGAAGGAAATGATGAAGTCGCAGTTTTCAGCCTGGGCCATCGCCACGCCTTCGTTTACGTTTTTGCAGGTCGGGTTCGGATCGACATCCGCATAGATCACATAGTCGATTTCCGCATTGTCCAACTCTGCCAAAACAACGTCGATCATTTCGCTTTTGGCCAAAAAGTTATCCGTTACGAACAAAGCTTTCTTGTAGCCAAGTTCCTTCACATTGCTGCCCAATTCCTTGATGCAGCCTTTTCCGATAAGGTTTATTGCTGGTACATAAAAAGTTGCCATTTTCCATTATCTCCTTTTGTTAAAAATCAGATGGATTAGATATTCAAGTAGCCCGCTCTTGGGGTTACCGAGAAACGTTTGCCAAGATTGCTCAGTTGTTCGTCAGTGATTTCCTGTCTGATGCCGCCTTGCGATTGAACAAGTGTGTAGACAGTCGCTGATTTTTCAGCCGTTTCGACCAAACCGAAACACTCTTCCAAATCTTTTCCGGCTGCGTACAAACCGTGGTGCGGCCATACGATCAGACGGTATTCCTTCATTTTTTCAGCAGTCGCTTCGCCGATTTCGTTCGTTCCAGGCATCAGCCAAGGCAAGATGCCCACACCTTCTGGGAACACGACCAATGACTCGGTGCACATTTTCCAAAGGATGCGCGTGAAGCTTCTTTCATCCAACTCGCAAGAGAAGGACATCGCCAACAGGTTGGTGGCGTGGCAGTGGTAAACGACACGGTTTTCAGGATCGACCGACAAGCGCGAAATGTGCGACATCAAGTGAGCAGGCAATTCGCTTGTAGGAGCCGCTCCATTTTCATAGCCCCATAACAGATCCACGCTGTTGCCTTCCGCAGTTACTTTCAGGATACCCAAGACATCAGCGGGATCATGGATGACGTTTTTGAAGAATTTCCCTGTTCCTGTGACCAGGAAATATTTCCCAGCCAATGCTTTGCCGTCGAAAGCGATCGGAATGTTGCGTTTCACTTCGTTCAGATCCAGATATTCCGTAATTTCCTCTTCTTTCAGCAAGTAGGACAAGTTGCCGCTGTTTCTTTCGTGCCAGCCGAATTTGTACATGACGTCCGTCAACAGCATGACTTCTTTGATGAATGGTGCTTCTAAAATGTTTTTCATTTTTATGATTTCCCCCTTATTTGCGTTCCGTAAGAATTTTTTGTTCGTAGTCTTTTACTTCAGTCAGCCATTCCGTACCAGCTGGTACATTTTGTTGTTGGCAATAGAATTCCCAGACAGCGCCGAATGGATAAGATTTCATTTCTTCCGTAACAGCCAAACGGGTTGTGAAGTCGCCTGTGCTTTCGGCATCCTTCAATGTTTCGATTGGGCTCAACATACCCAACAACAATGATTTCAACGTGCTGCGCGCGCCAATGACCATGGCTGCGACACGGTTGATTGTTGCATCGAAGAAGTCCATGCCGATGAAAGTTTTGTCCAACAAATCGTTGCGCACCAATGTTTCGCCGATGCGGGTAGTCGCTTCATCCAAGATGACCACGTGATCGGAATCCCAACGGATCGGACGGCTCACGTGCAGCATCAAGCCTTTACCGAACGGCAGGAAGGCCGTGAATTTATCGGATACATCCTCGGTTGGGTGGAAATGTCCCGCATCGATTGTCCACAGGATATCCCTTGTCAAAGCGTAGGACAGGTAGAAATCATTGGAACCGGTCGTGAAGCTTTCTGCACCGATGCCGAAGAGTTTGCCTTCGACTGCGTCCAGCATATGCGCATCATCGAATTTTTCTTCCAAACATTGATCCAACGCATCGCGCAGGCGTACACGCGGCGACATTTTGTCGATCGGGTTGTCTTTGTAGCCATCCGGGATCCAGATGTTGTTCACGCAAGTTTGGTTCAGTTCTTCGCCGAAGTAAGCGGCCACTTTGCGGCTGCGTTTCACGTGTTCGATCCAGAACGCTTGTGTTTCAGGGTCATTGCTGGACAATGTGCCGTCTGTCGATTTCGGATGGGAGAAGCAGGTAGGGTTGAAATCCAGTCCAAGACCTTTTTCTTTTGCCCATTGCACCCATTTTTCGTAGTGCTTCGGTTCGATCTGATCCAAGTCGATTTTTTCGTCCGTATCCACGTAGATGGCATGCAAATTCACTTTATGATTACCAGGGATCAGGCTCAAGGCTTTATCCAAATCGGCACGCAATTGCGCTGGCGTTGTTGCTTTGCCTGGGTAGTTGCCGCTGACAGAAATCCCGCCGGTCAAGGCTTGATCAGGGAACATGAATCCCAATACGTCGTCCCCTTGCCAGCATTGCAAGGAAACCTTGATTTGGCTTAATTTTTCAAGTACTGCATCCGTATCCACACCGATGGCGGCGTATTTTTGTTTCGCTAAAGCGTATGCTTCTTCAATAGGTTTTGTCATTTGTCTATACTCCAATCTTTTCTTCGTATTTTTTTAGGTGCTCCCGGTCTGCGATCGGGTTTGGTGGGTATTCTTCAACGTGGATCTGACTTCTCAGCCATTTTCTGGCTTCCGCCAGGTCAGCAAATTCGCCGGTTGCGATCATCTGCACAAGCAAGTTTCCAATTGCGGTGCCTTCGGTAGGTCCGGCAACGACCAGCTTACCGGTGACATCGGCAGTCAACTGATTCAGCAATTTAACATTCGCTCCGCCGCCGACGATGTGCAACACGTCTATCGTTTCCTTCGTTAATGCTTCGACTTTCTTCAGTTCATGCGCGTAGGCCAAGGCCAGGTTGCTGTATACGCACATCACCAATTCGCCGGTCGTTTCCGGAATGATTTCACTCCGTTCGCGGCAATAGGCTTGGATTTCCGCGATCATATTTGCCGGATTGAGGAAGCGCGGATCGTTCAGGTCGACATACTGCAGGAATGGTTCGACTGCATAGGCCATCTGCGCCATTTCGCCGTAGGAGTTTCTGTAATCCAGGTTGCGCGCAATTTCCTGCACGAACCACATGCCCGTGATGTTCTTCAGGAAACGATAGGTACCGTAAGCGCCCCACTCATTCGTGAAGTTCGCTTCGTAGGCGGGACGGTCGTTTATCGGAGCATCATTTTCAACACCGATCAAAGACCAGGTTCCGCTGCTGAGGTAGGCCCATTTCCCGCCCAGCGCCGGCACGCCGACGATGGCGGATGCCGTATCGTGCGTCGCCGCAGCGATCACTTCGATTTTGGGCAAATCATAGCTTTCCGTCAGATCAGCCTTCACATCGCCGATTTTCGTTCCTGGCACAACCAGTTCCGGGAACTTCTCTCTCGGGATGCCCACAAGTTCAAGCAAGTCCTTGTCGAACTCGCCGGTTTCGAGATTCAGCATCTGCGAAGAGGATACGTTCGTCACTTCGCCGACCATCTTACCGGTCAAGCGGTAAGCCAGATAATCCGGAATCATCAAAATTTTGTCCGTCTTGGCCAACAAGTCCTTGTCCTCTTCATACAGTTGGTACAAAGTATTGAAGTTCAGGAATTGGATGCCCGTTTTGGCGTAGATTGTCTCTTTGTCGATCTCTTGCGCCACTTTTTCCATCGTATCTTTCGTGCGTTCGTCCCGGTAACTGATCGGCAGCTGCAGCAATTGGCCGTCCATTCCGATCAGGCAGTAGTCGACCGCCCATGTATCGATCCCGAGATGGCATTCCGTCACGCCGAGTGCCTTCAGTTTGGATAGTCCAGTCAGGATTTCTTCGAAAATGGTTTCGATATCCCATCTGTCGGATCCGTCGATGCGGCTGAAGCCATTTTTGAAACGGTGCACTTCCTGCAACGCCAATTGTTTATTATCTATTTCCGCCAGCATGATCCGCCCGCTGGAGGCTCCGATATCTATCATCGCATAGTACTTCATTTACTTGTTTCACACCTCCGCCTTGTAATTGTTTACATTACTATTAAACAACTTCTGGATTTATGCTACAATGTCACTGAATGAGTTGTGAGTACCAAATATACAGGAGGTGTTCGAATGGATCTGATTGCGCTGTTATCGCAGGAATCTGTCATCGAAAAGGAACAGAAAAAGCGGCATAAATTTGTGCCCGATCTGCCGGAACTGGAGGGGGAGGCGACCCGGGCGCCAAAAATCAAGGAACATCTGTTTTTCGAAAACAAGGACATCTACATCAGCAAACACAACCGCTACGCCGCCTACCCGGAGCACTCGCACCAATTCCTCGAACTCAACTACATCGTGAAGGGCGAATGCCGCCAGATCATCAACGGCGTCCCTTACTTGTTGAAGGAAGGCGACATCCTGCTGATGGACACCGGCAGCGCGCATTCCATCGAAGCGCTCGGCAAGGACGATCTGCTTTTGAACATCCTCTTCAACAACAAAAGCATCTCGATCAACTGGCTGATGAACATGAACCACCACGACAGCATCCTCTACAAAATTTTGCTGACGAATAACCCACTGGACACGAATGCAGCCAACTTCATCCTGTTCCGCAATGAACAAAACGAACACATCAAGCAAATCATCAACAATATGGCCGATGAATATTTCTTCCCGAAAGTCTTTTCCGGAAAGATCATCAGCAGTTATCTGCCGATCCTGATTTACGAATTGGCGCGTTCCCTGCCGCACGAGTACAGCGAAACGTTCAGCAAAAAAGACCCCTTTTACGAGGTCCTCCAGCTGATCGATGCCGAATTCACGACCCTGACCTTGGACGCGGCATCCAAACGGCTGAACTTCAACAAAAACTACTTGAGCAACATGATCAAGAAGCGCAGCGGCCAGACGTTCACGGAACTGCTGAACGAAAAGCGGCTGCTGAAAGCCAACCTGCTCATCGAATCCACCGAAATCCCGATCCAGACGATCCTGACCGAAGTCGGCTTTTCGAACAAGACTTATTTCTATACGTGTTACAAAAACAGATTCCACTGTCTGCCATCGGAAGTGCGAAAAAACGGAGCTGCCTCGAAATGAGACTGCTCCGTTTCTTTTGTTGTTTAATGGTATTGTTATCTGTTTGTCTCTGGGGTTCGAAGTTCGTGGCGAGATTCTCCGTCAAAATGGATTTGGCGGTGAATCTCGAGTTGTCCGCGGACGTTTTCCCCCGCCAAAGTGGTTTCGGCGGGTTTTATGACTGTTGTTTGGACTGAAATAGCCCGCCAAAGTACTTTTGGCGGGCTATTTTTGAGCATATATTCAATTCTCATACAGAATCAACGAGTCTGTATAAGCTTTTTTCATTCGTAGCCGTTCGGATTGTTCTTTTGCCAATTCCAGGAATCGCGGCACATGTCCGCCAATGTCTTCTGGGCGGTCCAGCCGAGTTCTTCTTTGGCTTTCGTCGCATCCGCGTAGCAAGTCGCGACATCGCCGGGGCGTCTGTCGACAATTACGTAAGGGATCTCGACACCATTGGCATCCTGGAAGTTATGCACCAAGTCCAGCACGCTGTAGCCGGTGCCTGTTCCTAGGTTGTAGATGCCAACGCCTTCCGTTTCCTTGATTTTGTCCAAAGCCTTGATGTGGCCTAAAGCCAAGTCGACGACATGGATATAGTCGCGCACGCCTGTGCCGTCATGTGTATCGTAATCATCACCGAATACGCTCAGGCGCGGCAATTTTCCGACAGCCACTTGCGTGATGTACGGCATCAGGTTA
>Ga0183099_1001834_pt1 | contig 11630 bp, 11 predicted proteins | sample Biomet1_FD_127788 | JGI IMG/M metagenome (GOLD analysis project Ga0183099, IMG submission 127788) | Microbial communities from bioreactor (seeded with anoxic lake sediment) at LBNL, California, USA - Biofuel metagenome 1 | ecosystem: Engineered > Bioreactor > Anaerobic > Unclassified ... | reverse complement strand
TTTCTAAGGCTTCTACGCTTTTTATTTAGATTTCTTCATTTCTTCAATTATGTTATAAATAACAAATTCATCTTCTTCTCAAAAAAATCTACTCCTATTGTAGAATCTCCCACTCTCCCAAGTGCATTGAGGAGAGGAGAAATAAAGAAACTAATATCAGTTGTAGTCAAATCTTTATCTCCAAATTTCAAATATCTAAGAAGATAAACAAGTCCCTTAATTTTTGTATTTTTAATAACTTCCAATCCCTTATGAATAATTAATCTATTTTCATCTATCATAGGAACTACATCAGCTACAGTTCCTATCATAATAATATCTATATACTCATAAAGTTTATCAAGGTCTTCTTCCAATCTCATATATAGGGCTTGAGCTAGTTTTAATGCTACTCCTGCTCCTGATAAAAGTTTAAAAGGATAATCTAAACTAAGTTTCGGATTAATTGTAAGAATTTCTTTATCTTCTTCCTCCACTAATTTATGATGATCTGTAATAATTATATCTATACCTCGTTCTCTCGCATAGATTATTTCTTCCATTGAGTTAACGCCTGTATCTACTGTAATTACTAATTTCCCTTGATTACTATATATTTCTTTTAGAGCTCTTTTATTAAGACCATAACCTTCATCCATACGATTAGGAATATAATATTTTACATTAATGCCCACTCTTCTAAAAACAAGAGTGAGAAATGCTGTAGCAGTTATCCCGTCTACATCATAATCTCCATAAATATAAAGGGTCTCATTATTTGCTCTTATTTTTAAAATTTTATCTATAGCTTCATTCATTCTTTCAAATCCAAAAGGATTTCTAAATCCCTTCAAATCGTTGGCTAAAAATCTATTTATATCTTCATTTTCATACAGACCTCTATTATAAAGAAGTCTTAATATATAATCTGGTAAATGAAGTTCTTCTCTTTTGGTTTTTAACCAATTTTCATCAACTACAGCATATTCCCATCTCATAGATTATCACTCTACTTAATATCATTTAGTATTTTAGAAATTTTTACTCCGTATTCAATGCTATCATCAATTTTTACTCTTATTTCAGGTACATATCTTAAACTTAACTCTTCCCCACATCTTTTTCTAAGGAATCTTTTTACCTCATTTAAAGCTTCTTCTACCGCTTTAATATTTAGCTCTTCTCCGTTATAGGCTAACAAGCTAAAATATACATCAGCAAATTTTAGGTCTTCTGTTACTTTTATTCTTGTAACAGAAATCATGCATTTAAGTTTAGGATTTTTAACTTCCTCAAATAATACTTGGGCAATTACCCTTGACATCTCTTTTTCTATTCCTGCTAATCTCTTTTTATTCATTAATACTCACTTCTTTCTTATGAGTTATCTTAAAGTTCTTTTTACTTCTTCCATAGTATATGATTCAACTATGTCGCCCTCTTTGATATCGTTAAAGTTTTCTATACCAAGACCACATTCTTGTCCTGCTACTACTTCTTTAGCGTCATCTTGGAATCTTTTTAAAGAAGCCAATTTCCCTTCATAAATCACTACATTATCTCTAAGGATTCTTACACTTGCATCTGGTTTTGCTTTACCATCTACTACAACACAACCTGCAACATTTCCAACTTTATTAACTTTGAATATTTTCTTAATTTCTATTCTTCCAAGATATAATTCTCTATATTCAGGATCAAGCATACCTGTAAGAGCTTTTTCTATCTCTTCTGTTATGTGATAAATTACATTATGCGTTCTTACTTCTACCCCTACATCTGATGCTAGTTTAATAGCTTTAGTTGTTGGTCTTACATGGAATCCAATAATGATTGCATCTGATGCTTCAGCTAGTTTAATATCTCCTTCAGAGATAGCCCCTGCTGCTGCTTGTATAATATTTACTGCAACTTCATTAGTCGATAATTTGTTTAAAGACTCTCTAAGGGCTTCTACAGAACCTCTAGAATCCGCTCTTATTATAAGTTTAAGTTCTTTAATTTTTTTATCATCCATTTGTTGAGAAATAGATTCAAGAGTAACATGTTTTTTTCTATTTTGATCTTTAAGTTTTCTCTCTTTTTCTACTTGTTCAACTATTGTTTTTGCTTGTTTCTCATTCATAATTCCATAAAGTACATCTCCTGCACTTGGAACTGTGTTAAATCCTAATATTTCAACTGGGCAAGATAAACCTATTTTGTTTACTCTTTCCCCTTTGTCATTTACAAGTCCTCTTACTTTTCCATAAGATTCTCCTGCAACAAATATCTCTCCAACTTTAAGTTCTCCTTCTTGGATTAATACGTCTGCTACTGGTCCCAAATTAGGGTCAAGTCTAGATTCTAATACTACTCCTTTAGCTCTTTTGTTAGGGTTAGCTTTTAACTCTAAAAGTTCTGAATGGATAAGTATAGTTTCTAATAACTCATCTATATTTTGGTTATGTTTTGCTGAAATTTCAACGAAATCAACATCTCCTCCCCATTCTGGAGCAACTAAACCATATTCTAATAATTCAGTTTTAACTCTCATTGGGTCAGCACCTGGTTTATCCATTTTATTAACAGCAACAATTATTGGTACTCCAGCTTCTTTAGCATGAGAAATTGCTTCTACCGTTTGAGGTTTAACCCCATCATCAGCAGCAACTATAAGGATAGCGATATCTGTAACTCCTGCTCCTCTAGCTCTCATTTCTGTAAAGGCCTCATGACCTGGTGTATCTATAAATGTTATTTTTTTACCATTTTTAATTACTTGATAAGCTCCGATTTTTTGTGTAATTCCACCAGCTTCTCCAGCAACTACGTTTGCTTTTCTTATTGTATCAAGAAGTGAAGTTTTCCCATGGTCAACATGTCCCATTATTGTTATAATAGCAGGTCTTTCCACTAACTCTTCAGAAGAATCACCAATTTCAAGATTATAAACTTCTCCGAAGCTTACTTCTTCTTCTTGTTCAATTTCTACTAATATTTCATAATCAAGAGCTAACTCTTCAGCTAGTTCTAAAGATAATGGACTATTAATAGTCAACATTTGACCTTTTAAGAAAAGTTTTTTTATAAGTTCCGTAGGGTTTACTTTGATTTTTTCAGCAAACTCTTTTAGAGAAACTTCTTCTCTGATTTTTACTACTTTATCTCCAGATTCAGAAATTTCTACTCCCTTACTTTCAGGAACTTCGTTTACAAAATCTTTTTTACCTTTTACACCTTTAGCAAACTTTTTATCCTCTTCAGGATTATTTTTTGCTTTAAGTTTTTTTATTTTATTTTTATTCTTTTTACTTTTTCCTAGAACTTCTTGTTCCATTTCATCTTCTTCATCAAGTTCTAATACTGCTGGAATTGCTTTTACTTTTTTAACTTCTGCTTTATTCTCTTTTTTTACTATTTTTTCTACCTTCTCTTCTTTACCTTCAGATTTTTCAGCTTTAGCTGAGCTTTGTTCCATCTTTGCTGTAACTGCTTTTATCTCTTCTTCTGTTAATCCTGATAAATGAGACTTTCCGTCCATTCCCCATTCTTTCATAAGATCTAAAAACTCTTTATTCGTTTTATCATATTTCTTTGCTAATTCGTGTACTCTCAAATCCTACACCTCCTGTCAACTTAAGAGACCTCGCGTAGATTTCTTGTCCATAACTCCTATGACATTAATCTCTTCTTTCAAGAATACTTCTCCAAGTTCTCTTTTAGACGCTGTAATAATATATTTAATTTTTTTGTCTTTACACAGTTTGAGTATTTTATCAGAATTCTTCTTATTGCAATCACTTGCAACTATTAAATACTGTATTTTACCTATATTTTCTTCTACCAGCTCTATTCCAAAGGTTAAAAATCCACTGTTTTTCATCATTTTTAATGAATTAATCAGTTTCGCCCCTTCTTTTTTAGCTCTTGCTGCTACTTCAGCCAAATCCTTCATAGAAGTTTTATATTTTTTATGCTTAGATAATCTCTCTATACAACTCAAACTCTGACAAACATATATTCCTCTACTTTGGCTAATTTGTTTTTCATCATAAACATAAGCTCCCTCGGTCTCTGTAAATCTAAAAAGCTTATCCTTATCTGTACTGCTTCTACAAATCACACACATTCTTTGAGGTTTTTCCATTATTTAACTTCCTCTGTTTTGATGTCGATTCTCATGTTAGTAAGTTTTGCTGCAAGTCTTGCATTTTGTCCAGATTTTCCTATAGCCAATGATAGTTGACTTGGGTGAACTACTACTCTTGCTGTTACATGATCTTCTAAAATTTCTACAGTTTTTACTTGTGCAGGTGATAAACTTGCTTTTACAAACTCAGCTTTATCAGCTACCCACTCTATAATATCTATCTTTTCTCCATTTAATTCATCAACTATAGTTTTAATTCTTTGACCTTTTTGTCCTATACAAGCTCCAACTGTGTCAAGTCCTTCTTGAGTTGAGTAAACAGCTACTTTTGCTCTACTTCCTGCTTCTCTACTTACAGATTTAATCTCTATAGTTCCATCATCTATTTCAGGAATTTCTACTCTGAAAAGTTCTTTTAAGAAGTCTTCATGTTTTCTAGAAATTACTATTTTAGGGAATTTAGATTTTTTCTCTACTTCTACCACATAAACTTTTATTCTTTCTCCCACTCTATATCTATCAGCTATAGATTGTTCAGCCATTGGTAAAATAGCTTCTGTTTTATCAAATTCAATATGAATATTTTTTCTTTCGTCTATCCTTCTTATGATTCCATTTATGATTGTATGTTCTTTTGCTTTGAAGTTTTCATAGACTCCAGTTCTTTCAGCTTCTCTAACTTTTTGGATAACTATTTGTTTCCCATTTTGAACTGCATTTCTTTTGAACTCTTCACATTTTTCTTCTACCTTAATAAAGTCACCCATTTGAGCTTTTTTATCAACTTTTAATGCATCTTCCAAACCAATTTCCAAAGCTTTATCAAGTACTTCTTCTACAATTTCTTTCGTAGAAAGAACTTTTATATCTCCGCTATTTCTATCTATTACTACTTCAACGTTTCCATCTTCTTCATAGTTTTTTTTGTAAGCGGCAAGTAAAGCTTGTTCAATTGTTTCTAAAAGTGTTTCTTTAGGAATACCTTTTTCTCTTTCAAGCATTTCTACGGCTTCTAAAAAAACTTTTAGATCTTTTCCTTTCATTTTTTCCTCCCTGATTTAAAAATCATTAAACTCAAATACGAGATTAGCTTTTTTAATCTCCTCAAAATTTATTTCATGTATTAATCCATCAATATCTAAATAAATTATCCCATTTTCTGCTTTCACTAAATAACCTACTATATTTCTAGTATCATCTATTTTGTTCTTTAGTAAAAGTTTTGCTTTTTCTCCTTTAAATCTTTCATAATCTTCAATTTTCTTTAAAGGTCTCTCTAATCCTGGTGACGACACTTCTAAGAAGAATTTATCTTCTATAACTGCGTCTACTCTTTCTTCTATGGCATTACTAAGGGCTGCACAATCTTCTAGACTTATATCTCCTTCTAGTTTCTCTACATAAACTCTCAAAAAGAAATATGCTCCGTCTTGAATATATTCAACATCGACCAATTCTAGACCTAACTCAGAAACATTTGGCATTATTAAATTCTCTACTTTTTCTGCAATTTTTTCCTTTTCCATTAAATTCACCTCTCTTTTTAAAAGAAAAAGCGGACTTTGAGGAAGTCCACTTTTCTGCCATTATTTCATTTAAGTATATCATATATTTCAACATCTATCAAGACTTTATTATTTTTATCTTTTTATACTAAACATATCTCAATATTGTGCCGATAAGAAAAGGTGTATATATGAAACGGAGGAAATTTCTATGAAAAAACTATTAACTTTATCTATATTTATTTTGAGTCTTTCTAATATTTTTGCGGTAATTAACATTGAAACCAAAGGTGGTTTAGCTCTTGTAGACAACTATTCTATTTCAGGTGCAGGATACTCAGGTAGTTTAAGCTATACTTTTGACGTAGAGGCTTTTTATGAAACTACAGATACTATCGAAATTGGAATGGGTATGGGTTACAAATATAACTCTCCTGCCAAAGGAAGCTTATATTCTACTAATTCTAGTGATTCTATGCATCTTTTTAATTCGATACCTATCTATGCTGTTGCAAAATATACTTTCCCTGAGATTTCGGGATATACAATCTTTGCAAAAGGTTATTTAGGAATGGCTATAAATCAAATCGGTGATTATGACTATGCTCAGTCTGTAGATTCTGGAATATACACAGGTATTGGATTAGGACTTTATTATGGAAATGTCGTAGGAGATTTATCTTATTGCCTTCAACAAACAGAATTAACTTTTGTAAATCCAGATAACAGTAACAAGCTTGAAACTAAAAGTACTAAACACAGTTCTATAAATTTGACTGTAGGTTACAGATTTGAACTTCCTTGGTTTAAATAAAATATGAGAGTATAATATAAGTGACTGATAACTCGGTCACTATTTTTCTTTTGGAGGGTTTTTTATGCATATAAAACTTGAAAATGTTTATAAAAAATTTCTACATTTTAAACATTTTGTTATAAATATAGAAAATATGAAATATTCTAATACCAGTTCAAAAATTAAAAAGATTATTAAGCTTCTTATTTTAACTACAGAAAATTTTCATATTAGCCATTCTAGCCTTTGGTCATCAAACCTTAGCTTTTATGCGATTTTTTCTTTTATTCCAGTACTTGCTATCATTATGAGTATTGCTGGATTTTTTGGTTTTAAAGAGCTTATTGTTAATTCTCTTTTCAACCTTCTACCTATAAATCCTGAAGTATACAAATATATTCTTTCATTTACAGATGTCGTTATTAATAGCACTAAAGAAGGTGTGGTAACAATAGTTGCTTTAGTTTCATTAATTTGGGCTATCATAAAAATCTTCTCATTAATTGAATACTCTTTTAATGCTATTTGGAAAGTTGAAAACTCAAGAAATATTTTCAGAAAAATAACTGACTATACATCTATAGTTATTCTATTCCCCTTTGCAGTTATTGCTTCCAACTTACTTAGTTCTGCTATAAGCGAAAAATTCCAAAATTTATCTGCAAACACTGGATTTTTCATATCATTTCTTTTAAATCTACTTAGATTTTCTCATGTATTTACCTTATGTATTTTATTAGGCGTTATTTATATGATTATTCCTCATACGAAAGTAAAATTTCAATACGCACTGTTATCAGGAACCTTTGCTAGCTTACTAATTTTTTTATTACAATTTTTGTTCTTTAGATTTCAACGTTTTTTAATAAGTTACGATGCAATCTACGGAAGTTTTGCTATTCTTCCAGTATTTCTTTTATGGCAAAGATTTTTCTGGAGTATTATGCTATTAGGATGTCATTTAAGTTTCATATCTCAAAACTACTATAAATATGATTACTCTTTGTCACCAATAAAATTAAGTTTTTACGAGAAAAAAATAATTTCATTAATGATAATGTACATTTATATCAAGAATTTTGAATTGGAAAAAGAACGGCTTTCTACAGAAATTATTGCTCACAAATTAAAAATTTCAATAAATTTAACTCAAAACCTCATTGATTATCTCGTGAAAATAAATTTATTAAATAAAATTTCTCTTGAAAATGAGGGACTGTGTTATCAACCTGCATTTTCTATTGAAAAAATGGATATAAAAATTATAAATGAACGTTTAGAAAATTCAGGAATAAATAATTTGTTGGAATTTGATGATACTGATGAATACAAAGATATCTACGAATCTTTTCAAAATTTAATCAAGACACATGAAAATAAAAGATTAATGGACTTATAATTTTCTTGATATATAAATAAAATCTATGATATACTAAAACTACACAAATTTAACTTAATTAAGGAGTAACCATGTTTGGAATAATTTTGGCTTCTATGATAGCATTTCTATCTACAAGTATAGATGACCTATTTATTTTGACCCTACATTTCGCCACTAGTAACGAAAAGTTTTCAAAGAAAGATATTGTTTATGGTCATTTTTCTGGTATAGCATTTTTAATTTCTATTAGTTTACTTGCTAGTTTACCTGCTATGGCTTTATCTTATAAATTCATAGGTTTTTTAGGATTAATTCCTATCTACAGAGGAATCGACCTTATCTTTCATCAACACAAAGAAGGTCCTATATTTCCTGAATTACCACATAATAAAATTACAGATTATCTAAAAAAACATATTAATCAAAATATACTTTTAGTTGCTACTATCACTTTGGCAAATGGCGGAGATAATTTAGCGGTCTATTTCCCTTTGTTTTCATCATTGAAATTTTATGTTTTACTAATAATTCCATTATTCTTTATTTATACACATTATTGGGTAAAATTAAGTGAGAAACTTTTAGAGCTTAGGCAAACAGCTGTTATTATAAAGAAGTATGGGCATATTCTTATCCCTTATTCTATGATTTTAGTAGGTATTTATGTTATTTTAAGAAATGGTACATTAACTTATTTATTTGGATAAAAAAATCGGATTAATAATAATCCGATTTTTTTTATACTTCATAATCTACTGCTACTCTATCTTTTCTTACTTTCCCTACAAACTCTCCTACTTTTAGATGTTCAGGATGTTTTGCATAAATATCTAGTTCTTCCAGACTTTTAAAAGTAGAAACTAATGCTACATCATATGATTGATTTGTTCCTAGAATATCTATTCCCACTTCAAGTTCAACTATTTCAGGTATAATTCCAACTAATGCTTCTAGCTTTTCTTTAATTATTTTTGCATTTTCCAACTTAGTGTTACCTTCTGCATTTTCTTCTAGTTTCCACATTACAATATGTTTTATCACTACTGGCCTCCTAAAAAATTATTTCTTACACATATTTTTTATACAATCCAAAGTAAATTTTTCCTGATAACAGGCTTTCCTATACTTTTTTATTGCTTCAATTAAATTTTCATCAAAACTATAAAGTTTATCTAGTTTTTTCAAACTTTTTTCGCTTAATTCCCTATCTGAAATATTTTTCTCATAAATTTCTTGATTCATTCCTACAATTTCTATATAAGAATATCTATTCTTCAGTTTTTCCGCTATTATCATACCTTCTGGGTCAATATCTCCCAAATAGAATACTCTTTGATTTTCTTCCAGTTTCAATCTATCTAAAAATCTGTATGCCGAAAAATTTAAGTTTCCTGCTGTACAAATAAAAGCCTCATTTGGAAATTCTTCAATACACTGATGATATGTAGAAGGGTTTTCTAGAATAAAAATATTATTTGATTCTGAAAAAAGATTCTTGCATCTATTAATCTGAGCTATAGAATAAATCCCATAGTCTTTTTCTTCATAATAAATTCTCAATATTCTTATATCGTTTCCTATTTCATCTTCACCTAAAAAACCGTAAAAACTTATATTATTCAATATATCTTCTTTGTATAAACCTGTTTCACTCAAAATTTCATATCTACTATGAATATCTAAAATATCTCCCTGTATTTGAAACTTATACTTTATTCCTTCAAATAAAAGCTGAAAAAATTGGTTTTTTTCATCAAAGTAGTGAGGATCTTTAGTTATTTCGCTAGAAAATAGAGTAATACTCGTTTCTTTAGGAAGTTTTTTTAGAGCTTCATAGAGATATAGTAAATCCTTCTTAAGCAAAAGCTTATCCGTATTATATCGTTTTTTAAACAAATGCCTATACTCTTTTTCGTATAATAACATTCCTATAAATTCTTTCTCTTTTCCTTCACTCAAGCTTGCCAAAATATCAGTAATAAATATTTTTTCATTTTCTAATTTTTTATCCGTTTTTTCTTTATTCGTAATAATGTTTCCTTTATTAAACCATAACAGAAGTTCTTCGCAAGAGTTTATGTCTAAGTTTGTTTTTTCAAAATATGAATTTAATTGTTTAACAGAAATCTTTACATTCTCCCCTATTTCTCTATGAAAATATAAACCAATCTCTTCCAAATCTTTTGCTTCATAATCTTTTAACGATTCCAAACAAATAAATCCAGAAATTTTTCCTGTTCTCTTATATTTAACTTCCATTTTTTCAAAAAATCTTACAAACCCTTTATTTTTAAAGAATTTCATTGTTTCTCCCTTGAACTAAACTTTATTAGACTAAAATAATTTCATTGTAACATTCCTACTATCAGGATTTTTTTCTTTTCCATTCCATAGATATTTAAGCATTGTTATATATCCATCTTTAGGCTCTACCAAAAGTTTTGATACAGGATTTTCAATATGAATAATAGCTAGATTTTTTATAGTAGGATACGTCCCCGTTAATTTTTGAGAAGCTAAAAGATAGTTTATATCTAATTGCTCTAAGATTCCGAACAAGTTACTTATATTTTCATCATCAACAACAGAAAAAGCTTCATCCATAGCAAGTATTCTTAGAGAATCTTTCGATGCACTATTAAACCTTGCGTACAAAGCACTAAATAGTGGTATATAAACAGCCATTACTTTTTCTCCACCACTATAAGAATTAAGTTTTCTTTTACTTAAATTCAAATCTGTTGTAGTCCCTGGTTCTCTTACTTTTAATGAAAATTCAAACCATTTTCTATAATCCAAAACTTCTTTTATTATCTCATAATTATTTTTAAATGTTCCATTTCTTTTTTCATTTTCTTGTTTTTCTCTAATTCTATTTTTGAAATATTCTTTTACTTTTGTGCTTTCTTTTAACTTTACATCACCCAATAACTCTTCCAAATTATCACCTTTAAGATTCAATTTTTGGTCAACAATTACTGGACTCCAATCAAGTTTGTAAATCTTCCCTGAAGACGTTGGAGTAAGTCGCATAATATCATCAATTTCTTTAATCCATGCTTTACTATCTGCTATTCTTCTTTTAATCTCTCTTCCCAAATCATTTAATAAAAAATCCTCAAAAAATCTTCTCTCATCCTCTGTCAGAGTTTCTTTTGATTGATTTAAGCTTTCAGTATTTCTAATTTTTATTCTATCAAAGCTAAGTTCAACGCCTCCATAGACTCCTTGCAGTTCATATCTTCCTATTTGTCCTTCTATATAGCTTACATTTATTAGTTTTAGATTAAAATCTCTTCTAGCTATATGTTCCCTCTCAAATACTCCACTTAACTCTCCATAAAAATCTGTTTCACTAAAGGACTGCTTCCCTTCGTTAGAAATTTTTCTTCTTAATTTTTCTCTAAAAGACTCTTTTGACTCAAAACTTCTCAAATCTTCTTCTACCCTCAAATAATTTTTATTTATCTCAAAATCAAGAGTTCTTTCTGCTTCTTGAAGATTTTCTCTTATCAAATCTATTCTATTTTTTTCTTCTTGAAGTTTTATCTTATCATTTTCAATTTTAACTTTTCTTCTGCTACTCTCTTCTATTAATTTTTCAATTTTTTTAGGCAGTTCAAAAGAGATTTCTCTCTGCAATTCTTTTATTTCATTTTCAAAACTTATAAATTTATCATCTTTTAGTTTCGCTTCGTAAAGTGCTATTTTTTCTCTATTTTCTTTAACAAGAATCATTATTTTCTTTAATTCTATTTGTTCTAGATTATTCATTTCATAAAAATACTTTATATCATCTTCCAATTTTTTCAAAGTTTCAAAAGATTTTATATAATT